>CETL01126367.1_pt1 | contig 11928 bp, 10 predicted proteins | sample 356371 | NCBI WGS metagenome assembly CETL01 (sample SAMEA2622518, study PRJEB7988) | marine metagenome | biome: marine biome (ENVO:00000447); feature: surface water layer (ENVO:00002042); material: "saline water (ENVO:00002010), including plankton (ENVO:xxxxxxxx)" | depth 5 m | reverse complement strand
TTCAACAAACTTCATGGAGTTGAACAAGACTCATATGACAAAAAAGTTGAGAAGTCTTGGATAAATAAAGAGCTTTACAAATCAAGAAATTTTGGACCATTATTTCATAAGTTTGGTGCATTATTTGGTGCTGCACTAAATGTAATTGATCAATTAATTTTTAGAGGAAATCTTCCATTTACACTTAATCACCCTACTCCTGATCATGCATGTTTAAAAAAAGCTGACGAAATACGAAAAATTGTTTATCCAAAACCTGATGGAATTTATTCATTCGATAAACTGTCTTCTGTTTATCTCTCAAATACTAACCATGAAGAGGATCAACCTTGTCATCTTCAACTAAAAGATAGCTCAATTCCAATAAGCATTAACCTTCCAATGTATGACGAGCCAGCACAAAGATATTGTCCTGCAGGCGTATATGAGGTTGTTGAGAAAAATGGTGAAAATAAATTTGTAATTAACGCTCAAAATTGCGTGCATTGTAAGACCTGTGATATCAAAGATCCGTCTCAAAATATAACATGGGTTACACCGGAAGGACCTGGTGGACCTAATTATCCTAATATGTAATGTTGTGAAAACATATTTAATTATATTAACAGTTTTGTTGTCCTCATGTACCTCTTCTAGCATTCAAAATTCTCCAGAGATCTATAAAGAAATTGTCACTGAAAACAATTTAGAAATATTAGAAATAGATGAGAATAAAAAATTTTTAGATTTCCTTGAAAACGATTGGAACAAAACTTTAGATGAAAATCCTTTGTTTGCATCATATGTTGGTGATAAAAGACTAAATGATAAAATTAACCCTAATACAATTGAGCAGTTTGATAAAGAAAAGCAGTCTAATATTGAATCTCTTAATGATTTACAAACAATAAATGTATCTAATCTCAGTGATGATAATGTTCTTAACTATAAGCTTTATGAGTTTGGTGTAAGAAGAAATATTGAAATTGCTAATTTTCCGACATATTTTTTGAGAATTAATCAAAGGGGTGGAATACAAAGTTTCTATGAGACCGGTAACAGACTAGTATATACATCTAGTCAAGATTATTACGACTGGTATTCAAGATTAGAACAGTTCTCAAATAACATTAAAACCTTTTTAGAGATAAACAAAGTAGGTCTTACGAAGGGAATTACCCAACCCAAAATAATTACACAAGGTGTAGTTTTGCAAATAGATACAATTATAAATAGTAATATAGATTCAAATCCATACATGAAAGTATTTTTAGAAGCTGATGAAAATTTGATCTCTTCATCTGAAAAGACTACTTTAATTAATAGAGCTAAAGAGCTTATAACTAATAAAATTATTCCTGCTTATGTTGATTTAAATGATTTTTTAAAAAAAGAATATTTACCTAATTCTAGAGATTCGATAGGCATAAGTGATGTTCCAGGTGGCAAGGAATATTATGAATATTTATCCAAATATTATACAACTACTAATCTTACGCCAGATGAAATACATCAAATAGGTTTAGAGGAAATCGTAAGAATAAGATCTGAAATGGAAGCAATAATTACACAAGTAAATTGGGATGGAGATTTTAATTCATTTTTGAATTATCTTAGAACTAGTCCAAGATTTTATTATGATAATCCTGATGATTTATTTAATGCTTATTTAATTATGTCTAAAACAATTGACCCTCTTCTTCCAAAAATTTTTAAGGTTTTTCCTAGGGCTCCATACGGCGTTATTCCTATTCCCGAAGAATCTGCTCCTTTTACAACAACTGCATACTACAATAGCCCAAGTCCTGGTAGGCCTGGATATTTTTATGCAAATTTATATAAACCAGAATCAAGACCAAAGTATGAAATTCCAGTTCTAACTGTCCATGAAGCCGTTCCAGGTCACCATTTTCAAATTTCTTTAGCGCAAGAGCTTGAAAATGTACCAACGTTCAGAAAATATCAAGGCATAACAGCATTTGTTGAGGGCTGGGGTCTATATAGCGAAGAATTGGGAGAATTTATGGGAATCTATGAAGATCCATATGATAAATTTGGACAATTGACTTATGATATGTGGCGAGCAATAAGATTAGTTGTCGATACAGGTATGCACTATAAAGGTATGACAAGAGATGAAGCAGTTAATATATTTGTCGAAAATTCCGCTAAATCTATTCTTGATATCAATAATGAGATCGATCGTTACATAGCATGGCCTGGGCAAGCTTTGGCTTATAAGATTGGTCAATTAAAAATATTAGAACTAAGAAATAAAGCAGAAAAAATGTTAGGTGATGAATATGATATTAAAGATTTTCATCATGAAGTTCTTAAAAGAGGTTCACTGCCCCTTAATCTCTTAGAGTTTTATATTGATCAGTGGATTAATGAGACTTTAAATTCTTAGATCTTCTACACTTCTCACTACAATAAACCACATTAGCCCAATTCTTTTTCCATTTCTTTCGCCATGCAAATGGCTTTTCACATACAGGACATATTTTTTTTTCAAGTTTAAGTTTATTATGCAATTTTACCTATGATATGTTTTTGATTGTCACTAACTAAGTAAAGTATATTTTGATCAATATAATTATTGTCAAGCGCCAAATCAATTAATTTATAATAAATATTCCTATTAAAAAATCCTTCGATATTACCTCTAACCCGAACCAATGGTATTTCTGAATTATCATATTTTATTAATCTAGTAGTATTATTTTTGTTCAAAATAAAATCATAATTTAAATTTGTAGTTAAATTAATGTTTTCATTATTTATATCAAAATCAATAATTTTATATGGTGCAAGTTCAACTTTTACAGGAACTTTTTCAACAGGCGTAACTAAAAAATAATCTTTTTTTTCTTTTTTTAATACTGTGGAGAATAAATTTATAAGTTTTTTGTTTTTTATAGGTGAATCATTATAAAACCAATCGCCTTCTCTATTAATTAAAAACTCTTGTCCTTCACATATCTTAGGATTCCAAGTGTCTACAGGTGGAAAATCTTTTTGACCTCTAAGGTTATTTGCAATTTTAGTAATACTCATTTAATGCTGAAACGATTATATAAATACCTATAAAGGATAATATAAATGACATAACTGATGTTAAGTATTTATTTGTATATATTTTATTGTTAATTGAAGATGAAAGAGTAAGAACAATACTTAAAAAAACAAACCATAGAGCTGATGTGATTGAAAAATATAATGGAAATAAAATGTAATAAATTCCACTTAAGCTTTCGATAAGAATGCTAAATAATGATACAAAAAATAGAAATGCTTTTATGTTAAATATATTAGTGATCATGCCTGTAATAAAACTATTTTTTTCATAAGTGTAATTCTTTTTAACTAATACTTTATCTGAGCTACTTAAAAAAATTGAGATGCCTAAATATAAAATATATAAACCACCAATTATACTTATTAATAATTTATAAAAGTTATTAGATATTATTAAAAGCGATATACCACTTATGGCAAAGAAACAATGAAACAAAATACCAAAACCAATTCCTAATGCTGTTTTGATTCCTGCTGATCTTCCATATAAAGAAACTTGTCTTACTACAACAGCTGTATCAGGTCCAGGACTTGTAAGAGCAATAAAATGAGCAGCTGCAGACCAAATAAACATTGTTTAATTTAAGATTATCGTTGGTTCAATTTCAAGTTTAATATTAAAGTTTTTAAACACTTTTTCTTGGATATGTTCTGCATAACTAATAATTTCATCTTGTGATGTATGTTCATTTGTGACCAAAACAAGTGCATGATTTTCTGATACTTTTACATTTTCATTCTTATCTAATTGATTTTTAATTAATTCAATTAATCTTGCGGCGCCAACTTTTACATCTTTCGAATTTATTTCCCAAAGCACTAAATCATCTAACGAATAATTTTCTTCTTTGATATCTGTTTTTTTAACTATAGGATTCTTAAAAAAACTTCCCACATTAGGAATTTGATTGTGATCAGGAAGTGTAATTGATCTTATATTAGTAATTAGTTCTGATACTTGATTAAGTGAAATATTAGAGAGTTTAATATCATTTAAATTTGAATATTTTTTTATTGAATCATATTCAAGATTTAGTTCTGAATAAATATTAGTATTAAATATTACACTATATATAATTAAGTTATTATTTTTGAAAATTGAATTTCTGTAAGAGAATTTACATTCCTTATTACTCAATGATAAAAATTTATTATTAATATAGTCATAACAATTTATAGTTTTAATTAAGTTAGATACTTCTTGACCATATGCACCTATATTTTGAATTGGTGCTGCCCCAACAGTTCCGGGAATTGATGATAAGTTTTCAAAACCGTAAATATTACGTTTAATTGTTTCTAATACTAATTGATGCCAATTTATAGATGAGCCGACACTTACAGTGGCATAATCGTCGTTAAAATTTATATCTCCGAAACATAATTTTAAAATAATACCATTGAAGAAGTTTGGTAAAACTAAATTTGTACAATCTCCAATTACTAGAACTGGTAAATTCTGTTTTTTTACAAATTCATGGAACTCTATTAGATCATCCTTGGTAAAGCATTCAACACAATATTTTGCATTTGAATCAGTTTTTAATGAGTTATTAATTCGATAATTTTCAGTTATCTTCATGTTTATTTAGATAATTAATTGCAGCCAGTATATCCTCTTTTGTATCAATGCCATTTGGAATTGTTTGATCAAATTCTGAGACAAAGATAGAGTATTTGTTGTCAAGAAATCTCATTTGTTCTAACTTGAGTTCCAATTCATTTCTCGTTGGTTCTAAAGATACAAGTTTTCTAAGCGTTTTCAATCTGTATCCGTAAATACCAATATGCCTCCTTGGATTATTTATTTTTTGTGTTCTACTAAAATTAGTTGCATAGTTGTTAAAATCTGTTTCAACCAAAACACAATTAGGATTTAATATTTCATCTTCAGAATTTATAACGCCTGAGACAGTTATAACATCACATTTTTTTGATTTGAAATCCTTAATAACAAGTTCTATTAATTGTGAGGGTATAAATGGCTCGTCTCCTTGTAAATTCAATATAAAAGTATTTTCATTTAGTCTTAAACTATTGGCAGCTTCACAAATTCGATCAGTACCTGATATATGATCGGCTTTAGTCAATATTACGTTTTTCGAAATTTCATAAATATTGTCTCTAATTAGTTCCGAATCTGTAGCAACATAAGAGTTTTTAGTGACTTTAAGAGCATTTATCATTACTCTTTGAATTAAAGTTTTATTATTTAGTTTAATTAAAGGTTTATTAGTAATTCTTGTCGAACCAATCCTGGAAGGTATTAAAATACATAAATCATCAAACATTTGAAGAGAGTTGTTTTAGCTTCTTGTCTAAGTTATCAATAAATTTATTATTAACATCTGCATCAATAGCAAGATACCAGATTTTATTATTATAAAATCTTTACATTTTGATGCATCTTTTTCTGTCATAACTATTGGTAGATGATCTAGGTAAAATATATCACTTGATGAAAAATTATGATGATCAGGAAAAGGATGACGAACAATATCAAAACCGAGTTTTTCTAAAAGATCAAAGAATCTTCCTGGATTCCCAAGGCCAGCAACAGCATGAACTTGATTATGCATAGGCCAATTTTCAATACTATATGACTTTCCTGATTTTAGGTGAACAAATTTAGTTGGGCTAATATTCATCAAATATTCTCCTTCATCAGTGGGTCCACTATTGTTTACGATGAAATCAACTGTTTTTAGTCTATCTTTTGATTCTCTTAAGGGTCCAGCAGGAAACGTAAGATTATTTCCAAATCTTCTTTTTCCATCTATTACTGCTATTTCTATATTTCGACCCATTTTGTAATGTTGAAGTCCATCATCTGACAAAATTACATCGCAGTCGTTATTTTTTATTATAGCTTTTACAGCTCTCACCCTATTTTTGTCTATGTAAAACGGAATTCCTAACTTCGATAATATTTGAGCCTCATCACCCGTTTCTTTTACAGATGTTTCGTTGGTTACTTTTAAAGTTTTTTTAAATTGTCCACCATATCCTCTACTGACAATACCTGGTTTATAGCCTTTAGCAATTAATTCTGTAGCAATATATTTTACTAAAGGTGTTTTTCCAGTCCCACCTATTGTTAAATTACCAATAACAATTATCGGAATCTTAGATGTAAATGATTTAATCTTGTTTTTTATGTATCTTCTTCTTCGTCTGGATGTTAAAAATGAAAAAATTAATGAAAATGGATATAGAAGATATAACCAAATACTTTTATTGTACCAACTATCAACAACAAAACTTGATGTAACTTCGTCATTATACTCTGGCATGTAAAGTTGAACTGACTGAACTGGCTTGTCACTAACATCAAGAGAATCTTCAAACTTATTTTTATAGAGTGAATGATAAATTGATTTATTTTCAAGAAGTTCTTTATGAGAACCAGTCTCAACAATCTGTCCTTCATTAAGAACAATAATTTTTGATGCATTTTCAATAGTAGATAGTCTATGTGCTATAACGATTGTCGTTCTATTAGAAATAAGTTTTTCAAGTGCTTCTTGCACAATTAGCTCTGATTCAGTATCTAAGGCAGAAGTAGCCTCATCAAGAATAATAATTGGGGAATCTTTATAAAATGCTCTTGCTATTGCTAATCTTTGCCTTTGACCACCAGAAAGCAATACACCATCATCGCCTATTTCTGATTCATAACCTTCAGGTAAATTATTTATAAATTCGTCACAACCAGATAACTTTGCTGATTCTTTAAGTTTGTTAACATCAACAGAGGCATCTCCATAGGCTATATTTTTCGAAATTGTGTCATTAAATAATGATGGATTTTGGTTAACTATTGATATTGCAGACCTCAAGTGCTCAAGTGAAAATTCGGATATTGGGATATCATCAATAAAGATATCACCAGAAGAGTGGTTATAAAATCTTGGAATTAAATTAGCAATTGTTGACTTACCAGAACCTGATTTGCCGACAATTGCAACTGTTTCATTTTTATTTATAGAAAAATTTATATCTGTTAAGACCTGTTTACCAGTTTCATAAGAAAAGTTAACATTTTTAAATTCTATGTTTCCATCAATATCACTCTGGTTTGTTCCTATATCAGATTCTATATCTTGATCTAATTGTTCAAATATTTCGTTAGCAGCTGCTAAGCCCTTTTGAACAATGATATTTATGTTTGAAAGCTGTCGAATTGGCTTTGCCATTAAGCCTGCAGCTGTAAAAAATGCAACAAAAGTTTCCGCATCCAAAGATATTCCCAATTGAGCACCAAGAGCAAAGTATGCAACTATTGAAAGAGAGATTGATACTAAAACTTGTATTATTGGTGTTGCCATATTACCTGTTGCCTCAAGTTTAAGATTTTGATTTTTATTTGAAGTGTTAGCTTCTAAAAATCTGGAATTTTCATATTCTTCAGCATTAAAACTTTTAATTTCAACGTGACCGTCTACTGCTTCAGAAGCAATGTGAGTTACATCTCCCATTGCTGTTTGAATTTTTTTAGCAAGTTTTTTTAATCTCTTACCAGCAATATATACAATTATTGCAATTAGTGGTGCTGTAGCAATCAATAATAAGGTAAGCTTAAAGTTCAAAATTAGTAAGTAAACAAATAAACCTATCAGCAAAAACCCTTCTCTAATAAGTGTTTTAACAGCATTAGATGCTGCTCCTGAAACTTGAGTAGTTGTAAATGTAATTCTATTGATTAATTGCCCAGATTGGTTTGCATCAAAATATGATTTAGGTAAATTATGAAGTTTTTGAAATAGTTCAGCTCTTAAATCGTGAACTATTCCAAAGCCAACTTTTGACATAAAATAATTTCCAACAAAGAAGCCAATTCCTCTTCCTAGGGCAATAAGTATTAATGATAGTGCTAGTAATGAGCTAAAATTTTCTTCTTCTGAATTTATGAATCCAATAATCCTTCTAATCCACTCAACAGCGGCAATATCTGCAAATGCAAAGCTAATAAAACCTATAACACTAATAAAAAATGAAAATTTATATCTAAATGTATATCCGAGTAATCGTCGTAAGCTTCCAGTTTTCATTTTTCAATAGTTCTAATCTGTACTTCACTAAATCCATATTTATTTAATAAATCCATTATAGAAATAACCCAGATGTGTAGACTATCGGATTCAGCACTTAAAATGACTGGGTTGCCATTGTTTTCTAAATCAAATATTGCCTGTTCAATATTATTTATATTATCTATATTAAAGTTATTATCATTTATGTATAAAGTTCCATTCCCAGTTATTACAATTTCATTATCTACTTGGACAACTTGAGATTGAAATGATTCAGTTTTTGGAAGTTCTAATGATAAAAATTGAGAGTCACCTACTTTAGATGTAACGACAAAAAATATAACTAACAAAAAAACAATATCAATTAATGGAGTTATCTCTATCGCAAATGCTGACTTATTTTCAGATACAAATTTCATTAGTTAATAATATCAATAAAACCTGAAACTTCTTTTTGTAAATTTATTAAAAGATAGTTCACCTTTTGTTCAAAATACTTATGTAATACAAGTCCAGGAACAGCTATAAATAAGCCAAATGCAGTTGTTATAAGCGCTTGAGATATTCCAGCAGCAAGTAAATCAGGATTAGCCCCAGTAGTCTCAGTAAGGCCTGTAAAAGCAGTGATCATTCCCACAACAGTGCCCAATAATCCTAACAAAGGACTTATTGTTGCAACAGTTCCTAGTACACTTAAATATCTTTCAAGACTATATTTAACCTCAATCGCTTTTTCTTCAATTTTTGACTCTAAGTTATCACGCTGCAAGTCTTTATACTTAAGACAGTTGATTAAAAGAAAGCCCAAAGAGGATAAGTTTGATATCTCATTAGCTTGTTTTGACGACATCATGTCATTCTTTACAAGATTTATTATTTGATTTGGAAGACCTTTTGGTGAAACTAATCTATTTTGTAAAAACCATGATCTTTCAATAGAAATTGTAATTATTAATACACTGCATGCCAATAAAGGCCACATAAACGGTCCACCTGCAGATATAAATTCATTCATTTAAAATACTCATTTTTGAATTTACTAGTTTGTATATCTTTTCAAAAGAGCCTACAAACTTATTATCATGAGTAGCTGCTATTAAAGCAATACCATGTTTATTTGATAACTCCATAATAAGATCTTGAATTATCACAGAGTTACTCTCATCAAGATTACCTGTTGGCTCATCAAGAAATAAAAATTTAGGATCATTTATTAATGCCCTGCCAATAGCAGCTCTTTGTTTTTCTCCTCCAGACAATTTCCATGGTAGATGGTTTTTTCTTTCATATATATTTAAGGTTTTCATTATTTCTTTTGCTTTATATCTTTTAGACTTATCAAGAGAATTATTAAGATATGCTGGCATATAAATGTTCTCTTCAATCGTTAAATCTTCTAAAAGATGATGAAATTGATACACAAAACCAAAGTTATTTAACCTAATATTACTTAATGAAACATTATTGAGTTTAGCAATATTCATGTTATTAAAAAATATATTTCCAGATGTTGGTTTATCTAAACCAGCTAAGATATGGAGAAACGATGACTTACCTGCACCAGACATTCCAGTGATGGCAATCTTTTCTCCTTGAACGATATCAAGATTTATATTGCTTAAAACATTAAGTACATCATTATTGATTACAAATGACTTATAAATACTTTTACATTCAATTTTATTCATGTCTAAGTATTTCTATTGGGTTGAGTCTCAAGGCTCTTATAGAAGGAATTAATGTTGAAAAAAGACTAATAAAAAACGAAATTATACAAATTATTGAAATTTGAAGATAGTTTATGTGGTATGGAAAATAATTTATAAAATAGGCATCTAATAATTTTCTATTAAGTATTGTTTCAATTACATCAATAAAGTTATTTAAATTGAAAATTATTATAAAACCTAAAACTATTCCTGAAATTATTCCAATTAGGCTTACTAAAAATCCTTGAGTAAAAAATATCATGACTATTTGTCTGTAATTTGCACCTAGTGTCATCAGAATTCCAATCTCTCTTTCCTTTGATTTAACTGTCATTATGACAGTAGATAGTACAAGTATAGATGCAACAGTAACTATGAGAAAAAGCATCAAGCTAATTAGTAATTTTTCAAATTGTATTGCTTCGAATAAGGTGCCATGAGTATTTTTCCATGACACAGAAGTAAAGTTGCCATTCATACTATTAACTAAATCTTTTGCTATTAAATCTGCATCAAATAAATCAATAGTCTTTAGTCTTATTCCAATTGTCTCATTAACATTAAGCCTTTTAATTTTTTGTGCCGTTGTATGAGAAATTAAAGTTAAGTATTGGTCTATTTCTGTTTGAAGTTCATATATACCAATTACCTCGAGATTAATTGATCTTGGGAAAGAGCCTAAAAGTGTTGATTTTATTTCTGCAGTTGTAATATTAACTTGATCGCCAACAAAGGCACCTATTTTTGCTGCAAGTGAAGATCCAATGATAATAGAATTATCTTTTTCTAGGTCGCTTAGAACTCCAGTAAACATGAAATCTGAAATAATAGAAACATTTTTTTCTTTGTTGGGATCTATACCAATAACTGAAATGCCACTAGTTTCATATGTCGAAGTAATAATACCTTCAAAACTAATATATGGAACGGCATCAATAATATTTTCATTCTTGTTAATGTTATCTATTAAAGCTTCATAATCATTAATTGGTAATTCGGAACTAATTACAGCATGTGGAATTATACCTAAAATTCTTTCTTCTAATTCTTTTTCAAAACCATTCATAACTGAGGTGACAACAATTAGGCTCGAAATGCCAATAGTCAAACCAATAATTGCTAAAAATGTAGTAAAAGAGAATGTCCCTCCTTTATTAGATCTAAGGTATTTATAACCTAATTTAAGAGATATAAGAGACACAAAACTATTTCATTAGTTGCTTTAGAACTTTTTCAATATTATCTTTGTAGGGAGGTCTTACTGCATCAAAAAATTTATCTAATTTAAAACTAATATCTTTGTAATATGCTCTTGGATTTGAAAAGTTTTTGAAGCCTTCAAATGATTTATATCTTCCCATCCCTGATGGGCCAACACCTCCAAAGGATAAATTATTTTGTTGAAGATGGCTTATGACATTATTAACAGTAACACCACCAGAAGATGTTTTATTTAATATTTCATTTTCTTCATCTTTATCTTTACCAAAATAATAAAGACCAAGAGGTCTATCTTTAGAATTTATTAATTTTGTTGCATCTTCAATTTGGTTATATTCAATGATTGGTAATAAAGGTCCAAAAATTTCCTCTTGCATTATTTTCATATCATCTGTGGTATTAGTAACAATTGTTGGTGGAATCTTATAAAATTCTTGTTGGCTAAAATCTTCGTTTGATGGATTTATTTCATCAATGTTAGCGCCTTTCTCAACGGCGTCATCTAATAGAGCTTTTAGCCTATCATAATGCTTTTCATTAATTATAGATGTGTAATCATCGTTATCTTTAATATCAGGAAAATATTCTGAAACTGCATCTTTAGTTTCTTTTATAAAATCATCTTTCTGATCTTTATGAACAACAACGTAATCTGGTGCTAAACAGATTTGACCAGCATTCATCGTTTTACCAAACATTATGCGCTTAGCAGAAGTCTTTAGATCAGCTGATTTACCAATAACCACTGGTGATTTCCCACCAAGCTCCAGCGTACATGGAACTAAGTTTTTTGATGCAGAAGCCATAACATGTTTAGCAACTGCACCACCGCCTGTGTACAAAAGATGATCAAAACTTAAATTAGTAAAAGATTCGCCAACTTCAGGACCTCCAAGAAATGTTGCAAA
>CETL01090782.1_pt1 | contig 11942 bp, 15 predicted proteins | sample 356371 | NCBI WGS metagenome assembly CETL01 (sample SAMEA2622518, study PRJEB7988) | marine metagenome | biome: marine biome (ENVO:00000447); feature: surface water layer (ENVO:00002042); material: "saline water (ENVO:00002010), including plankton (ENVO:xxxxxxxx)" | depth 5 m | reverse complement strand
GGAAGATTTAAAAAACAGATTAACGAGGATGTATTAGATTTTAGTCAAAGTCTGACTGTAGACATCGTTCTTTATGAAGCAGATATTTTGGTAACAGAAGTTCATGTTGAAATGCTTTGTAAATGCGGTCATATTACTCAAAAAGAACTAAAAAAAATAAAAGTCGGTCTCAAAAAATTGCGGCAGCTTGCTGACAATGGTGAGCTACCATGGACAGTTGAGTTAGAAGATGTCCATATGAATATTGAGAGCGTCCTTGTAGACCTGATTGGAGACTTAGGAAAAAAAATACACCTTGGAAGATCACGTAACGACTTGGTAGCTACAGATATTAAAATCTATTTGAGACAATTGCTTGATGCAACCATAAATGAAATAAGAGAGCTTCGTAAAACGATCGCTACCTTAGCTGTTAAATACCATGCGAGTATCTTTCCCGGCTATACACATTTACAAATTGCTCAACCAGTTACATTTGGACATCATTTGCTTGCGTGGCAAGAAATGATATCCAGAGATGAAGAGAGATTACAAAACGTAAGATCAATGATTAATACTTTACCTCTTGGGTCTGCCGCACTATCTGGAACTTCCCTAAAGCTCGATAGGGCAATGGTAGCAAAAAAACTCGGTTTTGATAACATCACGAAAAATTCGATGGATGCTGTCAGTGATAGAGACTATGTAGTTGATTACGCATACTCTAACACAATGATAATGATGCATTTGTCGAGAATCTCAGAAGAACTTATTTTGTGGATGAACCCACAATTCAAACTTATAGAAATTGATGAGAGTTTTTGCACTGGTTCGTCTATCATGCCTCAAAAAAAGAATCCTGATGTACCAGAACTTGTAAGAGGAAAGTCTGGATCCGTTTACGGGAATTTGATGAGTTTACTTGTCTTATTGAAAGGGCTACCGTTGACATATAATCGTGACCTTCAAGAGGATAAGAATATCATCTTTGAGTCTATTGATACAACAATATCCTCAATTGCTATTATTAATAAACTCATAAAGACGCTTAAGTTGAATGAAAAAAATGCATACAGCTTAGCTGATTCATCATTTTCTACGGCTACGGATTTGGCTGAATATTTGTCATCTAAAGGTGTTGCTTTTAGAGATTCTCACCATATAGTCGGTTCGATCGTAAAATATTGTGAAAAAAGTAACGTGCCTATGAACGAACTTTCAATTGAAGAATTTAACAAATACTCTAAATTAATCGAAAACGATGTTTATAATTGTATTTCTGTTGAACATTCAGTCAGTGCAAGAAAGAACATCGGATCAACTTCGCCAAAGAACGTCTTAAAGAATGCTAAGTTGGTATTAACATCACTTCAAAAAAAGAAAGCTAAAAAATAATGAGGTCATTGTTTATATTATTCGCATTCTCTATTCTGTCCACACAAGGATTTCCATCTCAACCGACAACTAAAGAATTCTTGGAAAACATTAATTCTTCTAAATATGATTCTTACTTGTATGGTCTAGAAGCTGGCTTAGATTGGGCAAATGAACTTACATACAGAGAGTATAAAATGGAAATTTTCTGCAAACCGAACGATTTAGAAGTCTCTGCATCACTACTAAAAGATTTTATCAAAAAAGAGATAGCTGATAATGCCGAGTTTTATAAAAAATATGAGGGTGAGCAGCTTATAGGATTAGCATTTCGCAACTCATATGTAAGCAATTTTTCCTGTCAGTAGAAAATATAGATAGATAGATAATTTTTTTTCTTTATAATATTATTGTTAATTATTAAAAAAAGGAGAATTGTTATGGCAGAACATCCAGTGCCACAAGGTGACGATATAATATTACCAGATGGGACAGTAGTAGGAACTTGGAATGGAGATGATGTTAGAGATCTTCAAAAAGAAGTTCAACGTATAATGAAAGAACAAAAAGAAGGCGGCGCAGATCGAAATAATCTTTTGATTAGATTTGGAATTCCGCACATGGATCAAACACCCGATCACCTCAAAACATTTATTGCTTATGCACTATGGGGCGTAGATAAAAAAGGAATGTGTCTAACACACCGTAGAGCTGACCACTTCGAGTCCGTAGAAAAAATTAATGAAAAATACGGTAGTGAAACTGCAATAGCTGCAGCCAATAGATATAAAGAACCTAAATAATATAATGAGTCTAGTTGACCTAGACTCTATATTAATTTACTTATCCAATCAGTCATTTCAGCAGTGACTTCTTTAGTGATTGTGTGCCCAAAGTTACCTTCATGCTTGTGTATATTTTTGCATTTGGTTTCGAGAAATTGGATTGTTTTTTCGTAACTATCAAAAGAAATTACGTTGTCGTTTGTGCCATGTGCTATAAATATTTTCGCATCACCAGCTCTTTTGACGTGGTAGTTATCTGCGTTCGGCATATATCCAGATAACGCAATACACGCTTTGATTTTTGTACTATTTTCTAGTTGGTAGCTTAGTGAGAGTGCAGCTCCTTGAGAAAATCCACCCACGATTATTGCACCATCATAGCCACATGCATCAATTAGTGTGTCTACTCCTTTATGAGCCTCTCTCAGACCTTCGTAGTCCTCTATAACTGAACCATCAGCATTTACTTCTGGTAAAGGATACCACGATCTTTTGCCATCTCTTTCTGGTGCATTAGGAATAACAATAAATAGTCGATCATCTAATAGTAGATTCAACATTTTCATTGCTGGCTCAAATGACCAATTATTAGCTCCATAGCCATGGAACCAAAAAAGAACTGCAGATGCTGTATCTTTATCACCAATTGTTATAACATTTTGATCATTTAATTGTTTCATTGCTAGCAGACGATAATTTTTAAGCTTATAATGTAACATATGTATTCAAAGGTGGCTCATTTTTTTAGAAAACATGCTCTTGTTTGCTCCGTTATATTATTTTCTGTCGCATTATCTGCATGCGGTAATAAGGGCCCACTGACAGTACCTGACACGCTATCTAAAAAAAATATGGTAAACGCTTTATTTATTAATAACAACAATGACGCTTAAATATGTAAACGAGACTCTCAATTTCGATAATATTGATATTCAACAATTAGGTCAAACAATACAAACCCCATATTATCTTTACTCAGAAAACATTATTACTAGTAACATTGATGAATACATAAGTGAGTTAAATAATGCAGACACTTTAATATGTTATTCAGTTAAAGCTAATTCTAATCTATCTATCTTATCTTTGTTTGCTAAAAAAAATTTAGGCTTTGATATTGTCTCTGGCGGGGAGCTTCAAAGAGTTGTGAGAGCAGGTGGCGATACATCCAAAGTTGTTTTCTCTGGAGTGGGCAAAACTAACGAGGAAATCGAATTTGCAATAAAAAGCAGAATCAATTGTTTTAACGTAGAATCACAAAGTGAGCTTCATAGAATAGATTCTATAGCATCCTCACTGAATGTTCAGGCAAACATTTCTCTGAGGGTTAATCCTGAAATTGATGCTAAAACTCATCCTTATATCACAACTGGGTTATCTGAAAATAAATTTGGTATTAGTCAAGATGATGTTCTCAATACATTTAAAACGATCAGTGATTATAAATCACTTAATATTTGTGGCATCGATTATCACATAGGTTCTCAAATAACTGATATAAAACCTTTTACAGACTCAGCTAAAAAAGTATTGTCCCTTATTAATGAGCTTAAAAAAATCAAAATTAACCTTACTCATGTCGACTTAGGAGGTGGATTGGGGATCAGCTATAACGACGAATCCCTTGCTCAAAGAGGAGATTATGTTCGTTCTTTGATCGAAGTATTCAAAGGTACAAAGCTCAAACTTATATTTGAGCCTGGAAGATCTATCGTTGGCGATGCTGGCATTTTAGTTACAAAAGTCATCGAGAAAAAAAATAATCCTAATGGTAAAAATTTTATTATTGTAGACGCTGGTATGAATGATCTTATTAGACCACCATTATATGGTGCTTATCACAAAATATCATCAGTAAAAGAACATACCGCATCTGCAGCACTATTTGACGTAGTAGGACCTGTCTGTGAGACTGCTGATTTTTTCGGAAAAGATCGTCATATTACAGCAGATATTGGAGATATTGTTGTAATACAGGATGCAGGTGCTTATGGTTTTGTTTTATCTTCTAATTACAATTCTAGACCTAGGATAGCGGAATATTTGATTTCTAATAATAATGTTACTTGCATTCGCGGAAGAGAGACATTTTCAGATATTCTTGGTGATGAAGAAAAATATCTTGGGTAGAAATATGGCACTAACATTTACTAAAATGAATAGTCAGGGTAATAATTTCATCCTTATTGATCTTGCAAAAGAGAAATTTGAATTATCAGAGGGTATTGTCTCTAAAATTATCAAGAACATAAGAACAGATTTTGACCAATTACTTATGATTGATTACGAAAAAAACTCTGAAACTATTCTTTGCCAAATTTTTAATAATGATGGCTCGAGAGCATATCAATGTGGGAACGGTTTGCGTGCTATAATGCTATATCTTAATTCAAAATATAGCTATTTCAAAATATCAGTAGACATAGCAAACAAAAAATACTCGGTGACAATAGATGATAAAAAAGTAATAACAGCATCGATGGGTTCTCCGCGAGCTTTTAAATTGGTAGATAATAGTGTTTGTTATTTAGACTCTTTTGAAAAACAAAATGTCCATATCAATCTTATCGATCATCCCATTAATTTTTATTTGATAGATCTTGGGAACAAGCACTGCGTTGTTGTTGACGAGTGTACTGAAAATGAAAAAAATATCATTATAGATTATTTCAATAATTGTTACAAAAATCTTCTTAATATTGAATTTCTTGACAAACCTAACGATATTTTTAATCTAGAGCGTGATAAGTTTTCTGTAACTGTTCATGAGGCTGGTGCTGGTTGGACACAATCATGCGGGAGCGGTGCAACTGCTGTAGCATCGATATTTTATGAGGTTCATGGAAAACAGGTAGCTGATAAATCAATCTCTATTAAACAGGACGGTGGAGAGCTGATCGTTAAAAAAAAGGGCAGAGGCCTTCTTCTTTCAGGTCCTAGTACTATTGAGTATGAGGCTACGATCAATGTCTAGTGATCTAAAGATACTAATAAAAAAATTTCATGACTATATCAAATATGAAAAGCAGTATAGCGAGCTTACTATCAAGAATTATTCAACAGATTTGGCACAGTTTATAAATAATATTGAGACTAAGGAAATATCTATAATTACAACAGCTAGTTTACAAGACTATATATCATCGCTTAATAAGTTAGGCTTAAATCCATCAACAATTGCAAGAAAAAAATCTGCTATTTCTTCATTATTTAACTTCTTATGTAAAAAAAAACTAATTGATAAGAACCCATGTAAGAAACTTATATCACCTAAGCGACAGTCTAAGATTCCGACGGTCATGTCAATTTCTGACATAAACAAACTCTGTGACATCAAAGAGGACACAGTCCAGGCCATTAGAGACAAGGCAATTATTGAATTAATGTACAGTTCAGCATTAAGATTAAGCGAAACTACATCACTAAACTTAACTTCGATAGATCTCAAAAGTAAATTATTATTAGTAGAGGGTAAAGGACAGAAGGTTAGGTATCTCCCTGTTGGAGAATGTGCTTTATCGGCGGTTACTAAATGGATTAAAATTAGGAATCAAATAGTTTCTAAAAATGAGCCCGCTCTTTTTTTAAATAAGTATGGTAAACGTATATCTAATCGATCTATCCAACAAAGACTCATTTTCTGGTGCAAAAAAAAATCACTAAACTATGTAATCAACCCACATGTACTTAGGCATTCATGTGCAACACATCTGTTAGAGTCATCAGGTGATATAAGAGCAGTCCAAGAGTTTCTCGGTCACCAAGATATCAGCACCACACAAATATACACTAGTGTTAATTTTGATTATATAAAAAAAGTTTATAATAGAACTCATCCGAGAGCTAAAACGTCAAATTAAGAGACAAACTTCTTAATCTATTAAATTATTATCATATAATATATAATTTAAGTATGATAAAGCCATTAGAAATAAGGTATATAAAAAAAAATAACATTCTGTCACTATCATTTGAGGATGGTCTTAAGGAAAATCTGACAATAGAATACTTAAGATGTTTTTCTCCATCTGCAGAAGTTAAGGGACATGGGCCTGGACAAGAAGTACTTCAAAAAGGGAAAGAGCATGTAATGCTAGATAAGATTGAGCCTATCGGCAACTATGCAGTCAAATTGATCTTTGATGATGGGCATAATACTGGCCTTTACACGTGGGAATATCTTCATGAGTTATGTGAAAACTATCAAATGTACTGGCATGATTACTTGGAAAAACTTAAAGATTCTGGATATACAAGAAAGAAGCCATGATAGAAAAAAAACAGATCATTACTGAAAGAGCACCCCAAGCTATTGGTGCTTATTCTCAAGCAATAAAATGTGGTAATCTGATCTTTATTTCTGGACAAATTCCGCTTGTACCAGAAACTATGAAATTAATATCTCAGGACTTTGAGTTACAGGTAAATCAAGTACTGGTAAATCTTATGTCTATCGCAAACGAAGCTGGATGTGATTCAACTAATTTTGTAAAGTTAACTGTATATTTAAAAAGCCTAGAAAATTTTTCTTCTGTAAACAAAGCAATGGAGAGTGTTTTCGTAAAGCCGTATCCAGCTAGAGCTGCAGTCGAGGTGAGTAAATTACCATTAGATGTAGAGGTAGAAATGGATGCGATTTTGGTAGACGGTTCATGATAGATGCCAAAACAAACGCAGTTAGAGGATAATTTACTAGAGACGTTGCCAGGTGTGGGTGAAGCTACTAAAGTAAAACTTCACAATATTGGCATTAAGAGAATCACTGATCTTATATTATACCTTCCTCATCAGTTAATTGATAAAACTCACATTTCAGATATAAATAACATTAACCATGGTGAAAAATGTCTTTTTATTGGCATTATCGATAAAATCTTTTTTACTAGAGGCTTTAAAAAAAACCTAATATTATCAGTTGTAGTCCAGAGTGAGATTTTGCAAATAAGATTCATCCATAAAATAATAATTTATAGATATTTAAAATTAGGCGACAGAATAAGAATCTTTGGAATAATGAGCTCAAACTTAAACAAAAAAGTTATGATACATCCTGAGATTGAAGTCATAGAAGATGAGAAAAATCTCGAGAAGATAGTTCCATATTATAATACACGCCGTCAAATATCACAGAATAAAATTAGAAAACTAATCAGGTTCGTCCTAGATTATCTCCGTGTTAAAAATTCTGAAGATATATTTGATCATTATATACTTGAGACATTAGACATACCTAATCATTTAGATGCACTAGAAAATTGTCATTTCCCATCTGCAAGCACTTATAGCGCCGCTATAAGTAAATTTGAAAAATCGAGGAGGAGATTTATTTTAGAGGAAATCATTTCAAAAAATATAAGAATGGATCAAATTAAAAATAAAATCAGAAGAAAACAATCTTATAAATTTGAGTTTGATATGAATGAAATAACAAGTTTTATAAACTCACTCTCTTTCGAACTAACTAAATCTCAATATAAAGCCATTGTTCTTGTTTGTAACAATTTTATTGAGGGCCAAGCCTCAACAAGATTAATTCAAGGAGACGTTGGGTGTGGTAAGACCATCATAAGTGCTGTTAGTGCATATGCAACATATATGTCAGGTTTTCAGACTAGCTTTCTAGCTCCCACTGAACTACTTGTAGATCAACATTATAATTATTTTAAAAACTTATTTAACGAAACAGATATAAAAGTATCGTACTTAAAAAATAGCATGTCAGCACATCTAAAGAATGAAACGCTTGAAAGTTTAAAAAATGGATCTATAGATATTATCATAGGTACACACTCACTTCTCAATCCATCAGTTTCGTTTAAACAATTAGGTCTATGTATAATTGATGAACAACATAAATTTGGTATTAATCAACGATCATCCTTCATCGATAGTAGAGATTCATCTGGTAAGTCACCACATTTAATTTATATGTCCGCTACACCAATACCAAGATCGCTTGCATTAGTTTTGTATCAAGGTCTAGACTACACCACTATCAAAGATATGCCAAAAGGTAGGAAAAACATTATTACTGAGCGTGTAGACTCAGATAATCGTAGTAATATGTATTCTAAAATCAAACAACGTCTTAATGTTGGTGAGCAAGTTTTTTGGGTCTGTCCCTCTATTAACATAAGCGAATCCTCTGAGTTAGAGTCTGTTTACAGCGCTTATGAAGATATATCTAGAATCTTCGATGATTACAACATAGCAATTCTCCACGGTCAATTAGATGACAAAACGCAGGTTGATATCATTAAGAAGTTTAGGAATGGTAAGATAGATATTTTGGTATGCACTACTGTGATTGAGGTTGGTGTAGATATACCTAATGCAACATGTATTGTCGTAGAGGACTCTAATAGGTTTGGTCTATCGCAATTACATCAATTAAGAGGTAGGGTCGGAAGATCTATGCTTCAAGGCTTTTGTTATTTAGCACACAAGACTATGCTCAATGAAGATGCCGACAGAAGATTAGACTCGCTAATATCATACAATGATGGTTTCAAAATAGCGGAAGAAGATTTAGTTATCAGAGGCTCTGGCGACTATTTTGGTTGTAGGCAGTCTGGTCATCTAAATAATTTTAAACTAGCAACTTTACAAGACTTTATAACAAACGTTGATATAATAAAAAACCTGCAGGGTAATATATCTAATTTATCGGATATTACCAGAGATAAGTTGTTAAGACGTTGGCATAATGATGAGGACGAGCATCTAAAATTGTAATATGAAATATATCTATTTAGAGAATTGGAAAAGAGAAAAAAAATTGGCATCATTGAACTATCCTACGAAACTTGCAGTTATTGATAATGAGTCTTTGACGAAAAGACTTAGCAAAGAAAAAAATAGTAATTTCAGAGTTATTGTTCGAGAGCAATATCTTGATCACTCAAAAAACATAAATCATATTCGTAATCTTTTATATGTTCAAGGTATAGGTGTTTATAGGAGTGTAAAGCTAGAAGCCAAAAATTTTAAAAATGTCTACGCTAAAACATTTTTACCTGCTAATACCTTAAAGGGTAAAGGAAGATACATAAAAATACTAGGCTCAAAATCGCTTGGCTCACACTTTTTAACTACAAAAAGGTTCAGGAAGAAAGACGTCTTTTATACTGTTGGCGATGAAATGGTTCATAGGTTAATTATCTATAGAAATAAATCCGGTGCTGTTTATGTTGATGAGATATTCCCAAAAGATTTTACGAACGAGAACATTAATTTATTTCAAGCTAGAAGAAAAAGAAGATAAGTTCTCAAAACAAGGCGTATTCTTAAAGTTTGCGGGTGAGTCTCCGATTAGCACTGATTTGAGTCCTGCATGATATGCAGATTTAATGTTATCTATCGTATCTTCGATGAGCAAAGTTTTTTTGTAATCAATCCCTAGTCTACTCCTCAGTATAAACCAAAATGCTATTTCCTCTTTTACATGTTTCAATTCGTGAGAGCAGATAACCATTTTAAAATACTTGGTTAGAGGAAACTTTTTCATTTTTATGCTTAGTGTCTTAATGTGTGCATTTGTAACTAGAAATAAATTCTTATCATGATGATTATTTTCCAAAAAATCTAAAGCACCTTCTTTGAGTTGTATCCTATCCAACATATCACTAGAAAGTTTTTCTTGTTCTATGTCAAGACCTAACATATTAGACCAATAATCTAGATCATACCAATCTTTGCTGCCTTTTTTATAATTAAAAAGTGAGTGTGTTATCTTGATAGCTTGGTCTTCGCTCAATGATTTCAACTTTGCATACTGCAAGGGAATATGTTTTTGCCAAAAGTAATTATCATAAGCTGTATCAAGCAGCACACCATCCATATCTATTAGTATATTTTCCAGTCCTTTCAAATACATCATATATACTGTATCATCATTTATAAAATTAGACATCTATTACCAATGCCAAAAATCAAAAATAGGAAAATAATATCACGTACTGATCTTTTTAGGATTGATAAGTTGAATATTAAATTTGATAATAATCAAGTTCGAGATTATGAGGTCATTTGTGGTACTGGTCATGGAGCAGTAATGATAATTCCGATTATAAATGATGAGATTATCTTTATAAGAGAGTATGCAGCTGCTATTGACGATTATTCATTAACTTTGCCCAAAGGCAAAATTGATGAAGGTGAGAGTGTTATCGAGGCTGCAAATAGAGAGATGCAAGAGGAGATCGGTTATAAATCGGATGATATCAAATTTTTATATTTATTAGATCTTGCACCTGGTTACGTAAATCATAAAACAAATATCGTAGTTGCTAGATCGCTATTAGAGTCGAAGCTTGATGGTGATGAGCCAGAACCATTAGAACTTGTCAAGTGTAAGATAGACGATCTCAGTGGCTTCTTATCAAAAGAAAAAAATATAGACTCAAGAGTCTTATCATCAATCTTTATACTTAAGGAATTTTCAGATGACCTTTGATAGTTCTTTTTTTCTGGATAACATAGAACGTATCAAGAAAATATGCATCATGGCAGGCTCCACTCAAATGAAGCTCCAGAATAAAGTTATGCAAATACAATCAAAAACTGACAATACACCATTAACTGAGGTAGATATCATGTCACATGAAATAATTGTCCATGGTTTAAAAGAACTCGATGCATCTGTGCCGATAGTATCTGAGGAGGGATTTGAAGAGGATGTGACTTTCAATAATTTTTGGATAGTTGATCCACTAGATGGCACAAGAAATTACATTAATAAAGGACAAAATTATTGTGTTAATATTGCATTTATTCGCGATAATTTCCCTATCTTTGGAGCGATTTTTATCCCTTCTAAGAATGAGTTTTTCTATGGGGCTACTGGTTCAGGAGCTCACCATGTATACAATAATAAGTCTCAAAGATTGAATGTAAAAGATTCAGATACCAGAACAGTCTTTACCAGTTCAGCCATGAATAAAAAAAAATTAGACCTCCTATGTGATCTTATATCTGATGTTAAAATTGAAAAAATATCAAGTGCAATAAAATTCGGCTACATAGCACAAGGCTTAGGTAATTTTTATCCAAGATTCGGACCAACATATGAGTGGGATACTGCTGCAGGTCAATGTATTCTTGAGGAATCGGGTGGAAAAGTTGTAGATAGTAGTTTATCTAGATTGTCCTACAATAAAAATAGCCAATATCTTAATAAAGAGTTTTTTGCTTTTTCAGGTGACGCATCTTTTTGGAAGGGAGTGATTACTCATCTACTTCAGGTTTCTTAATTGAATCTTCATAAGCTTGCTTGTTCATCCTTTTGAGGATTTTATATTTGCCTAATTTCCCCCTATTCCATGTGGTAAGCTTTGATTCATATGATTTAAGTTTTTTTCTTAATTTAACCATCATGTTTTATATTTCATTTGTGCTATTATAATGAAAAATTATTGTTATGATAAGAAAATTACTAGAAAATATATCACCAAAAAAATTCTACTCGTTCTCGAGTACTATTATACCTTGGACATTAGTTCTCTCGATAGGACTTATAAGTTTTGGTCTTTACCATGGTTTATTTATAGCGCCAGCTGATTATCAACAAGGTGAGGCATTTAGAATTATTTATGTTCATGTACCTAGTGCATGGTTATCTTTATTTGCTTATTCTGTTCTTTTTTTCTCTGCAATTATTTCTTTAATATGGAGGATAAAAATCTTTGAAATAATAGCAATTTCGTCTGCCAAAATTGGAGCTCTTTTTACATTCCTTGCTCTTGTCACTGGCGCAGTCTGGGGCAAGCCCATGTGGGGTACTTGGTGGGTCTGGGATGCTAGACT
>CETL01027074.1_pt1 | contig 11947 bp, 9 predicted proteins | sample 356371 | NCBI WGS metagenome assembly CETL01 (sample SAMEA2622518, study PRJEB7988) | marine metagenome | biome: marine biome (ENVO:00000447); feature: surface water layer (ENVO:00002042); material: "saline water (ENVO:00002010), including plankton (ENVO:xxxxxxxx)" | depth 5 m | reverse complement strand
TTTATACATATTCTTTAACTACAGGTAATATTAATACTTCAAATACAAATCAAAAAAATTTATTGAATGTTACTGATATTTTAGGAAGGTCTATTATTCCAAAATATAATATGCCATTATTTTATATCTATGATGATGGTACAGTTGAGAAAAAAATAATTATTGAATAAATAAAAACCCACTCAATTGAGTGGGTTTATTATTGGTGGACCTCTCGGTCCTTATTTCGAACTTTTTTAGACTATAGATTGATTTTAATGTCTGTATTCTAATTTTAAATAGATCAATCGAATATTATCATATTTTTTTCTTTAATATTAAGATATATTATTGTGTTTTTTTCTATGTGTTCATGATTAAATATTATAACTATATCTTTTTCAAATTTAGCTGTTATTTTATAATGTGATCCTAAAAATATTGATTCTATTACTTTTGCTTTGATATTAGATTTATCAACGATAGATATATTATGTGGTCTAACATACATCTTTTTATCTTTAATATTTATAGAATTTATTTCTCCAAAAAGTCTTGCTGTTTCCAAACTTTTAGGTTTTGAGTAAACCTCTAAAGGTGTTCCTATCATGATGTTTTTAACATTTTTATCTAGTACTAATATTTTATCAGCTATTTCTAATGATTCTTTAATATCATGATTAACTATTATTGTTGTTGTCTTTGTTTTTTTAATTATGTCAAAGACTATTTCTTTTGTATTCTTTTTAATTCGATTGTCTAAATTATTAAATGGTTCATCTAGTAATAATAAAGATGGGTTTCGAATTAGTGATCTTGCAACTGATACTCTTTGATTCTCTCCTCCTGAAATTTCATGAGGATATCTATTTTTTAATTGTCCAATTTGTGTTTTTTCAAGTAAAAAATTTAACTTTTCTTTATCTATATATTTCATATTAAATAAAATATTGTCTATAACATTCAAATGTGGAAAAAGAGGACTTTCTTGAAATACATATCCGATATTTCTTTTATTAGGCTCTAAATTTTGTATTTGTTTTAAATTTATACTGATTTCTCCATTATTTATATCACATAATCCAGATATGCATTTTAATAAAGTTGTTTTTCCAGAGCCACTTGAACCAATGATTGAAATTATTTCTCCTTTATTTAAAGAAAAGTTAAGATCCTTCAAAACTGAATTTTCACCATATTTTTTTGATAAATTTTTGATATTTAGAAACATTATACTCTAGATTTAAAAATTAATTTTGACAATATTATTATAATACTACACACTATAATTATAGATAGCGAATATACGCTTGAATAAGATAACATTTCCTCATTAGCATATTGATAAGCTTGAGTTGCAAGTGTTTCATAATTAAAAGGCCTGAGAATTAGCGTCAATGGTAATTCTTTAAAAATATCAATAAAAACAAGTAGGAATGACGAAATAATTGCAAACTTACTAAGAGGAAAGTTAATTTTTGTAAATATCTGTGTACTTGTAAGATTTAGTGATTTTCCTAATTCATCAAATTTTAACGGTTGTTGTTTAAAGCTTGATTCTATAGGAAATATTGCTACTGCAATAAATCTAAATATATAGGCGTATATTAATAACGTTATAGTTCCCATTAAAAAATTTAGATTTGGACTTAGGTATTGTAATATTAACATAAATGAAAGTCCAATCACTGCTCCAGGTATTGCATATCCAGTACTTAAAAAAATAGTTAATAAATTATTTTTATTTGTTTTTTTATATCTCTTAACACTTAATATAAAAAAGGAGATTGCAGTAATTATTATGGATGATATTAATGCAATATAAAAAGTATTTATAAAAACATTAAATAATTCACTCCAATCATATATATGAAAATTGCTTTTCACATTTTTTATAATAAAAATTAAAGGAATTATTAAGGCAAATAATATTGGTACACTTATAATGCCAAAAGATATTATTTTATTTTTATTTTTTTTTTTGTAATTATGTGTTGAGTTTTTAATGTGATATTTTATTTTTTCATCGTTTTTGTTAATGTAATTTAAACCCCACATTAAACATGATACAATTATTAATAGAAAAATAGAAAATACAATAGCTGTTGATTTGTCATCCATTGAAAACCAATATTTAAAAATACCCACTGAAAAAGTTTTAATACCAAAATAATTAACAGCACCATATTCATTAAGTATTTCCATAACAACTAACATGGTTCCTGAAAAAATTGCTGATATTGATAAAGGTAAAATAATTTTAAAAAAAGTTTTTATTTTACTTAATCCAAGAATTTTAGAGAGATTAAGATAAGTGCCTCCAATTAGAGTAAAAGAAATTCTTGCAGTGGTATAAATGTAGGGGTATAGCGAAAGAGCAAGAAAAAAAGAGAGCCATTCTACTGAAAGAATATCTAAACTTATTCTTGCATTAAAATATCTTTGCAAAAAGACATCAAAATAACCATTAAATCCTAGTATATCTGCATATGTGAATGCCATAATATAGCCTGGAATTGACAATGGAAGAATATGAAATAAGTCGAAAATATTTTTATGCTTTATGTCATTAAAAGTTATTATCCATGCCGGTATTACTGCGAGTAAAATAGATATGAAACATGTGTAGAAGACTAGCTCAAAAGTAGAAAAAAAATAATTTAAAAATGATGATGAAAAATCAAAAGATTTTAAATTTATTGATTCAATTAAAATAAATAAAACAGGCATAATTATTATTATGCCAATAATATGTGTAAAAATTGTTAGTACACTTTTAGTACTAATTCCATTTTGAATTTTCAAAAATTTCAACAGCTTTTTTTCTTTGTATTCCTAATTCATTTAAGTCTAAATTATCAATTTTGAAATCACCCCATTCTGCAATTATATTTGAAGGTTTAACATTTTTATTGACAGGATACTCAAAACTATTATTTGTATAGTATTCTTGTGCATAGTCAGAAGTTATAAATTTCATAAATTTTATTGCATTATTCTTATTAGGAGCATTTTTAAGCAATCCTAAACCAGAAATATTTACATGTGCTCCTCTTTCATTTTTAGCTTGATTAGGAAAAAAAACATTAACAGATTCACCAATTTTTCTATCTAAACTATCGGTTGAGGATTTTAATAATCCTATATAATATGAATTTACAATAGCAATATCTCCAACATTGGCAACTATTGCTCTTACTTGATCTCTATCATTGCCTTTAGGTTTTCTTGCAAAATTAGACACTAAATTATTGCACCATTGTGAGGCGACCTCTTGTCCATGATGTGCTACTAATGAAGAAAGTAATGCTTGGTTATAAGCGTTTGTCGATGATCTCACGAGAACTCTATTTTTCCAATTTTCATTAGTTAAATTTTCGTAGGTAGATAGGTCTTGGATATTAACTTTAAGCGGATTATAGGCTATTACTCTAGCTCTATAAGTAATTGGCATCCAAAAACCATTTTTATCTAATAATTCGTTTTTAATATTACTATTAATGTTCTTAACATTAATTTTTTCTAATAATTCTTCATTAGCTGCTTTATATAATTTTCCGGCATCTACAGTAATAAGTAAATCAGCTGGGCAATTTTCTCCCTCTGTTTTAATTCTTTCTATAAGTTCATCAGAACTTGCTTTGACTACATTAACTTTAATATTATTTTCTTCCTCAAATTTTTTGAATAGATCTTTATCTACTTGGTAATGTCTTTTAGAGTATATATTTAAAATCTCGTTTTTATTTTTTTGGCTACTGCATCCAAATAACAGGGTAGAGAATAAAATTATAACAAATTTGTTCATAATTATTTTTTTATTAGTTGTTTTTTATTGTTCAGCAAAACTAATTATTTAGATTGAATATAAATAGCTTTGTAATTAAAAATATCACCACTAAATTGAGTAAGTTTATTGATGATTGAAAGTTGGAGAAGAAAATAATTATTGAATAAAAGAAAACCCACTCATTTGAGTGGGTTTATTTTTGGTGGACCTCTCGGTCCCAGTTTCGAACTTTATTTTCTTTAAATTAACACTTACATTTAAAATTTAGGTATTTCGCTTCACAAAAGCTCATAATAGTATTTTTTAAAAATCATATTTAAAATTTATATTAAAAGATCTTCCTGGATTTGGAATGCCTCCGGCAACATTTCTAATTCTAGATGTATGTGGAGAATATTCTTCATTTAACAAATTATCTATTCCAATCACAGTATTTAATTTTTTACTTAATTTAAATCCTAATTTTAAATTTATAACATTATAACCTTCTGTTAATTCTTCATATTCTGCAAAGTTTTTTTGATCAAATGTGTAATTGTGATAAATAGAAATAGAATTAAATTTATATTTTGATATATTTTTATATTGTTCTAAATCTAATAATACTTTTGTTTTGATGTTATTTGCTGGAACTAAAGCAAGATTATACTCGGCAGATTTGTTTTTAGCTTGCAAAAATGTGTACCCTTGTTCAAAATGTAAATTATGTAATTGATGTGGGTGGTAATGTATATTCATTTCTACACCTGAGATCTCCACCTCTTTAAATTGCACGTAATTATAAACGTTATATCTACCACTATATGAATCTGTTGGTTCTATTGAAATAAAATCTTCAATATATTGGATAAAAGGATTTACAACAAAGGCAATATGTTCATTAGACCATTGATATTTTAAATCAAATTGATTTGAATACTCAATGTTTAAATTTTGATTACCTATTTCGTATCTATTAGTTCCATGATGAACACCATCAGAAAAAAGTTCAGAAAAATGCGGTGCTCTAAAAGCTCCAGAATATGTAAATCTTAGAACATGATCTAGATTTTTATAATATATACCTGTTGAAAAACTTGTGCTTGAAAATTTATTATCATAATCAGTGTTGAATGATATATCTTTTGATGTAATGGTTTTATTATCCAATCTCAATCCAGAATTAAACCCAAAATTTTTTTTCTCATAATCCATGATTGCATAAGTACCAAAGCTTGATGAATTTGCATCAGGCATTAATTTTTCCTCAAAATTATTTTTATTATTAAGCATACTAATTTGTGATCCTACATTAATTGTAAAATTATTATGTATGTATCGTATGTTTGGAGTTAACTGAGTATTTGTTATTGTTAAATCAAATGAAGGGACAGTCAATTTATCATATTCAATTAAATTATTTATAAAATGTCCAGCATGAAAACTAAATTTCAAATTATTGATTAAATATTTTGTTTCATATATTAAGAGTTGGTTTTCTATATATTGTGTTGGCCTCTCAATTTTAAAATCCTCATTCAAATCTAAATCTGTAGAGGTAAATTGATCTATAGTATATCCTAAAGGATTTCCATGAGAATGAGCTGCTAGCCCATTAGTTTCATTGTTTAATTGATAACGAATTATATTATTCCATCTTTTATATTTATATCCGACAGATAATTTAAATGCATCTTGTTTAAATCTGGAGTTAAAAAGATAGTTATTGTTTGGCAATCTATAATCTGAAGAAATAGAATATTGACCATTAACGTTAATGTATAAATTTTTTCTATTTATTTTAAGTCCAAACTGGCTACTACTTAAATAGCTACTGTTATTAAATTTTGAAGCCACAAATCCTTTAATCTTATTATTAGAAATGAAAGGTTCATCCTTAAAGTATAAAAGACCTCCTATTGCTTCTCCTCCAAATTTTAAAGCGCTTGCACCTTTGATTAATTCAAATTCACTTAATCCTAAATCGGTAAATCCTATTCCATGATCATTTGCCCATTGTTGGTTGTTAATTTTCATTCCATTTAAATAACTTACAACACGCATTCCAGATAAACCCCGCACAACTACCTTTTGAATTCCCAGTCCTGAGGAAATTGTATTTACTCCACTTAATTCCGTAATATTATCTACTAATGAATTAGAATTTAAAAAATTATTTTTGAGGAATTTTTTCTCAATGTTTGTAAGTTTATTATTTCCTAGTTCATTAAAAGACTCAACAACTCCAATTTCATCTAATGAAACATGTAGTTTCTCTAATATTATTTTTACTTCTTCACTTTCATTATATAAGTACACTAGCGACAAGTATCCATGCTTATATAAATGAATATAAGTACCGTTTAATACCCCGTCAAGAGAGAATAAACCCTTATTATTAGTATAAAGTAAAGTATTTTGGTCTGTAATAAATACATTAACTTTATCAATTGGATTATTTTCTTTATCAAACACAACACCATTTTTTTGACAATAGAGAAAGAAAGAACTTATCATAAGATAAGTCAATATTAAAATTTTCTTCATAAATTAAAACCTATAGATTAAGAATACAAAATTTAATCTATTACCACTTGTTGTGCAACAATTCCTTCTGGGGTTTTAACTAACAATATATATGTATTTGCAGTAAGTTTACTTTCAGAGTATATATAATTAGTTTTTCCAGCTGTTAGATTTGTTTTTTTATTAGAAACAATTTTTCCTTGTAAATCGTAAAGTGTAATATTTACCTCACCTCCATTTCTACTTGTTATTGGTATATTAAATTCCGCTGATGAAGAGGGATTAGGGTAAACAGAACCAACACTTCCTTTTTGATCACCAAACACAACAATAGATGAAGGAGTTAACTCTACAATAGGGAAAAGTGAAAAATAAACTGCCGGTTGATAATTAGGGATATTTTGTGTTCTATAATCTTTCCATGTAGCTGGACCATTATGATTATGCCAACGAATTACATTTCGACCAAAGATACCAAAATCAGATGCTGGTCTTGTCCCATTTGGGCTATGCGTTATTGCTATACTTTGCGTGCCTAAATTACTATGAATATAGTCTCCTAAATTAAACGAAACAAAAAAATCTGCAGAGACTGGTACTGGATTTGTAAACATAACTGTATTTGGAGTTCCATCTACAGGAATGTCATTATAAGGTACACTTTTACTAGCTAATTCAGATCCAGGCAAACCATTTATACCTACATCATAAATTTTATAAGACGCGTTCATTGATGAGGTTCCATTTGTTCCTTGATGAATTGCTATAACACCAAGAATGTTTGTTGTTCCATTAAAATCATATTTTTCTGCAAATTCTTCATCCCCATAACTATTATGTCCAGTATAATAACCTTGATTTGACGGGTACGACTCTGTTATAGGCGTAACAATATCTAAACTAAAGTGTTGAATGGTATCTTGGGCAAAGATAGATACTGATAAAATTGATAATATTAACGTATTTTTTATTTTTTTCATAAACTTTATTGTTTGATTTTTAATTTTAGCAAATATACAAAAACGCAACTGATTTGCGTTTTAATGTTGTAAATTAACTAACTAGATTAAGTAGTTGAATTTTTTGGGTCATACTGGATTCGAACCAGTGACTTCTACCCTGTCAAGCAAACACTCTAAACCAACTGAGTTAATGACCCAAATAAAAAATCCCTTAGCATATAAGGGATTTAAATATTGTGGTGCTACCAGGATTCGAACCAGGGACACATGGATTTTCAGTCCATTGCTCTACCAACTGAGCTATAGCACCTTAAATTTTGCAAATCTACTTATTTTTTTGATTTATAGAAATTTTTAGCATAAATCAGTTTTACATTTTAATTTCATATTTTTGATTATTAATATTTTTGGGTTGAAATTAGTAATTGACATAGGAAATACTTTAACTAAAGTTGCATTATTTGAAAAAAAAAATATACATGAAACTATCATTCTTAAAAGTATTAATATTGAGGTTATTAAGGATTTCATTAAAAATAAAATAGTAACTAATACTATCTTTTCTTCCGTAAAAGATTCTTCAAAAGATCTATTAAGTATAATTAATAATTTTAATGCGATTGAACTAAATGATAATGTGAAAATGCCTATTAAAATTAATTACAATAATATTAATGATTTGGGAAAGGATAGATTGGCTGCTATTATTGGTGCAATAAATTTATACTCTAACAAAAATATTTTGATTTTAGATATTGGCACGTGTTTAACAATAGATTTCATTAATAACAATGAATACGTAGGTGGTCGTATCTCACCTGGACTAAAAATGAGGTATAAAGCATTGAATAAGTTTACTGCAAAACTTCCTTTATGTGAGAAAAATTTCAAAAATCTTAAATATGGCAATAGTACTTTAACATCAATACAAAGCGGTGTTCAGAGAGGTATGATTAATGAAATAGATACTGTAATTACAGAATTTAAACAAGAAAATAAAAATAATGTCGTTATAGGTACAGGAGGAGATTGTTTTTTCTTTGAAAAGGAATTAAAAAATAGCATATTTGCAGATCAATTTTTAGTCTTACGTGGATTAAATGAAATTTTAGATTTTAATGTACAGGGTAATTAGGATATTTTTTTTGTTATTAATTGCAACTAACTCTTATGCGCAGATTGGTAGTACTTCGCCATATTCAATTTTTTTATTAGGGGAACAACATGGGAATGTTATTTCGCAATATGCTGCAATGGGAGGAGGATCAACATCATTAAATAGTATGAAGACAATTAATCCATTTAATCCTGCAACATATTCATATATTAATTCAAATTCTTTTTTGTTATCTACTGGCATAAGACACAACGTATTAAGTATTGAAAATTCTACTAAAAGTCAACTCAATCAAACTACTTTGTTCTCTCATTTCATCTTTGCATTTCCATTAACAAGAAAGATAGGATCAAGTGTTGGTTTGCTTCCTTATAGTGATGTTGGTTACAATGTAAATACTTTTGATCAAGATTTTGACGCTGAAATGATATATTCTGGTGATGGAGGGCTCACAAAATTATATTTTGGGTCATCATATATGATAAATAATAATTTATCATTTGGTGTTAACGCATCTTATTTGTTTGGTAGACTAAATAAAAGAAAGAAAATAATATTTAGTGATGATTTTATTTTAAATAGCAGATCAAATCTAAGTTTAAATTTAAAAGGATTTTATTATGAAGTAGGTTTATTGTATACTAAAAAGTTAAATGATGATAAAAAATATACACTTGGATTAGTTTTTCATAATGATACAGAAATTAGTTCAACTCAAAGAGAAATTGTTGAGACTTTTGAGTATTCTGGACAGGTTGAAATCGCAAAGGATACTGTTTTAAGAACTGAAAGTTCTGGCTATACTTTATTACCGCAATCAATTAGCTCAGGTTTATCGTATAAAAATAATAATGTCATGTTGTTAATTGATTATAGTACGCAAAACTGGAGTGACTTTAAGATTTTGGGAAATAATGAAAATTATTATAATAGTCAAAGGTTTTCATCTGGAATAGAATATAAGTTTCAACAATCCTCTACCGAAAATTTTTTCAAAAATTTAGTTTATCGTTTTGGTTTTTCATTTCTTGAAAGTCCATTACAAATATCTAATCTAATGCTTAATGAAACAAGTGTTACGTTTGGGGTTGGTGTTCCAAATTATAAATCAAGAACAAAGTATGATATTTCAGTAATATATACTTCAAGAGGTGATACTGAAAATAGTTTAATAAAAGAACAAATTTTAAAAATTGGATTGAATATATCTTATGATGGTATTTGGTTCGTAAAAAGAAAATATGATTAATTCCGCTTTTGTCAAATTCGTAACAACTTACATAATAATATTATCTTCACTTGAAATAAGTGCTCAATCAAAATATGGAAAAGACGAACAAGCATGTAAAGAAAATGTTTCAGTTTTTAGAGAATATTGTAAGCAAAAAAATTATGAAGACGCTCTAAATCCTTGGAGATGGGCTTATACGAATTGTCCTGCTTCTTATGCCACCATCTACAAAAATGGGCCAAAAATTATCAAAGCTCAAATTAAAAAGTATCCAGAAAACAAAAATGAGTATATAGATACTTTAATGATGATTTTTGATCAAAGAATTAAGTATGGCTTCGGTAGGGAGGGGTATATTTTAGGATTAAAAGGATATGAATTGTTTTTTGTTGATAAAAATAGAGCTGAAGAAGCTTATCAGATTTTAAAAACTAGCATAAATATGGATAATAATATGTCCTCTGTTCAAGCTGTTTATGCTTATATGAAGGCAATTATACATTTACAAAAAAAAGGTATAAAATCTAAAGAAGATGTTATGTCAACGTATTCAGTTGTCTCAGAAATTGTAGATTACAATATTAAAAACAAATCAAAAACAACAAAAAATTTCATTAAATATTCTGAAAAGATAGAAGATATGTTCACACCATATGCTAATTGCGAAGATATTATCTCTCTTTATTCTGAAAAATTTCAAAACTCTAAAGAAGATATTGATTTATTAAAAAGAATTGAGAAAATTTTGAATGAAAAAGAATGTGTAAAAAATCAGCTTTACTTAGATGTGTTAAGTATTCTTCAAGATGTAAATGAAAGTTATGATTATGAAATTAAATTAGCGTCTACATTATTTGCTAATGGTTACTTTTTAAAATCTTCAAACGTTTTTAAAAAAATACTTCAAAATTATGATCTAGAAGAAAATTTAAAAGCAAAAACATTGCTTGATTATGCTAACTCATTAAGGATGGAGAAAAAATATTCTCAAGCAATTAGCCAAACAATTAAAGCGTTACAAATTAAGCCAGATTGGGGGGAGGCTTATTTATTGCAAGGTAATATTTATATCTCAGGTGCTAAATCCTGCGGCAATGATTTTGAGCAAACAACTGTTTATTGGCTTGCCGTTGATTGTTTTGTAAAGGCTAAATCAGACGATAAAGTTAAAGATATCGCTGTGAAATCAATCAATACTTATTCAAAATATTTTCCTAATAAGGAAACCTGTTTTTTTAATGGTGTTCAATCTGGAGAAAAATACACTATAGGATGTTGGATAAACCAAACAACTCTTGCAAGAACAGTCGATTAATGAGATTTTTATTATATCTACTAATTTTTTTTTTAATCGCTTGTTCTAATGAAGAATCAATGATTAAAAATTTTATACAAGATAATAACCTTCCATTTGAAGAAATGAAAGAAGTTTCTATTTTGGAAACAATCGATGGTAAAAAAAAAATAGAATTATTTGCCAAACAAATTAATAGATATTTAAATAGTGATATAGAAATATTTTTAAAAGACAGCGTTCATGTTATATTCTATAATGATTCTTCCAAAGTCATATCCGTTTTAACATCAGATAATGCTACAATCGATAAATATAATGTTATGAAAGTATACGATAATGTGATTTTAGACAACAACAACGATAAAGTATTAAAATGTAAAGAATTGATTTGGGATGAAAAAATAAATAAAATTTATACAACAAATAATGTTGAGATTATAACCAATAAAGAAACAATTTATGGTAAAGGATTTACTTCTAATACTGACTTTTCAGAATATACTATTACTAGTATAACTGGTTCAGTTAATATGAAAAATTAATTATAAATTATGTATCTACTTGCAATTGTTACTTTATTATTGGCAGCTTTTTTTTCTGGTGTTGAAATAGCTTTTATATCGTCAAATAAGCTTCAGTTGGAATTACAAAAAACATCAGGTAAATACACTGGAAAAATTATTTCTTTTTTTTCTAAAACTCCCTCTGATTTCTTAACAACAATGCTTATTGGAAATAATATTTTTTTAGTAACGTTCGGATTAATTATATCACAAATTTTAACACCACAAATAACAAAAATTACTGAAATAACTTTCTTTGTTTTATTGTTTCAAACTATAATAGTAACCATAGTTATTTTGATAACTGCTGAATTTTTACCGAAAACTGTTTTTCGAATTTATTCTAGTAAAATATTAAAAATATTTGCTTTACCAATTGCATTATTTTTTATTATCTTAAGACCTATAACAAAAGTAATTTTGATATTTTCTGATATAGTTTTTAAAATTTTTTTCGGAAAAACATTAAATGTTGATGAAGTTTTTTTCAGTAGAACTGATTT
>CETL01019569.1_pt1 | contig 11982 bp, 6 predicted proteins | sample 356371 | NCBI WGS metagenome assembly CETL01 (sample SAMEA2622518, study PRJEB7988) | marine metagenome | biome: marine biome (ENVO:00000447); feature: surface water layer (ENVO:00002042); material: "saline water (ENVO:00002010), including plankton (ENVO:xxxxxxxx)" | depth 5 m | reverse complement strand
GACATTTGAGATTTTTTTTTGCATTAAAAAGCGATTGTCAAACCTTATTAATAACCTAGACCTAAAATTTTTTTTTATCTTAAGCAAAGGAGAATCTACTGGTCCTAAAACTTCTAGATCATTTATCTGGTTTAATTTATTTTTTATTTCTCTTGCTCCTTGTAAACTCAAGCTTCGATTTTTTGAAGATATTATAATAGCAATTAATCTGATAAATGGGGGGAGTCTATTTTTCTCTCTCAATATAAGTTCGTTTTTTAAAAGTTCTTCTGCTTGGTTTTTTATTAATTCATTAAGAGTTTCATCATGAGGTGTAAGAGTCTGATAAATTATTATAGATCTTGAGCTAAATCTTCCAGCTCTTCCGCTTAATTGATGATATAGCTGTATATTCTTTTCTGTGCTTCTTAGATCGTAACCTCTACCAGAAAAATCAGCATCAATTACAACAATACAGTTTAATTTTGGAAAATTGAAACCTTTTGAAATCATTTGAGTTCCTACTAAAATGCTTAATTTATTTTCTTTTATTTCTTTGAACAAATTTTTTGTTTTTTCCTTTGTTTTCAAATAATCACTTGAAAATATTTTTATTTTTTCATCAGGAAATGTTTCTTTAACTTCCTCAAATATCTTTTCTACACCTGGACCATACATAACATAATCACAAACACCTTTAGACTTACATTTAGTTTTTAATATCCTTTCATATGAACAATGATGGCAAACTGCTTTATTTTTAATTTTATGGAAAGTTAAGCATAATGAGCAATTTGAACAAATCAGTTTATAACCGCACTTCTTACAAATTAAATATGGGGCAAAACCTCTTCTGTTTATAAAAAATAAAATTTGATCACCTTTTTCTAAATACTGTTTGACTAAGTTTATTGTTTCTTTGGCGATAAATTTGTTTTTTATTTTGTTAAAATTTAAATTAATTATTTTTGTTTCAGGTAATGGGTAGTCATTAAATCTTTTTAAAATTTTTATATGTCTATACTTCTTTTTACAAATATTGTTGTAAGTTTCTATTGAAGGTACTGAAGTTACTAAGTGAATAGGTATTTTTTCAAAATTCGCTCTTGAGATTGCCATATCTCTTGCATTGTAAGTAACACCTTCATCTTGTTTATAGGAAGCGTCATGCTCTTCGTCTACAATTATTATTCCAAGTTTTTTAAAAGGTAAAAGTAAAGCTGACCTAGCACCAACTAAAATTTTTATTTTATTATTCATCAGTCCTTTCCAAATAATTCTTTTATTTTTTGGTGTAATTTTAGAGTGCCATATTGCAGGTTCGAAACCAAAAAAATCTTCAAATCGTGACTTAAAATCATTAGTCAAAAAAATTTCTGGTAGAAGTACAAGTGCTTGACAGTTTTCATTAACAATCTTCTTTATTCTCTCAAAATAAACTAATGTTTTTCCTGAACCAGTTGTGCCTTGTAAAACTGAAACATCGAATTTATTTTGAACTTTTTCTAGGAACTTTAGAGCATTTAACTGTTCATAGTTCAATTCAAATTTTTTCAATTTAGTTTTCTTAATTTGAAAAGGGTCTTCTTTCATTTTAAAAAAGTTTTTAGTACCTCCAATAACCATTTTTAGTACGAGCCCTATGGGAACCATATTATAGGATGAAAACCACTCAATAAAATCAACCAATTTAGCATCAATTGAATATCCGGTTTTTCTTACAATGTTTTTAATTTTTATATTTTTGGGTTCGGAATAATTGTTTTTCCAAATTACTCCTATTTCGTTTTTTGAACCAAACGGAACCTCTACTACATCTCCAATTTTTTCTTGTTCAATAGAGTTGTAAGTAAATGGAAAATTAAACACTTTCGGCAACAAAACTTGTGCTTTCATATAATAATAGTATTAGTTTTTTTTTTAATTAAAAATGAATTGGTCTTTTATCAACAGCCAATGCTGCTTCTTTAATGGCCTCAGTATGCGTAGGGTGAGCGTGACAAGTTCTAGCTATATCTTCAGCACTTGCTCCAAATTCCATTGCCAAAGCCATTTCAGCAATCATATCTCCACAATGCGGACCAATAATATGGACACCTAAAACTTTATCTGTTTGGCTATCCGCTAAAATTTTAACAAAACCCTCTGTTTCGTTGTTTACCTTTGCTCTAGAGTTAGCCATAAAAGGAAATTTTCCCACTTTGTAGCTTTTATTTTCATCTTTAAGCTGCTCCTCTGTTTTTCCAACTGTTGCAACCTCTGGTGAAGTATAGATTACTCCTGGTATTACATCATAATTAACATGTCCAGCTTGACCAGCTAAAATCTCGGCTACAGCTATTCCTTCTTCTTCAGCTTTATGAGCTAGCATTGGGCCTTTAATTACATCCCCTATAGCATAAATATTTTTCACAGATGTTTGAAGTTTTTTGTTTACCTCAATCCGTCCCTTTTTATCTTTTTTAATACCCACTTTTGATAAGTTTAAGCCCTCTGTATAAGGTTTTCTACCGACTGAGACGAGGACTTTATCAAATTCTAGAAAGTCTTCTTTAGAATTTTTTAATTCAGTAAAATTAATTAAAACCCCTTTATTGGTTTTTTTAACTGAATTAACTTTTGATCCCAATTTAAATTTTATACCTTGTTTCAGTAGAATCTTTTTAAATTCTTCAGATATTTCTCTGTCCATGCCTGGTGTGATATGTTCAAGGTATTCAATTACTGTAACTTCAGCTCCTAATCTGGACCAAACAGAACCCATCTCAAGGCCAATATATCCTCCACCAATAACAGCAAGTTTTTTTGGAACTTTACTAAGTGATAAAGCACCAGTTGAAGAAATTATATTTTCCTCGTCTATATCTATTCCTGGTAATGAAACAACTTCTGATCCAGTTGCAATAACAATATTTTTAGATTTGTAATTTGTTTTTTGGTCATTGTTATAAACTACTATGTTATTTTTTGAAAAAAGTACTCCCTTTCCTTTTATATAAGTAACTTTATTTTTTTTAAATAAAAACTCAACTCCTTTCGTTAGAACTTGGATTGATTTATTCTTATTAGACATCATTTTTTCGATATTAAGTTTAATACCATCAATCTCAATTCCTTGTTGATTAAAGTCTTTTTTTGCCTTATGAAAATTTTCAGATAAATTAAGTAAGCTTTTTGATGGTATACAACCAACATTCAAACAAGTGCCGCCTAGAGAGCCTCTTGACTCCACACAAGCTGTTTTTAAGCCTAACTGTGCAGCGCGTATCGCACAAACATATCCCCCAGGACCACCACCAATTACTATTAAATCAAAATTATCCATTTTAAATATTTAAAAATAGTCTTTTAGGCTGCTCTAAAGACTCTTTTACAATTTTCAGAAAAGATACAGCTTCTTTTCCATCAATTATTCTATGATCGTAAGATAAAGCTAAATACATTACTGGTCTAACTTCAATGTTTCCATCAACAACTACTGGTCTTTCTATAATATTGTGCATTCCCAATACTGCTGACTGAGGGGGATTAAGTATTGGTGTCGAAAGCATCGAGCCATAAATTCCTCCGTTAGTGATTGTAAAAGTTCCTCCTTGTAAATCTTCTATTGTGATTTTACCCTCTCTGGCTTTTTGACCTAAGTTTCCAATATTTTTTTCGATATCAGCGAATGACATTTCATCGGTTTCTCTCAATACTGGGACCACTAATCCCCTGTCTGTTCCAACTGCAATGCTTATGTTGTAATAATTTTTATAAACTATCTCATCACCTTGAATTTCTGCGTTTATCGAGGGATAATTTTTTAATCCAATAACACAAGCTTTAACGAAAAATGACATAAAACCAAGTTTAACTTTATAATTATTTTGGAATTCATCTTTATATTGATTTCTCATAGTTATTACTTCACTCATATCCACTTCATTAAAAGTAGTGAGCATAGCTGCATTTTCTTGAGCTTCCTTTAATCTTTTTGCAATTGTAAGTCTAAGTCTTGTCATTTTAACACGTTCCTCGGGGCCATGTTTTATTTTTCTTTCCGAAGGAGATGGTTTTGAGCCCATTAAACTCATAACATCTTCTTTTAAAATTATTCCATTTTTTCCAGAACCTTGAATTTTGTTTATATCAACATTTGCTTCGCTAGCCATTTTTCTAGCAGCAGGAGATATCTTTGTTTCTTTAATATTATCTACAATTTCGTTTTCTTTTGGTTTTTCATTGTGAACTTTTTCTAAAATTAGTGGTTCTTCCTCAATACTTTCAGTTTCTAGTTTTAAAACTGGATCTTTTAATTTTTCTTTGCTAATTTTTTTAGATGCTTGTTTCTTTTTTTCTTCTTTAAATAATTTTGGTGTTTCTTTTTTTTCTTTATTGGGTGGGCTATAACTTTTAATTTCTTTTGAGCTTGAAGTTGATTGGTTATTTATTGTTCCTAGAAGAGACCCAACATTTACTGTTTGTCCTTCCTGGACAGCAATACTTCCTAATACTCCATTAGAGGGTGATGGCACTTCTACGTTCACTTTATCCGTTTCTAACTCAACGATAGGTTCGTCAGCAATTACTTTATCCCCTTGTGATTTAAGCCATTTTGATACTGTAGCCTCTGTGACTGACTCACCTAATGTAGGAACTGTGATTTTTTCTGACATTTAATCTTTAAGTATCTTTTCTAATATTTCTTTTTGTTGTGCAAGATGTTTATTAGCATTTCCAGTCGCAGTGGAGGAAGACGCCTTTCTTCCTATATATTTTACGTGAATATCTCTGATATTTATCATTTCTAGAGTTCTATCAATAAAGTTACGAACAGTATTCCAAGCACCCATATTTTTCGGCTCTTCCTGACACCAAATGAATTCAGCATTTATATATCTTTTTAAAATTGTTGCTAATGTTTTTGCTGGAAACGGATAAAGCTGCTCTATTCGGATTAAAACAACGTCACTATTTTTAAACTTTTCTCTAGCTTCTAACAGATCGTAATAAATCTTTCCAGAACACATCACAATTTTCTTTATTTTTTTATCTTTATTCAACGAAATTAATTTATTTTCTTTAGTATATGCATCATCTTCCAAAACTCTATGGAAAGAACTTTTTGAAGAGAATTCAGAAATATTTGAAATGCACTTTTTATGTCTTAGTAAAGATTTTGGTGTCATTATTATAAGAGGTTTTCTGAACTCTCTATGCATTTGTCTTCTTAAAACATGAAAATAATTTGAAGGAGTAGTGCAATTTACCACTTGAATATTTTCACCTGCGCAAAGTTGAAGAAATCTCTCCAATCTAGCAGAGGAATGTTCGGGACCTTGCCCTTCATAACCATGTGGTAGTAACATGACGAGACCACTGGCTCTCCCCCATTTGGCCTCCGACGAAGTTATAAATTGATCAATAATTACTTGACCTCCATTAGCGAAATCACCAAACTGCGCTTCCCACAAAACTAATGTCTCTGGTTCAGACAGTGAATATCCAAATTCAAATCCTAATACTGCTAATTCAGACAGGAGACTGTCTATTACTTCAAACCTCATTTGGTTTTTTTCTATATTGTTAGCAGGTATGTATCTGTCATGATTTTCCTGATTTCTCAATATTGCATGTCTCTGACTAAATGTTCCTCTTCCAGAGTCTTGTCCTGATAATCTTACTGAAAATCCCTCTGTTAATAACGTTCCAATCGCTAAGCTTTCAGCAGAAGACCAATCAATTTTTCCTGACAATAACATTTGATTCCTAAGTTCAAATACTCTTTTGAGTGTTCTGTGAGCATTAAAATTTGCAGGAATACTGAAAATTTTTTTTCCAACTTTTTTTAATTTTTCTATATTTACACCACTTAAACCCCTCTTATCTTTACCTAACCCGGGTTTAAATCTAGACCAAGCGCCGTCAAACCACTTCAGTTCTGATTTGTAAGTTTTTGAAGTTTCTAGTTCTTTCTCTAAAAAGTCTTTAAATTTAGTTTTCTCTTTTTGTAATTTATCAATTGAGGCTAATCCCTCTGCGGAAAGTTTTTTTCCATATATTGAAAGAGTAGTTGGATGAGATTTAATTTTTTTATACATTATTGGTTGGGTGAAAGATGGTTCATCGCCTTCATTGTGACCAAATCTTCTATAACAGACCATATCAATAACTACATCACGATTAAATTTTTGCCTATATTCTGTAGCAATTTTTGCGCAATGAACTACAGCTTCGGGGTCATCTCCATTTACATGAAATATTGGAGCTTGAGCAGTTTTTGCTACATCTGATGGGTACGGCGATGATCTTGCGTATCTAGGAGCTGTAGTAAAACCAATTTGATTGTTAACAATAATGTGTATCGTTCCTCCAATATTGTGTCCGGGTAAGCCTGACATGGCAAAACACTCTGCTACAATTCCTTGTCCTGCAAAAGCTGCATCACCATGCATCAAAACAGGAATTACTTTTTTTCTTTTTTTATCTTTGTGAAAAAATTGCTTAGCTCTTACTTGTCCTAATACTACTGGGTTTACTGCTTCTAAATGGGATGGATTGTCTGTCAGACTTATATGCACTGAATTTCCATCAAATTCTCTATTTGATGAAGCTCCAAGATGATACTTTACATCACCTTCAAAAAATTTACTAGCGCTCACTGATTTTCCAAAAAATTCACTAAAAATTGCCCTAAAAGGTTTACCCATTACATTTGCTAATACATTTAATCTACCTCTGTGAGGCATTCCAATTTTGATTTCTTTCGCTCCAAGCCCTCCGCCACGTTTAATAATTTGTTCTAAAGCAGGTATTAATGCCTCTCCACCGTCTAGTCCAAATCTTTTCGTTCCAACAAATTTGACATGTAAATATTTTTCAAAGCCTTCGGCTTGAATTATTTTATTCAAAATTGCTTTTTTTCCATTTTCTGTAAACCTAATATCTTTTTCTGGGCCTTCTATCCGATTTCTAATCCACGCTTTTTCTTCAGGATCTCCCATGTGCATGAATTCATAACCAATTGTAGAGCAGTAGGTTCGTTTTAGAATTTTTAAAATTTGATTCAAATCAGCATATTGAAGACCAAGGACTCCATCTAAAAAAATTTTTCTGCTATAATCTTTAATCGTGAAACCATAAGTTTCTGGTTTTAATTCGGCGTGTTCCTCTTTTTTTTGAATTGATAATGGGTCTAAATTAGCTATTAAATGACCTCTAATTCTATAAGCCCTTATTAACATAATAGCTCGCACAGAGTCTTTGGAAGCTTGTTTTATAGAGCCATCAGATAGATCTGGGGGATCCTTCTTCCCGTTTTTTTTATCAGTAAAAGAAATATTAATGCTTTTTATTTTTTTTTCTGGAGACCAACTTGGACCGTTTATATCATTTAAAATTAATTTCTCATCCTCGCTTAAACCGTCAAAAAATTTTTTCCAACTTTCTGGCAGGGATGCCGGGTCAGACAAATATTCAGAATAAAATTTATTAATAAATTCTGAATTAATTCCTGATAAAAAAGACGTTTTTTTAAATGTTATATTATTATCTGAAGAAGACATTAGTTAATGATTTTAACATAAATTATTAAAAATCAACTATTAAGTTTATCATACAGTGTTTTACCGATATCTGCTGGTGATTTTGATATATTTATACCTGCTGATCTCATAATTTCGATTTTATCCTCTGCCCCGCCTTTTCCACCAGAAATAATTGCTCCTGCATGTCCCATCCTTCTTCCCGGAGGTGCTGTTAACCCAGCTATAAACCCTACGATTGGTTTTTTCATTTTTTCTTTCTTAAGAAACTCAGCAGCTTCTTCTTCAGCAGTTCCACCGATTTCACCTATCATGACTATTGATTTTGTTTCATCATCTTTTAAGAAGAGCTCAAGGCAATCAATAAAATTTGTTCCATTGATTGGATCTCCTCCAATACCTATACAAGTAGACTGCCCCATGCCGCTAACAGAAGTTTGAGCCACTGCTTCGTATGTTAACGTTCCAGATCTTGAAACAATACCAACAGTTCCTTTTTTATGAATATTTCCTGGCATTATACCTATTTTACACTCATCCGGAGTAATAATACCAGGACAATTGGGACCTATAAGTCTTGATTCACTTTTTCTTAAAATTTTTTTTACCTTCAGCATATCTATAATTGGTATTCCCTCAGTAATACAAACGATAAGTTCAATCTTTGCTTCTATTGCTTCTATAATTGCAGCTGCAGCAAACTTAGGTGGAACGTATATCATTGTTGCATTGGCTTTTGTTACATCTTTTGCCTCTTGAACGGTATTAAAAACTGGTAGGTTTAGATGTTTTTGACCGCCTTTTTTAGGTGTTACTCCTCCTACAAGGTTAGTACCATATTTTAATGCTTGTTCGGAATGAAAGGTTCCATGAGTGCCTGTAAAGCCTTGGCAAATTAGTTTTGTAGTTTTGTTTACAAGAACCGACATCTACTTTATAGCTCCTACAATTTTTTTTGCGGCATCATTTAAGTCACTTGCTGAAAGTATTTTCAAATTTGATTTATCTAAAATCTCTTTTCCCTCTTTATAATTAGTTCCTGCCAATCTTACAACTAACGGAACTGAAAGATTCACTTGTTTTGCAGCCTCAACAACTCCAAGAGCAAGAACATCACATCTCATTATTCCTCCAAATATGTTAATGAGAATCCCTTTTACATTTTTATCTGCTAAAATTAATTTAAAGGCCGCAGTAACTTTCTCTTTTGTAGCTCCTCCACCAACGTCTAAAAAATTCGCTGGTTCTTCTCCATGTAATTTAATTATATCCATAGTTGCCATAGCTAAGCCTGCGCCGTTAACCATACATCCAATAGATCCATTCAGTTTAATGTAGGCTAAGTCATGTTTGCTAGCTTCGATTTCTGCAGGCTCTTCTTCGTTCAAATCTCTTAACTTAAGAATTTCTGGCCTTCTAAAGATCGCGCTATCATCGAAGTTCATTTTTGCATCTAAACAAATAATCTTTTCGTCTTTAGTGATTATTAGTGGGTTTATCTCTATCAAATTTGCATCTTTCTCAATTAAAATTCTATATAAAGATTTAACCAATTTTTCAGTAATCTTTTTATGATTTTCATTAAATTTAAATATTGAAATTATTTCAGCAATTTCGCTCTTCGTAGGTCCTTGATCACTAAAATCAATTTTTTTTGTTAAAATCTTACTTGGAGTCTCTATTGCTACTTTTTCTATATCCATTCCTCCTTCTGTACTGCTTATAAATGCAATTTTTGAGGACTCTCTATCAACTAGACAAGATAAATAAAATTCTTTTGAGATATCCGAAGCTTCTTCAATGTAGAGCCTTTGGACTTTTTTGCCTTCAGGGCCTGTTTGATGTGTAACTAGATTTTTTCCAAACATTTTTTTTGCCTCATTTTCTAATTCTTTTCCTCCTTCAACCAGTTTAACACCTCCTGCTTTACCTCTACCGCCTGCATGAATTTGAGCTTTAAGAACATACTTTTTATTAGTGTCTAATTTTTTTGTATCTTTTTCAATGTCATTTTCAGAGAAAATTACTATTCCCTTAGACACTGGGACTCCAAAATCTTTTAAAATTTCTTTAGCTTGATGTTCGTGTATATTCATTTTTTTTCTATAATTTACAAGAGGGCACTAGCTCATATTTAGTGGTTATTTGATTTATTTCTTTAAAAGAAAAACACTCTGAATTGACATACCTAAAAAGTTCCTCCTTCGCAACAGGTTTAATAACAAATATCTCCTTCAAATTTTTATCTTTTATAGTTTCAATTAAATAATTTCTATACACCTCAAAATATTTATTATTCGAGATCGGATAAGCAGCTCCGTTAGATATGTACCATCTGCTTGGAGAGTTAGAATTTTCTCCTAAAATAGAAGATAAAAAAGAGTAATTTGAGATTATCATTTTTCTTTTTTTATTTTCTTTTAAATTCCTAATAGTATCTAAAATCAGATCAATCTCTTTAATCGGATTTTCTTTATATTCGGGAGTTATCCAGTTCAGACCATTTAGTTTATTATCAATTTTATTTGCATTAATAGATAATTCAAAATTTATATTAACCATTTCATGAAATTTTCTGCTTTCGTTATATCTTAAGTGATACTTAATTGTAAAAAAAATACAAACAATTATTAATAAATTTGTAAATACTTTTTTAAATTTTATTTCTATTTGAGCAACCTGTGAATGCAAAAAAGCGCAAAGTATTGGGATTAAAAATAAAATAAAAAGTTGATTCTTTGTATTTAATTGGTGAAACATTAAGCTTAGCGACAATCCTAGCAGTGATAAAAAAATAAAAAAATCATTAGATAAATAGCTTTTCTTAATTGAAAAACATCTATAAATATTAAATATAATTATCGGCATCAAGAATACGTAAATAAATTTAAAATTTAAGAAAATATTTTTTATTGAGATAGTAAAATTTTCAAAACGGTTTTCAGCTATAGTCATTGGAAAATAGAAATACTGCTGTAATATTAATTTAAATGGAATTTCATTAAAAAAAATAAATAAATACGTAAATATTAAAAAAATAATACTCGAAGTAAAAAGTATCAAAATTAAACTAAATTTTTTTGCTATAATTATATAAAAAATTAAAATTGGAAGGAGTAAAATAAAAATGTAAATTGTAGGAGCTGATTTAGTTAAAAAAGCTAGGCCTACTAACAAAGGAATTAAAAAAAAGTTTTTTTTTTCTTTTCCTATAATTCCGTTGATGAAACAATAAGTTGCTGCTAAACACAATAATGATGCGTGATTATCTACATATAGAGTCCCGGAAGTTGTGTATGCTAATATCGAAAAACTTATTGAATAAAAGAAAGCATAAGAAATTCCCAACTTTAGATTTTTAACAAAAAAAAAGGTCATTAAGGTAAGCAATGAATTCATTAACGAAGCATGTAATAAATATGCTTGAAAATTTATACCTAACACCCAAAAAAAAGCTGATTGCACATAATCGATAAGAAACCCTGATACTAACCAATAATCTTTAAATGGAACATCGCCTAAAAGTATTCTGTAAGCTGTGTCAAAAAATGCTGTCCCCTCTATGGGAAAGATGCCTCTATTACCGTAATATTGATTAATAGCAATACTAAAGAAAAAAAGGATCAATAACAAAATATTTTGATTTTTCGAAAACTTTTTATTGATCATGACCAGATAGATTTTATTTTTAAATAACTATATACTTTAATATCATGAAATCTCAATCAAATTTATCTTTAAACTGGACTAATAACACTAAGATTAAGACAAAATTTATATACCCAAAAAATATCTTAAGTCTAAAAAAAATTTTGAAAAAAGATAATTTAATTACAACTGGAAATCAAAGGTCATATGGAGATATTGCGATCAATTCTAATTGTATCATTTCAATGAAAAAATTTAATAAAGTTATAAATTTTGACAAAAAAAAAGGAGTGATTGAATTACAGAGCGGTGTAGTTCTTTCCGAAATATTAGAACTAATTATAGATAATGGTTGGTTTTTCCCAGTAACACCAGGAACAAAATATGTCTCAATTGGTGGAATGATTGCAAATAATGTACATGGTAAAAAAACTTCAAGAAATCAGATGAAATATTATGTTAAAGAAATGAAGTTGATGATGCAAAATAAAAAAATAATTAAATGTTCTTCTGTCAAAAATAAAAAAATTTTTGATTTAACAATTGGTGGTTTCGGGTTGACTGGAGTCATAGTATCAGCAAAAATAAAACTGAAAAAAATAAATTCTTCTTTAATTGATCAAAAAGTAATTGGATTTAACTCCTACGATCAATTCTTCGCACACTCAAATGAAATTAAAAAATATGAATATTATGTAAGTTGGATACAATATTTTGATAATCAAAGAATTAAAGGTTTGTCGTATTTTGGTAACCATTCTAAAAATAATAAGATATATAATATCAAAATTAGAGATCAAAAATTAAATTTGTTTTATTACTCTATTTT
>CETL01014979.1_pt1 | contig 11994 bp, 7 predicted proteins | sample 356371 | NCBI WGS metagenome assembly CETL01 (sample SAMEA2622518, study PRJEB7988) | marine metagenome | biome: marine biome (ENVO:00000447); feature: surface water layer (ENVO:00002042); material: "saline water (ENVO:00002010), including plankton (ENVO:xxxxxxxx)" | depth 5 m | reverse complement strand
TTTTTTTATGGCAAAATATTTACTTGTACAAATTTTCTTTTCTTTTTTATTATGTAATGTTATCAAGGATATTAAAATATATGGGAATAGCATTACTAGAGATGATATTATTCTAAAAACAATCTCTCATTCAGTTAATGATACAATTAATATTCAAAATTTAACACTTGATCAACAAAAATTATTTGATACTGGATTATTCTACGATACAGTAATTTATTTTGATAGTACAATCTATAATATCATAGTTTTTGAAAAACCTAAACGAAGTATTAAACCAGCAATTGATAAGGATGATATTTTGGGTTGGTCTGCTGGGATTTCGGCTAAAAACAACAATATAAGTGGTAAAAATAGAAAATTAGGTGTGAGTATGCTCGCAGGAGCTAATAATTTATTAGAGTTAGATTATCTTGACCCTAAATTAAAATCTACTAAAGATTCATTAAACATTAATATTTATCTAAAACAAACAGATAATTCTCAGGAAAATTATAAATTATTTAATAGTGGCATTCAATCATCTATTGCGCTATTAACACCAAATTTTTCGCATCAAATAAAAATTATCAATGAGTCTGAATTTTCAAAATTAAATTATTATGAAAATACTACTGAAAAAAATTATTCAATTATAAATTCATTTATTTATGAATTTAAAACTATAAAAAATAAATTTTTTATAAATTTATCACACAACTATTTTAATAATATTTATGATGATTATTTTGCATTAAAAGTAAATAATCTACATTTCATTAATTTTAGAAGAGTTAAGGAAAATTTAAAATTAGTTATCAATAATAAACTTTATCTTAATTTTTCAAAAAATATTCCAATTTATAAAAAGGAATATGTTATTAATGAAAATTATGTAAGAGGATATGATATTAACAACCTGCCGTTCGATATAATTGAAAATACATTGCTTTGGAATAATATTATTTCAACTTCAATTCAATTAGAGCTACCCATAAAAAAAACAAATTTAATGTTAACAAACATGTTATTTTTCTGGGATTGGGGTATAGGTTCTAATGATATAAAAAAATTCGATTATAATAATAAAATAAAAAGTTATGGATTGGGATTAAGATACAATATTGATAAAATGGGTAATATAGATCTTTGCATTGGTATTAACCCTTTCAATTCGAAAAAAGAAATTCAAGCTATTGTTAATTTTAAAAGTTTTTAATTTCTAAAAAAAAATTTGAAAATCATTACTTTCTGAAATTGATTTTCTTTACCTTCTATCATTCTTAAAATATTAGACCTGTGTGTGAAAATTAAAAAAATCGAAATTAATATTGTAAAGAAACCAAATGCTGAATAAATACCAGGGCTATACCAAAAATAAGTAGAAACTACCAGTGTTAAACCAGCAAAAATAGTACTTAAACCAACATATCCTGTAAAAATCAAGACTAGTATCCAAATAGAAAAAACTAGTGAAATACTTGATGGAAAAATTGCTGCTATTACCCCAAGTAATGTGCCAGCGCCTTTTCCGCCTTTAAAACTATAGAAAATTGGATAAACATGTCCCAATACAGAAGAAACACCTATTAATATTTTAATTAAATCTTGATCTAACGACATATCTATATATGGGGAAAATAAGATAACAGGTAAATAACCTTTCATTATATCTATCAAAAGTGTACCAAGTGCAAACAATGGACCTACACTTCTAAAAGCATTGGTTGCTCCAGCATTACCACTGCCTAAATTTCTAATATCTACTTTTTTAAATTTCCCTAATAAAAGGCTTCCAGAAATAGAGCCAATAAGATAACTTAAAATAATAAATATAAATAACTTGATCATAGCTCAAAATCTTCATCTAATTTTTGAACTCCAAGAGTTAAAGCTCCAGGACCAGCATGACATCCTAAACCACCGCCAAGTTCTAAAAGATAACTTTTTTTAATATTTTTATTCTTATTTAACATTATTGTTTCTAGTTTTTTACCATCTATTTCATTATTAGCATGCGCTACTAATATTCTATAATTAAATTTTGGATTTAATTTTTTTTCAACGTAATTAGCAAATTTTTCGACTAAATTTGATTTACCTAATAGTGCACCTCCAGGTTTTAGCCTTCCAGATTTTGCAACTAAAACAGGTGTAAGCCGTAATATGTCAGCTAAAGTTTTTATTTTTGGTTTCAATCTTCCACCTCTAACAATATATTTTAAATCTGTTAATAATACATATAATGAAGTATCTATTTTTTTTTGTTCAATTCTATCAAGAATTTGTTTATAACTTTTTCCAGCTTGCTTTAGATCAACTGCATGCATTGTTAATAACCCTAGAGCTACACCTGCAGTTTCCGAATCAATAATATCAACATTGGATTCCTTGATATTTTTAGAGCCATTTTGTGATGATTGAAATGTCCCACTAACTTTTTTTGATAAATGAATAGATATTATATTTTTATAATGAGAGGATACAAAATTATACATTTTAATAAAATCTCGTGAAGTTGGTTGAGATGTTTTAGGATGATTAGGATCAATTTTCATTTGGTTATAAAATTCTTTACTAGTTTGAGTCACTTTATCTATATGTTGCTGTCTACCAAAACTATACTTTACTGGAACCACTTGAACTTCTTTTAAATACTCTTCAGGTAAATCAGCTGTTGAATCAGTAACTATAGCAATAGAACTTGAACCGTGATGATGCATAGATTTTTCTTGCTTAGTCATATCATCTACTTTTTTATCAATAACGGTACCATAAACATTACACATTTTAAATAGTTTGGCTGGTTCATTAGTATGTATATGGACTTTAACCTTTTTAGTAGAACCTGCTATAACCATACTATCACCAAAATCAGAAATTTTAGATTTTAATTCATTCCTATTAATATTATTGCCTACTACTACACATTCAGTGCAAAATTTATTTTCTATTGTAAAATCTACATCTCTATTTAACTGTTCTATTTTTTCTATTTCATAGCTAATATCTAGATGTGTAGTTTGTATTCTTCTACCTTGTCCTTTTTCAATTAAATTTAAAGCTCCTTGAATTAACAGAACATATCCTAATGCTCCAGAGTCTACAACATCTGATTTTTTTAAAATCTTTAATATTGATTTTGTTGACTTTAAAGATTTTTCTGCTTCTTTAAAAATATGTTTTACAAAAATAACATAATCCTGACACCCATCATCAATAATTTGCTTTGCAGCTTCTGATACATCACGCATAACTGTTATGATTGTACCTTCTTCAGGATTAGTGAGAGAATCTAAAGCACTTTCGTAGCCTTGACTCAAACCTTCTGCAAATTCTTGTACATTTATAGTATCTAAATTTTCAAATGATTTTTTAAGTCCATAATAAAACTGAGCTATAATTGTACCAGAATTACCTCTTGCAGATTCTAAAGCTGTATTAGCTAATAAATCCATAGCTTTACCAGCAGAATCAAACTCATAATTTTGATAATCTTTTACAACCGGAAATAAAGTAAAAACCATATTAGTGCCTGTATCTCCATCAGGTACTGGAAAAACATTAATTTCGTCTAAGGTTTTTTGATGAGCTATTAAATTATTTATACCTGCAGAAATTGCATAATATAATTGTTGACCGTTTAACTTATCTAATTTAATCGACATAAAGTTTTAAAAATTTATATATTTTAAGACTATCAAACCAAATATGAAACTGATTCATAAATTGCTTTTCAGTTTTACTATTTTTTTGAATCTTATATATTTTATTTTCAAAATTAATAGTATTTAAATACTTCCTTAATTTACTATTTTTTTTACTACATGATAATACTATTTCTTCTAAATTACTGTTCCATAAAGCACTTATCGTCTTAAAGAATGATTTTAATACTTTATATGCCTCTTTATTTATATTCAGGTCAGATAAAAAATTTTTTTTTAAAGTTAATAATCTAAAGCCTGTACCCAAATAAACCCTAGACTCACATCTTGATGAAGGGAATACTAAAATATTATCTATTTTAAATGGCTTACTAAACTTTGCCAGACTTTGTAAAAAATAAAAGTCTTCTGTTGCTTTTTTAGCAGGCATACCACCAACAGAAATATAAGCTTTCATTGTACATACAATTGCAGAACCTAAACTTACGTAGCCATAAGGAGATCCTGTAGATTCTATATTAACAGCAATTGTTTTTAATAATTTTTCATATTTTTTAATTCCTTGTTGGATTTCAAAATTATCATTTTTCTGATGTTTAAAATTTATTGTAGCAAAGTCAATATCATTGTTTTCAAATTTATTGGAAATAACTTCTAAATAATCCTCATGTAATAAACAGTCTGCATCTAGAGAAAAGAATAAACTAGAAAAATTAGAATATTTAATACAAAAATCATGACCAATTTTTCTTGCCATTCCTACTCCAGATTTTTCATTTCTTAATTGATGATTTGATGAGAAACAGTCAATGATTATAAGTTCATATATAAATTTTAGTTTTGAGACTATTTTAAAAGTATCATAATTATTTTTTTTTATATGTATTGTATCATTAGCAGAATTATTAATTACAATGACTACCAATGTATTTTTTAGTAAATCAACATTCTGCTCATTTATAGATTCTAAAGTTAATTGTAAAAAGTTTTTTTCTGCAAATGAAGGAATTATAATAAAGTATTTATATATTTTTTTTTGCGGAAATTTATTTGGATTACCTAATTGGTAATTTATTTTTTTATTTTCATATTTACTTAAAGTTTGATTCAATTTAAGCTATTCTCATAATATGCTTTTACTAATCCTAAAGCGCTGTCATAATTATCTATCCAATGAATTTGAATGCCCCTTTTCTCCATTCTCCTAAAGAATGTCATTTGTCTTTTAGCAAATTGATTAATAGCAATATTAAGATTATCTCTCATTTCATTAAATGAAAATTCATTATTTATGTACTTACCAATAAATTTATATTCTAAGCCAAAATAATTTAATCTTTCTATATCTAAACCATTATGAATTAACTGCTCAACTTCTTCAATCATACCATTTTCCAATCTATAAAATAACCGTTTTCTAATAAGAGATAAGTTTTTTGTTCTATTAATTTTGATACCTAAAACTAATATTTTCTTTGTGTTCAATTGATTTAAATTCATATCTAAATTTTCGTTTTGCTTTAAAATTTCCATTGATCTAATTATTCTTCTCTTAGTAGTATGATATGATGAATTATATTTTTTTGGATATTGTCTTTTAAAATCTTGAATGAGTTGATTTAATGATAAACTAAATTTTTCTTCTCTTAAATTGTAATCAGGGGGTGCATTAGAAATTTCATAATTAAGTAAAATAGATTCTATATATAATCCTGTACCACCACACACAAAAATATTTTTACCATTTGATTGAATTTCATTATAAGATTGATTGAAATCGATTTTAAATTGAAATACACTATAGTTCTGATTAGGATTAATTATATCTATTAAATGATATTTTATTTTATTTTTATTAATATTGTATTCAGAAATGTCTTTACCGGTACCTATATCCATACCTTTATAAATTTGACGAGAGTCTGCAGAAATAATTTCTCCATTGAATTGATTCGCCAAACGTACAGCAAGAGATGTTTTCCCTGATGCGGTAGGCCCTAAAATAGTAACCATTAATTTAAATCTATTTTTGCTTCTAAAATAGATTCAATATTTTCTGCAACATTTTCTAGGTGAGCCTTAGTATAATCATCAAAAGTACTATGACCAAGATTGAAATATATATTTTTGAGGGTTTTCTTTAAATTTGATCGTGCTAATATTTTTGCATCATTCGGGAAGGTTGTAGTATTATAGATATCTAAAACAATTACTCTCATCAAATCAATATAAGACTCTTGAAGCTCTCTTCTGTAGCTATTTATATTTTCTCCAGAATCAAGTTCTTCCCAAATCATTGTATTAACAGTTTCAAATAATTCAACCATTGTAAATGGATTAGAATCTAAAGTTCTTAATTCATTATCTTGTAATCTTAAAATTCTTCTTGGATGAAAAACAGAAAATAAAGCATTAGATTGAATCCTTTTTATTATAGTATGGAGAGGATAATCCAATCTATCCATACTCCAGACATAACCATTAAAATCATCGTATCTTTCAGGAGACAGTTTATTTAATAAGTTTTGATCAAAATTAAATGCATTTTTATGCAATATTCTATTATTAATGAACTGTAAAGCTTTTCGCTGCTGATCAGCAGAAACAACAACTAAAGGATTTTTTTGACCAGGATCTCCAATATGATTTCTGGAAAAATGAATTCCTCCGATAAACTTTGCTGCTGTTCTATATGCAGAATAATACTCACCAATACCTTGTGAGAATACGCTTCTTAATTTTTGAAATCTACTTCCCTTTTTTTCAAAATCATTAATTAAATTTTTCCACAATTTCTGAACTAAATCTAACTGTTTGTCATAAAATTCTACTGGATCTTTTCCAATATCCCAAACATTACACAATGGATCAATTCCTCTAGAAGATAAACCGAATGCATCTTCATCTGTACCATATGTTAAATAAGGTTCATTTGATCTATTGGCGATTGATTCTAAACATGCGTTCTCGTTGCTGATTGGTATTTGATTGTCCTTATAAACTGCAGGTAAAACACCTTTAGTGTGAGAACATTGACTGTAACCATATTCAATTGCCCAATTGTCATATGGACCGGGTTCAATTTGAAATAAACTATTACCATTATCTAATAATGATACTGGATGATAATCCATTACAGAACCACTAATACCCATTTGACTTGTAAATTGGGGGTCACTCAATTGTTCAACAGTATAAATTGAGCTAGCTTTAAAATTATGCCTAAGACCTAATGTGTGTCCTACTTCATGTAAAACTAAATCAACAAGCCCTTGGTATACATAATCTTGTAAATCAGAATCTGAATCATTCAAGTAGCCTTGACTAGTCAAGGAATGCCAAGACAAAATCATCTGCTGTTGTAAATTTTCTGCATAATTACATTTATGTTCATGATGATTCACTTCTTCAGAATCCCACATTGAAATTGGATCATCAGATGTAACTGGAACAGCAAATTCATCATATTCTCTATAAAAAGCTCTAGTAAAATCTGCAGCTATTCTAATATCAGCATCATAAATCTCACCTGTATAAGGATTAGCTCTGGATGGACCAACAGCATATGCTCTTTGGGGCTGTACAATCCATCTTATTGTATTATATCGAGCATCACCTGGATGCCAAGTTGCATCATCAGGCATTTGCTTTGCTACAATTGCATTTTTGAATCCAATTTTCTCGAATGCTTTATTCCAAGCTAAAACTCCATCTTTTACAGCCTGTCTAAATTCTTCTGGTATTGTGTTTTCTAACCAATAAACTATAGGTTCAACTGGTTCAGACATTTCTCTATCAGGATATTTTTTTTTCAAATTCCATCTGTTTATATATCTAACATAGGGCGTCTCTTTTAATGTAGATGTATAGTCTTGATAAATTGTGGTAAAATAGCCTAGCCTATCATCAGCAACTCTAGGTTTAAAATCTGTATTTGGCATATCCAATAAACTAATATGATAAGTATGCATCATGCTGTGTGAATTTGGTAAGGTTATAGAATTTGTCCATTTAGCACTTTTAAAATGTAATTTCATCTGGATTTCTGTATTTGTCGGAAATGATTGCAGATCACTAATGAAACTATTTTTTTTATCAAATCTATATTGGCCTTTTCTGTTTTGCGAGACATATGAAACATCTATAAGAAACATTTCTGTAGCATCTATTAAAATGGCACCCGTTTCTAAATGAGGCATAGATACAACTTTTCCTGTAGAAACAATTGAATTTGAAAAATTTTCTAAGGAACGATAAATAGCAGAAGATTTGTCAGCCCTAAAAGAGGTATTTAAATGGACCATTTGTACTGTATTGGATAATTTTTCAAAAATATAAGGAAACTCCCAAAGCTGAGAACCTGAATCATAATACTGCCCATCACCTGATTTTCTTGTTAAATTTGCCAAATAAACTTTATCGAATTGTTCTGGCTTAATTGAAATTAAAAATTTATTTTTATCCTTATCCCAATATAAATCAAACAAACCAGGTATGAATTCAAAATTTTTAATCACTTTATCAAAAGATGGAAACTCTGATTTCTCAAGTACCTGGGATGGCTTAGTTTGCTCATCTGACTTAACTATTTTTTTTTCTTTCATTTGTTTAAGAAAATCTACATCTAACGGTTCAAAAGAGTTAGAAGCTAAGATAGTAAAAAGGAAATAAAATGATATTAAATTTGATTTATTCATTATAAAAAGTTAATAAAGTCAATTTGATTTTGCATAATTTATTTATTTCTTAAAATTATTTGATGTCGTTTAGGACCAATAGAAATGATTGATATTTTAACACCTATCTCTAACTCCAAGTATTTTATATATTCTTTAGCACTTTCAGGGAGACTTTCAAAATTATCGATATTTTTAATTTCAGTATTCCAACCTGGGAACTCTTTATAAATTGGTTTTACAATATCTAAATTATTAAGAGCTTCGGTCATATTTTTTATTTTTTTTCCATCGATATCATAGTGAGTACACACTTTAACGGTTTTAAAAGAATTTAAAATATCTAGTTTTGTAATAGCTATACTTGTTAAACCATTAACTTTAGCGCTATATTTTGCAGCTACTAAATCAAACCAACCACATCGCCTTGGTCTACCTGTTGTTGCTCCAAATTCTTTTCCAACATGACCAAGAGTTTGACCGTCTTCATCAAATAACTCAGTTGGAAATGGTCCTCCGCCAACTCTAGTTGTATATGCTTTAAAGATTCCGGTAATCTCATTTAACTTTGATCCTGGAAGGCCCAAGCCTGTGCCAATACCACCAGATGAACAATTAGATGATGTTACGTATGGATAAGTTCCATAATCAACATCAAGTAAAGTCCCTTGTGCGCCTTCAATTAAAACATTTTTTTGCAAAGCATTATGTAAAAATTCAAATGTATCTTTAATATAAATTGAAATTTCAGCACAAGCATGATAGAATAATTTAAACTCTTCTTTTAAGTCTTTAACTACCTCTTTTGAGATTTCATGATTATCCAATGCAAATTTTAATCTTTTATCGATTTTATCTTTTAAATCTGAATTTGATAATAAATCTACCGCTCTCAAGCCAATCCTTTTATATTTATCTACATAGGTCGGTCCAATACCTTTACATGTTGTTCCAATTTCATTATTAGTTTTTGCTTCATTTGATCGATCTATAAATTTGTGAATAGGGGTAACAATATGAGAAAAATAGTCAATGTATATACGATTATTAACTCGAATATTTAATTCTTTTAGTTTATTAATTTCTTCCAAAATACCTATTGGATCTATTACCATTCCATTACCCAAAACACAAATACAATCTTCACGAAGTGCACCAGTTGGAATTTGATGTAAAACTATTTTTTTATCTTCAAGATAAACAGTATGACCAGCATTTGCACCGCCTTGATATCGAGCTACAACATCGACATTTTTACTTAATAGGTCTACTATTTTCCCTTTCCCCTCATCACCCCATTGACCTCCTACAATTGCATCAAAAGACATAATTTATTTAATCCTCCTCTTCTTTAAATTCTGGTATAGGATATTTTTCTTCAAAAAATAACATCACTGGACTTGCAATAAATATTGAAGAATAAGTTCCAATAATTATTCCTATGACTAAAGTAAACGCAAATGGCTTCAAAACAACTCCTCCATAAAAAAATAAAACTAAAACAACTGCCAGTGTTGTAATAGATGTTACAAATGTTCTGTTTAATGTTTCATTAATAGATCTGTTAACAATATTAATTCTTTCTTGATCTAATAACTTATTAATATTTTCTCTAATTCTATCGTAAACTACAATTGTATCATTTAATGAATATCCTACTATAGTTAATAAAGCAGCAATGATAGTAATCCCAATTTCTATGTTAAAAAATGACAATAATCCAATAGTAATAACTACATCGTGAGTTAACGCTGCTAAACTTCCAATTGCATAATACCTATCAAATCTTATGGCTATGTAAAAAGAAATTAAAAGTAATGCTAATAAAATTGCATTTCTTGCACTTGATTTTAGCTCAGAACCTAGCTTTGGTCCAAAAGAATCTATGCTATTTACTTTCATGGCTGGATAATAAACAGATAATTCGTCAATGATAAACGATTCATCTTCTATGAATTTTGTTCTCAATAAAAAATTAGAATTTTTAGATGATGAGTTTACCTCAACAACTTCAATCTTTTGATTAATATGAGTTTCTAATACTTCTCTAAAATCTTTTATCTGAGTTTTAACAATAGAAATATTAATATTGGTACCTCCAGTAAACTCTACTGTTAGATTTAAACCTTTCCAAAATAAAATAAATAGTGATGTTAAAATTAATAAACATGATAAAATACTTGTAAAAAAATTATAAGATGAAAAATTGATTTGTAATGTATTTCTAAATATTTGCATTATATACTCAGTTTTTTGATTGATATATAATTAGATAAAGTCAAAAAAATTGTTCTAGTTATAAAAACAGCTGAAAACATTGAGCATAATATTCCTACACTTAATGTTGTTGCAAAACCTTTTATGGGGCCTGATCCAATAAATGATAGTACAAATGCTGTTAATAATGTTGTGACATTAGCATCAAAAATAGTAATAAATGCTCTATTATATCCGTTATTTATAGCTGCTTTTACTTTAGAACCAATACGCAATTCTTCCCTTATTCGCTCGAAAATTATTATATTTGCATCAACTGACATACCAACTGTTAATAATAGACCCGCAATCCCTGGTAAAGTTAATACTGCCTCCATAGATATCAATATTCCTAGAACTAATATCATATTTATAAGTAAAGCAAGATTTGCTAACAATCCTGAAATATTATAATAAATAATCATAAAAATAAATATAATTAAAATTCCAAAAATCATTGATTTCCAACCTGAATCTATAGAATCCTTACCTAACGAGGGTCCTATGTAATTAATTTGTGCAATTTTAATTGGAGCTGGTAATTCACCAGCTTTTAAAACAGCAGCAATATCTTGAGCTTCTTGCTTATTAGCAAAACCAGTAATTCTCGTTCCTCCAGATGAGATTTTATTTTGAATTGTTGGAGCCATAAAAACTTTTTTATCCAAGACAATAGCAACTTGGTTACCAATATTATTACCAGTAAACCTGCTCCACTTAACTTTTCCAGCTTTGGTCATATCTAAATTCACAATCCACTTACCGGCATCATCATTACCAAACTCTGAAATTAATGCCTTGGGTTCTTTAATTTCTCCTCCAGAAATTGCTGACTTTTGATTTACCAAATATAGTCGTCTCAAAACTTGATCATTATCTGTATTGCTGGTATTGTTATCCCATAAAATTTGATACTTATCGTTAAAAAATGATTCCGAATTTTTTACAATCAGATTAATAATATCATAGTCTTTTTGCATAGCAAGCATGCTGCCACGTGATGCAGATAAAAGATTCTGTAATTTTAATTGATTATCACCATTGTTATCAATTTTAAAAATAATTTCATTAAACTTCTGAATACTATGAACCAAAGTTAGCTCAAACTCGGCTGTTCTTTGTATATATTCTTTAGCGTTTGATACATCTGAAACACCAGCCAATTCAATCACCAAACGATCTGATCCAAATCTTTGAATTGATGGCTCTCCAACACCATACTGATTATGGTTTTCAATTCTATTACGCATAATATCTAAAATAGCTGTCATAGATTCTTTTCTTTTATCTTTTAGCACTTTCAGTATATTATTTGGATCAGAATTGGGACTTACCTTCAATAAAGAAGAATAAAATTTAGCTAACTTAGCATTAGCTGATATATTAAATAACTCATCTAATACATCTGTTTGACT
>CETL01056468.1_pt1 | contig 12011 bp, 6 predicted proteins | sample 356371 | NCBI WGS metagenome assembly CETL01 (sample SAMEA2622518, study PRJEB7988) | marine metagenome | biome: marine biome (ENVO:00000447); feature: surface water layer (ENVO:00002042); material: "saline water (ENVO:00002010), including plankton (ENVO:xxxxxxxx)" | depth 5 m | reverse complement strand
TAAGTTTTTTATAAAATAACAAATAATTTTAGCCCATTGATTTGGGCTATCCATGCTATTGGGAACTATTGATGAAATATACATACACTGCAAAAAAAAGGATTAGAAAAAATTTCGGTAAATTAGGCGATGTTCTCCAAATGCCAAATTTAATTCAGCTTCAGTTAGAATCCTACAATAAATTTTTAGGTATGGATAAAACCGGTCACATAGATAAAGATAGCTCTGGTCTTCACGAGGTATTTGAGTCCGTTTTCCCAATCTATGACTATGCTAGTAATTGCAAGTTAGAGTATATGGGATTTAAACTAGGTAGAGAGGAGTTTACTGAAGAAGAATGTAGAATAACTGGGAAGAGCTATTCAGTCCCTCTAAAAGTTGATCTCAAGCTATCGGTTAATATAGATCCAAAATCTGCGGGTAAGTTAGAGATTTTTGAAAACAAGGAGGTTTTTCTCGGTGATATGCCAATAATGACAAAATACGGAACATTTATTGTTAATGGAACTGAACGTGTAGTTGTCTCCCAGCTACATAGATCCCCGGGTGTTTTCTTCGATCATGATAGTGGTAAAACTCACTCCTCGGGCAAACTTTTATTCTCAGCACGAGTTATTCCTTACAGAGGTTCATGGCTAGATTTCGAATTCGATCAAAAAGATGTTGTCTTCGCTAGAATAGATAGAAGGAGGAAGATTGCATCAACTATAATTTTAAGAGCATTGGGTTACAACACAAAAGAGATACTAAATCTATTTTATGACACTAACAAAGTATCGATTGAAAAAGGTAAATTTTTTATTAATCAAAGTCTAGCCGATCTCAAAGGCAGTATTGCACTATTCGATATCCAACATGGAAAAAAACTTATTGTTGGAAAAGGAAAAAGAATCACGGCGAGACATGTAGAGCTGCAGAAAAAATCTGCTATGAAAGGGTTTTTCATACCTAATGAATCACTTTATGGCAAGAGAATATCTACAGATGTCATAGATAAAAAAACAGGAGAAGTTTTATTGACATGTAATCAACAGATAACTCCAGAAGTAGTTGAATCTATATTGAGCTCAGATTTAAAAAAATTTGAGATACTCCATACTAATGAATTGGATAGAGGTCCATTTATTTGTAATACGCTGGATATAGACCCAACCACTGATCAAGAGACAGCACTAATTGAAATTTATAGAATGATGAGACCTGGAGAGCCTCCAACTAAGGAAGCTTCATCACAGTTATTTACTAATCTATTTCAATCTGAGGACAGATACGATTTATCAGGAGTCGGTCGGATGAAATTTAATTCCCGTGTGGGTCGATCTGAAATAACAGGCTCGGGAATTTTATCCAACGAAGATATTATATCCGTCTTAACAACTCTTTTGAATATACGAAATGGTTATGACAGTGTTGATGACATAGACCATCTTGGTAATCGTCGAGTAAAATGCGTCGGGGAAATGGTAGAAAACGTTTTTAGAATTGGTTTAGTTAGGGTAGAAAAAGCTGTCAAGGAACGAATGAGTACAATGGAGCTAGCAGATAAATTACAACCCAAAGATATTATTAATTCAAAACCAATAACTGCAACACTCAAAGAATTCTTTGGTACTAGTCAACTGTCACAATTTATGGATCAAAATAATCCATTAGCAGAAATAACTCACAAAAGAAGAATATCTGCTCTTGGTCCAGGAGGGCTTACAAGAGAAAGAGCAGGGTTTGAAGTTAGAGATGTACATCCAACACATTATGGTAGAGTATGTCCTATTGAAACACCAGAAGGACCCAATATTGGTTTAATTAATTCCCTAGCAACATACTCTCGTACCAATGATTATGGTTTTCTTGAAACACCCTATCGGATAGTAGAAAAAGGTAAAGTTAAAAATCAAATTAAATGGTTGTCAGCTATAGAGGAAGGTAAATACTATATAGCTCAAGCAAATACGGAATTAGACAAAAATAGCAAGTTTGTAGGTGAACTAATATCTTGTCGACACAATAATGAGTTTACAATAACATCTCCGGATAAAGTTGAACTTATGGATGTCTCTCCGAAGCAAGTTGTTTCAGTTGCGGCTGCTTTAATACCGTTCCTTGAACATGATGATGCTAACAGAGCTCTTATGGGGTCAAACATGCAACGTCAGGCGGTACCAATATTGAAACCTGAAAAGCCACTTGTAGGCACCGGCATTGAAAAAACAGTAGCTATCGATTCAGGCGCATCAATTACTGTCAAACGTGGAGGTATAGTTGATTATGTTGATGCATCTCGAATAATTGTGAATGTCAATGACGATGAAGTGGCAACCACTAATGACACCGGCGTCGATATTTACCCTCTAACAAAATACACTCGAACAAACCAAAATACTTGCATAAATCAAAGACCGCTAGTTGCAACTGGGGATAGGATAGAGAGTGGTGATGTTATCGCTGATGGCCCATCAACAGACTTAGGTGAATTAGCATTAGGTCAAAACTTGCTAATCGCATTCATGCCATGGCATGGTTACAACTTCGAAGATTCAATTCTTGTATCAGAGAGAGTGGTTCAAGAAGATCGATTTACATCTATACATATTGAAGAACTGGAATGTATAGCAAGAGACACAAAACTTGGCTCGGAAGAAATAACCTCTGATATACCGAATGTTAGCGAGAGTCTTTTAAATAAACTAGATGAATCAGGTATTGTATATGTTGGAGCGGAAGTTAAATCGGGAGATATACTTGTAGGTAAAGTTACACCTAAAGGCGAAAGTCAACTCACTCCTGAAGAAAAACTTCTTAGAGCAATTTTTGGCGAGAAAGCATCAGATGTGAAAGATACCTCGCTCAAAGTTCCCTCTGGTATGGATGGAACTGTTATAGACGTTCGAGTCTTCACTAGAGAGGGCATCGATAAAGACAAGAGAGCAGTTGAAATTCAAGATGATGCAGTACGAGATGCACGCAAAAACCTTGAAGATGAGTTACGAATTAATCAGGAGAATATTTTTGTCAGAACAAGAAAACTCCTTCTGAATAAGCAAGTTTCAAAAGCACCGAATGATATAAAAGCTGGGTCTAAATTGACACCATCAAATTTAGAAGCTGTAACAAATGAGGACTTATTTAAATTTAGACTCAAGACAGAGTCTGGAAATATCGCACTTGCATCCCTTCAATCTCAATTAGATGATTTAAGTAAAAAATTCACTGAGGATCTAGAATTAACTACTCAAAAAATTTCACAACATGATGATCTAGGACCAGGCATACAGAAGAAAGTAAAAGTTTATCTTGCAGTGAAAAGGACGCTTCAACCTGGAGATAAAATGGCTGGGAGACATGGCAATAAAGGCGTGATATCACAAATAGTTCCCGTAGAGGATATGCCACATACTCAAGATGGACGTCCGGTTGATATCGTTCTAAATCCACTAGGTGTACCGTCTAGAATGAATGTTGGACAAGTGCTTGAAACTCACTTAGGTTGGGCTGCCAGAGGCATAGGTTTTAAGATTGGTAATTTATTAGATCAAAATCAAAATAGCAAAAAAATAAGATCTTATCTTACAGACGTATATTCTTCTTGCCCTGGTTTTGACAAACACGATCTTAAATCTCTAAATGAATCAGAAATAACAGTTTTAGCCGATAACCTTAGAGGTGGTGTACCGATGGCTACTCCAGTTTTTGATGGTGCTTCCGAGTTAGAAATTAAAACTATGTTAAAGATTGCAGAACTACCGGAGAGCGGACAAGCAGTTTTATTTGATGGTAGAACTGGCGAAAAATTCGAGAGGCCAGTAACGATAGGTTATATGTATATGATAAAACTTAACCATCTTGTTGATGATAAAATGCATGCAAGATCTACTGGACCATACAGCTTGGTTACTCAACAGCCTCTTGGCGGTAAAGCTCAGTTTGGTGGGCAAAGATTTGGTGAGATGGAGGTATGGGCTCTTCAAGCATACGGCGCTTCGCATACACTTCAAGAAATGCTTACAGTCAAATCAGATGATGTTGCAGGAAGAAACCGAGTTTATAAGAATATAGTTGATGGACAATACAACACAGAACCTAGTGTTCCAGAATCATTTAACGTATTACTGAAAGAAATAAGATCTCTGGGAATAAATATAGATTTAGATCAGGATAATAAAGAGGTATAAATTAATGAGAGACATGCTTAATTTACTAAAAAAACCAAATAAAGATGATAGTTTTGATCACATTAAAATATCACTTGCATCACCAGATTTAATGAGATCTTGGTCCTATGGCGAGGTAAGAAAACCTGAGACGATAAACTATCGGACTTTCAAACCTGAGAGAGATGGTCTTTTCTGCGCTAAAATCTTCGGCCCTATTAAGGATTACGAGTGCTTATGCGGAAAATATAAAAGATTAAAGCACAGAGGAGTAATATGTGAAAAGTGTGGAGTAGAGGTAACGCTATCTAAAGTAAGAAGGGATAGAATGGGACACATTGAACTAGCATCCCCAGTTGCTCATATATGGTATCTAAGATCTTTACCATCAAGAATAGGGCTTATGTTAGACATGACATTACGAGAAATAGAGCAAGTGCTTTATTTTGAGAGATACATCGTGATTGATGGTGGACTCTCACCACTTGAGAAAGGGCAACTATTATCCGAGGATTTATATCAACAACATATTGAGGAACACGGCGCAGACATCAAAGCTAGCATGGGAGCAGAAGCAATTATGCATCTCCTCTCAGAAATTGAACTTGAGAAAACATTTAACGAGCTCAAAGAAGAGATTGCAAATACAAAATCTCAGGCAAAAAATAAACGTAATGTTAAAAGATTGAAATTGATAGAGTCATTCATTAAATCGGGTAACAGACCAGAATGGATGATATTGTCTGTTTTGCCAGTTTTACCCCCTGATTTAAGACCACTAGTTCCATTAGAAGGTGGTAGATTCGCAACATCAGATCTCAATGATCTTTATAGAAGAGTTATAAATAGAAACAATCGTCTCAAGAGATTACTCGAACTTAAAGCACCAGAGATAATAGTTAGAAACGAAAAGAGAATGCTTCAGGAATCAGTTGATGCGCTTTTAGATAATGGTAGAAGAGGAAGAGCAATTACAGGTACCAACAAACGCCCACTCAAATCACTTGCAGATATGATTAAAGGAAAGGGAGGAAGGTTTAGACAGAATCTTCTTGGTAAAAGAGTAGATTATTCTGGCCGATCAGTCATTGTTGTCGGTCCTACTTTGCGCCTCCATCAATGCGGCATCCCAAAAAAAATGGCCCTTGAATTATTTAAACCTCATATATTTGGTAAATTGCATTTGAGAGGAATTACCACAACAATCAAAGCTGCTAAAAAAGTTGTAGAAAAAGAGGGTGAGGAAGTGTGGGATATTCTAGATGAAATAATTAAAGAGTATCCAGTTATGTTAAATAGAGCACCAACTTTACATCGACTTGGAATACAGGCATTTGAACCCATTTTAATAGAAGGTAAAGCTATACAACTTCACCCACTTGTATGTGCTGCCTTTAATGCTGACTTTGATGGTGATCAAATGGCAGTTCATGTCCCACTATCAATAGAGGCTCAAGTAGAGACGAGGGTTTTAATGTTATCAAGTAATAATATACTTTCACCATCAAATGGAAGTCCAATCATCGTTCCGTCTCAAGATATAGTTTTAGGTATCTATTATATGTCTAGAGAAAAACCCAATGCCATGGGAGAAGGGATGATTTTCTGTGATGTCGAGGAGGTTCTCAGGGCTTACCAAGATAAAGTTGTAGATTTACAAGCGAGAGTTAAGGTAAGGATTCAGGCAAATCATGAGAATGACTCAAATCCAGAGAATCATCATCAAATCGTTGAGACAACTGTCGGTAGGTCGATATTGGCTGAAATGCTTCCAACTGAAATTCCATTCTCCTATATTAATAAAGATTTAGACAAGAGAGCAATTTCGGAGTTATTCGATGCATCTTATAGATTAGCTGGTTTGAAAGCGACCGTTTTACTTGCTGATCAAATTATGTACACCGGTTTTAAATACTCAACCGTTGCTGGTGTATCAATAGGGGTTAATGATATGGTGATCCCTGAGCAAAAAATAAAAATGGTCACAAATGCAGAAAAAGAAGTTAAGGATATTGAAAAGCAGTACAATTCTGGCTTACTAACATCTGGAGAGAGATACAATAAAGTTGTAGATATATGGTCTCATACCAATGACCAAGTTTCTCAAGCAATGATGAAACAATTAGGAACTGAGTCTACAAAACTATCCTCTGGAAAAAATATTGAGCATAAGTCATTTAACTCGATTTATATGATGGCAGATTCCGGAGCGCGTGGCTCTGCTGCTCAAATCCGTCAGCTATCCGGCATGAGGGGGTTAATGGCTAAGCCTGATGGCTCCATCATTGAAACTCCGATCACAGCAAACTTCAGAGAAGGTTTAGATGTTATGCAGTATTTTATATCTACGCATGGTGCTAGAAAAGGGCTTGCAGACACCGCGTTAAAGACTGCTAACTCAGGTTATTTAACAAGAAGATTGGTCGATGTATCTCAAGATCTAGTCGTTACAGAGACTGATTGCTCAACTGAGAACGGCATCTTAATGAAACCGCTTATCGAGGGCGGTGATATTGTTGAACCTCTCAGAGAGAGAGTTTTAGGTAGAACATTGCTTCATGACCTCAAAGATAAAAAATCCAACGTTATTATTCCTTCTGGAACGATGCTTGATGAGAATAATGTAGATTTAATAGAACTAAATGCAATAGACGAGGTTTGGGTAAGATCTGCAATAACATGTGAGACTAGACATGGCATATGTGCAAAATGTTATGGGAGGGATCTTGCAAAAGGAAGAAGTGTGTCAGTTGGAGAGTCTGTGGGGGTTGTTGCAGCACAATCAATAGGAGAGCCAGGTACACAATTAACAATGAGAACTTTTCATATTGGTGGAGCTGCATCTAGATCAGTTGCTGCTAATAGTATAGAGGTTAAATCAAATGGAACAGCCCGTTTTCACAATCTCAAAGTTGTTGTTAACACGAATGGTGATACAGTCGTTGTCTCAAGATCAGGAGAATTGGGAGTTACAGATGCCAGTGGCAGAGAGAAAGAAAGATACAAGATACCTTACGGTGCTGTAATATCAATTAAAGATGGAGAGGCTGTTGAACTTGGACAGACTACTGTAACATGGGATCCTTATACAACTCCAATAATTACTGAGACTGCTGGAATTGTAAATTTTGTAGATTTTGAAGAGGGAGTGAGTACAGAACAGGTGACAGACGAAGTTACTGGTATTTCATCAACTAAGATTAAGGATCAGTCTAGTATTTCATACGATAAGAATTTAAAACCGATGGTTAAACTTGTTGATAAAAAAGGAAAAGATTTAAATATCACAAACTCTAGCTTACCTGCTCATTATATTCTACCGTCTAAATCTATTGTCACACTGACCGATGGAATGAATGTAGGTGTAGGTGATACCATTGCACGTACTCCAAGAGAGACATCAGGTACTAGAGACATAACAGGTGGCCTTCCAAGAGTTGCAGATCTTTTCGAAGCAAGGCAGCCAAAAGATAAAGCTGAGTTAGCAGAAAAAACAGGAGTCGTGTCATTTGGGAAAGAAACAAAGGGTAAAAGAAGACTTGAAATTACTTTTATTGATGAGCAAGGAGAAGAGCAAAAACATGTTCAAATGCTGGCGAAAACAAAATTATTAAATGTTTTCGAAGGCGCAAAGGTTGAACAAGGTGAGGTGATATCTGAAGGTGAGCTAGACCCTCATGATATTTTAAGATACAGGGGTATAACTCAACTAGCAGAACATATAGTTAAAGAAGTTCAAGATGTATACAGACTCCAAGGGGTATCCATAAATGACAAACACATCGAAGTAATTTTAAGACAAATGCTTAAAAAGGTAGAAATAGAAGAGAGTGGTGATACGGATTTATTACCTGGAGAGCAAATGGAAAAAACGACAGTATTAGAGATAGCAGATGATCTTAATTCTGTTAAACCTGAAGCTAAAATGCCTAAATTTAGGTCGATATTGCTTGGTATAACAAAAGCATCTCTCGTTACAAATTCGTTTATCTCTGCAGCATCTTTCCAAGAAACAACAAGAGTCTTAACTGATGCTGCTGTCAATGGAAAAAAAGACTTTCTTAGAGGGTTAAAAGAGAATGTTGTCGTAGGTCGCTTGATACCATGTGGAACCAGTCTTTCTATTAAAAGGAATGAGGCAAAACTCAATAAAACAAAAATCATAGAACAAGAGCTAGCCGAAGAGATGACCGCTTTGCCAGATGTTTCTACTGATCAGAAAAAAGAAGATGACGCACCTTCTGAGCTAGTTTAAATACTGCTTTAGCACAAAGTTTTGTTGCAAAATAACCAAGATAGCTATATCCTTGCGGATAGTATTTTTTAGTATTTTTGAGATATGACAACAATTAATCAATTAGTAAGAAAACCAAGAAAGAGCAAGGTATACAAAACTGCAGTTCCTGCCTTGGACGCTTGTCCTCAGAAGAGAGGTGTTTGTACACGTGTTTATACTACAACACCAAAGAAACCAAACTCAGCCCTTCGTAAAGTAGCAAGAGTTAAATTAACTAATGGACAAGAAGTCACGTCATACATCGGTGGTGAAGGTCATAATCTTCAAGAACACTCTGTCGTTGTGATTAGAGGTGGCCGTGTTAAAGATCTCCCGGGTGTACGTTATCATATTGTTAGGGGTAGCCTTGACACACAAGGCGTAGAAAATAGAAAACAAGGCCGTTCAAAATACGGCACAAAGAGACCTAAATAGTCATGCCAAGAAAACGATTAATTGCAAAGAAGAGACTACAGCCGGATCCAATTTACAATAGTACTTCCGTAACACGTTTCACTAATATGATAATGAGTGACGGTAAAAAAAGAACCGCAGAAAAAATAATATATAGTGCTTTAGAGATTCTTGGAAAAAATAGTAAAGATGATCCACTTGTTATGATGGATAAAGCTCTTCAGAATGTAAGCCCAGCGATTGAGGTAAAATCAAGACGTGTTGGTGGATCGAATTACCAAGTACCAGTTGAAGTAAACCCCAGAAGAAAACTCTCTCTGGCTATGAGATGGATTCTTGATGCAGCTTCTAAAAGAAACGAAAAATCTATGAAAAACAAATTAGCATCTGAGTTAATGGATGCTTACGAGGGTAAAGGCTCAGCAGTTAAGAAAAGAGAGGATGTACATAAAATGGCAGAGGCAAATAAAGCTTTTGCTCACTACAGGTGGTAAAAATAATGGCTAGAGATACTGCAATAGAAAAGTATAGAAATATAGGAATTATGGCACACATTGATGCTGGCAAAACTACAACAACGGAGCGCATACTCTACTACACAGGCATATCTCACAAAATTGGTGAAGTCCACGATGGAGCTGCAACAATGGATTGGATGGAACAAGAACAAGAAAGGGGCATAACTATCACATCGGCTGCAACTACTTGTTTTTGGTCAGGAAGCTCCCAACAATTTGATAATCATAGAATAAACATTATTGATACACCTGGTCACGTAGACTTTACAATCGAGGTCGAGAGATCACTAAGAGTGCTTGATGGAGCAGTCGCAGTTTTCTGTGCTGTAGGTGGTGTAGAGCCACAATCTGAGACAGTGTGGCGTCAAGCTAATAAGTATGAGGTACCTAGGATGGTTTTTGTTAATAAGATGGATAGAGCTGGTGCTGATTTTTTCAGAGTTGTAGATCAGATTAAAACTAGGCTTGGGTCAAACCCTGTCCCTCTCCAGGTTCCTATTGGGTCCGAAGATTCATTTAAGGGTGTAGTAGATCTACTCACAATGAAATCGATTATTTGGGACGATGCTTCTATGGGTATGAAATTTGAAACTGGTGATATACCATCAGATTTACTAGAACAATCAAATAAGCTAAGAGAACAATTACTAGAGACTGCCGCAGAAGCTAGCGAAGAACTTATGGATGAATACCTTAACAGTGGTGACTTATCCATTGATAACATAATAAAAGGACTAAGAATAAGAACCCTTTCAAATGAAATCGTTCTTGCCATGTGTGGCACAGCTTTCAAAAATAAAGGTGTGCAAGCTATGCTCGACTCTGTAATCAACTTCATGCCTTCTCCAGTTGATGTCCCAGCTATTAAAGGCATATTAGATGATAAAGATGAAACTCAGGCTGAAAGAAAATCTTCAGACGAAGAGCCTTATTCATCACTTGCGTTCAAGATTGCAACTGATCCTTTTGTGGGTTCTCTTACTTTTTTTAGAGTTTACTCGGGAATACTAAAAGCTGGAGATACCGTATATAATTCAGTCACAAGAAAAAAAGAGAGAATCGGAAGAATTTTACAAATGCATGCAAATGACAAAAAAGACGTTAAAGAAGTCAGAGCCGGCGATATTGCGGCAGCCGTTGGATTAAAAGATGTTACTACAGGTGATACTTTATGTACACCCAATTCGATTATAACGCTTGAGAGAATGGAATTCCCCGATCCTGTTATATCCATTGCTGTAGAACCTAAAACAAAAGCTGATCAAGAAAAAATGGGTCTAGCATTAAGTAAACTAGCTCAAGAAGATCCTTCATTTAAAGTTACAACAGACCAAGAATCTAATCAGACCATAATTTCTGGAATGGGTGAACTACATTTAGAAATTATAGTTGACAGGCTTAAAAGAGAGTTTTCGGTTGAAGCGAATGTAGGTAAGCCTCAGGTGGCATATAGAGAAACTATAAAAACAACAATCGAACAAGAGGCTAAATATATCAAACAAAGTGGAGGTAGAGGTCAGTATGGGCATGTTTGGCTAAAACTTGAACCTCAAGAAGCTGGCAAAGGATTTGAATTCGTTAATGCGATTGTGGGTGGAGCAATACCAAGAGAATTTATTAATCCTGTTGAAAAGGGAGTTAAAGAACAAATGGAAAATGGTGTTATAGGAGGATTCCCTGTCGTTGATGTTAAAGTAACGTTATTTGATGGTTCTTTTCATGATGTTGATTCGTCTGAGGTAGCTTTTAAAGTTGCAGCCTCTCAAGCATTTAAAGAGGGTGCAAAAAAAGCAAAAGCTGTGATACTAGAGCCTATAATGTCTGTCGAAGCCGTAACACCCAAAGATTATTTAGGAGATGTCACAGGTGACCTCAACAGGAGACGTGGGATAGTTTTAGGTATGGAAGATACTGTTGTGGGAAATGTTGTCAAAGCTGAAGTTCCTCTATCTGAGATGTTTGGATACTCCACCACACTTAGATCGATGTCACAAGGAAGAGCTACTTATACAATGGAGTTCACTAAGTATGCAGAGTTGCCAAGTAATGTTGCAGAAACTCTTACAAAGCAGGCATCATAATGGTCGAGAAAAAAACAAAAGTAACAAAAAAGAAAGCAACTACCTCTAAAGTTACAAAAAAAACAATAGCAACAAAAAAGAAAACAACAGCTAAGAAAAAAGTATCAAAAAAAACAGTTGCAAAAAAAGTAGTAGCAAAGAAAAAAACTACAATAAAAAAAGATGTAACTCCCTCAAAACAAAGTGAGGAGACGGGGAAAAAAACTACAAAAAAATCATCAGCTAAAGCATCTACTCAAACTATAAGAATAAGATTAAAAACTTTTGATCATAAGTTAATCGATATTTCTGCTAGAGAGATCGTTGAAACCGCTAAAAGAACTGGTGCAAGAGTGTTAGGTCCAATACCGCTCCCAACAAAAAAAGAGCGTTTTACAATATTAGTATCTCCTCATGTAGATAAAGACGCGCGTGATCAATATGAAATCAGAACTCATAAAAGATTGATGGAAATTATAGAGCCAACAGATAAAACTGTCGATGCGCTAATGAAATTAGATCTAGCAGCTGGCGTAGATGTCCAAATTGAATTAAATTGATTTTTTTCAAATAAAACATACATATACCTCAAATT
>CETL01031438.1_pt1 | contig 12055 bp, 12 predicted proteins | sample 356371 | NCBI WGS metagenome assembly CETL01 (sample SAMEA2622518, study PRJEB7988) | marine metagenome | biome: marine biome (ENVO:00000447); feature: surface water layer (ENVO:00002042); material: "saline water (ENVO:00002010), including plankton (ENVO:xxxxxxxx)" | depth 5 m | reverse complement strand
TCGCGACTTTCAAGCTCATCTAATAAAGTACCCAGTAAGACAGAGCCGGTAGCTCCAAGTGGGTGTCCCATTGCGATAGAGCCGCCGTTGACATTTATTCTATCTAAACTATTTAATTTCATTTCGTTCATAAATCGTAATACAACTGCTGCAAAAGCTTCGTTTACCTCAATCAAGTCAATATCTGAAATTTTCATTTTTGCTATTTTTAAGGCTTTTAATGTTGCTGGAGCTGGTCCAGTCAACATAATAGTGGGATCTGTTGAGCAGGTAGCTACAGATCGTATTACAGCACGCGGTCTAAGGCCTATTTTTTCGCCACTCAACTCAGAACCAACCATTGTTAGTGAAGCACCGTCAACTATACCTGATGAATTTCCAGCGGTATGAACGTGATCAATATGCTCAACGTCTGGATATTTTTCTTTAGCAAGTGCGTCAAACCCTGAATGACCCATTTTTTCAAAAGCAGGGCTGAGGCCTGATAAATCTTGAATACTGCAATCTTTCCTTATATGTTCATCTCGATCAAGCAAAAGGATACCGTTTTGATCAAAGATTGGAATCATCGACTTAAATTTTTTCTTTTTGTGAGCATCAAATGCTCTTTTTTGAGATTGAAGCGCCAATTCATCTAAGTCTTTTCTTGCATAGCCATCTATTGATGCAATTAGGTCTGCGCCAATTCCCTGTGGAACATAATTGTTATTAAGGCTGACTTTAGGCTCAAAAGCCATTGAGCCTAAGTCTGAACCCATAGGCACCCTGGACATTGACTCAATGCCGCCTGCAATGATGAGCTCTTCCCATCCAGATCTTACTTTCATAGCAGCTATATTTATAGCTTCAAGACCAGAGCCACAACATCTATTAATTTGCATACCTGGAACATCAATATCCCACCCAGCGTACTGTGCTGCAGTTTTACCTAAGTTCGCACCTTGATCTCCAACTGGCATAACGCAACCAATGATAACATCATCTATTTGCGAGGTATTCAGATTATGTTTTTCAGACAAACTAAGCATAAGTTTTGACATTAAATCTGTTGGGGTAATTTCATTAAGTGCGCCGTTTTTTCTTTTACCTCGAGGGGTTCGTATAGAATCAAAAATGTAGGCTTGATTTATCATGGTTATACTTTAATTTTTAAACATATTGATAAGATGTTGAGCTTAAATTTAATTTACTGTACTAGATTAAAACTTAATATAGCAAAAAAAAGCAAATGAGTAAAATTGTAACAATAATAGTATCTAATTTTTTATTTTTTGCCGGATCAATAATTTTACTTTGGTCGCTAGTAAGATTAATAGAGAGAAGAAAAAAATAACTTACCCCGCCCCTTATAAGAAAAACAGGACCGTAGAAATACTGGGAGCGGGGGAACAACCAGCTTTCCTAAGCACGGCCCTGTTAAATATGTTTAATTTATTTATGCATTCGTGTCATCACAAGCATTAATTTATTTTGAAAATAAAGTGCTTTTACTATGATAGAATACCTGATTTCAATTGATAAAATAATTTTTACATTCTGCAATGGGACAATTTCCAATCCAATCTTTGATATATTTTTCCCTATAATAACTAATCAAGATATATGGATTATACCTATTTTACTTGGCGTCCTTTTGCTTTCAATAAAAGGAGGGCGCAGGGGCAAAATATGCTCTGGGGTTTTAATTATTGGTATAATACTAGCAGATTATACTTCTGCACAGATCCTAAAACCTTTTTTTCAACGCTTAAGACCTAGTCATGAATTACTTGATGGAATTCGATTGTTAGTACCTAGAGGAGGTAAATATGGCTTCGTTTCATCTCACGCAGCAAATATGTTTGCAGCAGCTGCTATCTTTGGATATTTCTATTCACGCTACAAAAAATTATTTTTTACTATTGCCGCTCTAGTAGCATTTAGCAGGGTTTACGTTGGAGTACATTACCCTGCCGATATTATATTTGGTGGTTTATTAGGCTATGGGTTAGGATGGATAGCGTTGACGTTGTGGGTAATTATAAAAATACGGGCGTTAAAAGCTGAAAAGGGTTGGGTAAAATATTAGTTGGGTAGAGAGTCTTCAGGCGTGTTTATAGGGTATTCTCCAAATCCATCTCTTTCGGGAGAAACGATTTTCCCATGCTCATTTTCGTAGCGATCAATATTGTCTTTGAGGGCAGATAGAAATGCCTTGGTATGTTGAGGAGCCATAACAACACGGGAATGCACGCGAGCTTTTGTTACGCCTGGAAGTATCTTAGTGAAATCCATCACAAACTCTGCTGGAGAATGTGTAACAACTACGAAGTTTGAATATTCGCCTTCGCTAGTTTCTTGGGATAGTTCAATATTTATTTGTTGGATATTTTTTTTGTTTTCCATGGCTAATTATCATTCTTGTTTTTAGTTTTACTTTGATTGAAATCTTCCCACTCTTCTTCAATTCCCTCAAAATCTTCATACCCCTTAATTTCTTCGTCTTCTGCTTTTTGTTTATAAATTTCCATTTCAGTTTCGTACAAACTAAAGATGTCTTTTTTCTTCTCAAAGTCATCAGGGTCAACATCTTCTTCATCTTCAGGCTCTAAGCGTTCTACATCTTCACTATATACTTTTTCATCAAAAAAATCGACATCTTCAACTAGTGCATTAGCCATTAAGTATTCCAAAAAGTCTAAATACTTCCGGTCTTTCAGGTCAGTTTTACAATGCTTGCATGTTAATGATTCTCTGAGGTCCTCTTCTTCAAGTGACCCACCACATGCAGGGCAAATAATTCCTTCTAACATTAATTTTTTCCTATTAAATGGGAAACGAATATAATCGGAGTATCATACCAGGTCAATTACTTTCATTTATGATACTTAATTTTTTATAAAACTCTTCTTCGATAGCGCTAAAATTAATATTTCTTCTTTTTTGAACTTCTCGGGCGGTAGCAACAAATTTATCGAAATCCGTACTATCAACTTTTCTATCTACATACCATGAGAAAGAAGGAATATAGGTAGGTGGAAAACCATAAGTGGATATCATTGAAGCTGGACCAATAGTTGTTCCAGTATTGATTAATGTACCTATTGCAGTTTTTACATGATCGCCAATAAAACAACCAATATGAAGACTTTTGGTATCAACCAGCTCTTCATTTAAGCGAACTTTAACACTGCTGTAGGTATTTTTAAGATTACTATTTGAAGTCCCTGCTCCCAGATTCACCCATTCTCCTAGAAAAGAATCCCCAAGATGACCATCATGCACCTTGTTTGTAAATCCTTGAATAACTGAGGACTCTACTTCACCGCCTATTTTACAATTATTTCCTATAGCACTATTTTTAATTTTTGTTAATGCACTAATAATGGTTCCTGTTCCTATGTAGGCAGGTCCCTCAATATAGGTCTGACCATATATATCTACATTTTTATCAATAATTACAGGTCCTTTTTCTGCATTAATCAATACTCCAGACATTATATTTGCATTATTTATAAATATTTTTTCAGGAATTACCATTTTTACATGAGGGTAATCAGCAGCATTGCTATTACCTAATTCCTGGATATCGTCATTAATTGATTCTCCAATTAATTTTATAATATCCCATAGATAATTACATTGATAAACTTCGACATTTTTTAATTCTACATTAGATGGATTAGATGATAGAGGTCCGCCATCAGAAATCCAGCTATTTGCATTCGATGATGATAGTATTGCTGCAACGAGTCTATTATTTTTCATAAAGGCTGTGTTTTCGCCTGACAGCTGTTTTATATTTTCCTTGGTCCAAATAACTGAGCCAGAGATCCACAGACCCTCATCGAAACTTTCAGGATTAACTTCAAAATTAGGATGACGTTCAGAAACGAGCTCCTTTAGACTGTTTCGAACGATTAGTGATACAGAATGCTCTGGGAATAACTTAGTTATTCTCTTTAGGAATGTTGACTTTCCAAACCGTATATCGAAAACTGCTCTTGTTGAGGAAATTGGAAAAAAATCTGAAAAATGCTTATCCTCAAAAATATATATATTCATTCAATGCCTAAAATTTGAAATATTTCCTTAAAACCACTTTCTGCTAAGTCCTCTCCTTTTCGTCGAATCATAATGTTGTATATTTTTTCGCCTTCTTCACTGTAGAAACCCAGTTTCATTGGTGCATGTATTAATTTACACAAAGCTGCTGATGCTGAAGCAAACTCTTGATTGAGGTCAAGTACTGTATCTACACTAATTTTTTCACACGTAGTAATTAGATCTTTACCTGGCATACCCCAGCGATTAAGGTCTTCCTCATTGTAAAAAATATAATCGTTGAATTCATTAATATCAACAAGGTTTCCAATGATTTCAGGCCCAAGAAGTTTCATATTTCTTTTTTTTCTAGGCCCCAAAGCATTTCTCATTGAAACTAAAAATCTTTTTGCTAGATCAGATTCTGTCGCATGTTCAGGCAAAATAATTAAATAGCTAATGGGTATCTTACCTCTTTTCTTGATTGAGAGGGATTCAAAGCGCTGTTTACCTCTGAAGCGTATTCTTTGCCACCATTGTAATGCTTTTGTAGATGTAAGTTGATTCATAAATAATTAAATGTAATTCTTAAGCATCAAAATCAAACCCGAAATTGTATTAACTTCATTCATTCTTGAAAGGATAAAATTCATTGAATATTAAAAAACAAATTCTCTGGGGTGGCTTAGGTTGGGTTTTAGCAGGTCCAATTGGAGCTATTATCGGCTATTCACTTGGTAGTATGAAAGGGCAAGCTGGTTATTCAAATAATTACTTTAATACGAAAAGCTATCCTAGAACACAGCCTGGTGATTTTATGATATCATTACTTGTGCTCTTTGGTGCAGTGATGAAAGCCGATCAGAAAATGCTCAAGTCTGAGCTTGATTTTGTAAAAGAGTTTTTATCAAAAGAATTTAATTCAAAACAGGTACGCGATTTTATGACCCTCTTTCGAGATATTTTAAAACAAGATTATCCTGTTAAGGACGTTTGCAAGCAAATTGCAAGATCAATGGATCATCCGAGCAGACTAGAGTTAATACATATCTTGTTTGGCCTTTCGTTGTCTGATGGTAGCATTCATTTAAAAGAACAGAAAATAATTTTTACGATCTCAAATTACTTAAATATTAATCAGAGCGATTTTTCATCCATTAAGGCAATGTTCATAAAAGATGTTGAATCTGACTATAAAATTTTGGAAATATCAAAGAACTCAACTGATGATGAACTGAAGAAGGCGTATCGGAAAATGGCGGTTAAGTATCACCCTGATAAAGTTAGCCATCTCGGCGATGAAGTTAAAAAATTAGCTGAAGAAAAATTTAAAATGGTAAATCAAGCATATAGTAATATTAAAAAGTCGCGCAGCGCTACCGACTAAAATCATAGAGGGCTCAAGAAAAAATGTCAAATGATCCTGGAAAATACCCGTTCACTCGTGGAATATATAAAAATATGTACAAAGATAAACTTTGGACAATGAGGCAATATTCAGGTTTCACTTCAGCGCAAGAATCAAATAAGCGCTATCAATATCTAATCAGCCAAGGTGTAACTGGCCTTTCAGTTGCTTTTGACCTACCCACACAAATTGGCTACGATTCGGATCATAGCATGTCTGAAGGTGAAGTAGGTAAAGTTGGAGTCCCAATAACTTCTATATATGATATGGAGACGCTGTTTAAAGATATAAATTTGAAAAAAGTTTCTACTTCTATGACGATAAACTCTACTGCAGCAATACTGCTTTCAATGTATATAGTTTTGGCTGAAAAAAATAAAATCTCCATAGATAAATTAAATGGAACAATACAGAATGATATACTTAAGGAATACCTAGTTAGAGGAACCTACATCTACCCCCCTAATCAATCCATGAGATTAATAACAGATATTTTTTCTTTCTGTGAACAGCATATACCAAAATGGAACCCAATCTCAATTTCCGGTTACCATATTAGAGAAGCTGGTTCAACAGCAGCTCAGGAAATTGCATTTTCATTCTCAAATGGTATCGCGTATGTGCAAGCTGCAATTGAAAAAGGGCTAGATCCAAATATATTTGGTCAACGATTATCATTCTTTTTTAATGCCCATAATGGATTTCTTGAAGAAATAGCAAAATTTCGCGCAGCTCGAGAAATTTGGGCAGAGATAATGAAAAAAAGATTTAGAGTTACAAATGAAAAAGCAATGATGTGTCGATTTCATGTTCAAACAGGCGGTTCAACATTAACTGCACAACAAGTAGAGAATAATATTTCTCGAACCGCTATTCAGGCCCTGTCTGCCGTTCTAGGTGGCGCACAATCTTTGCACACAAATTCTTTTGATGAGGCCCTCGCCCTTCCAACAACGAAATCTGCAAAGATTGCTCTCCGAACGCAGCAAATTATTGCACACGAAACTGGCGTTACAAATTATGTTGACCCCCTTGCTAACAGTGAGCAAATCGAAAAGTTAACTAAAGATACAATAATAAAAGTTCGTGAAATAATTGATCAAATTGATGATAAAGGAGGGGCAATTGATGCAATTAAGGATGGCTGGACCCAACAAGAGATAGCAAATAGCTCCTATAAATATCAACAATCAATTGATCAAAAAGAAAAAATAATTGTAGGGATGAATAAATATACTGAAGACGATGAACTTAATATTAATCTTCAAAAAATTGATGAAAATGCGTTAAAGAAACAAGTATCTAGGTTAAAAGATCTAAAAGTTAGCAGAGACAATATGAGCGTAAAAGATAAAATTAATGCTATAGAGCAATGCTCTCAAACTAATGAAAATTTAATACCTAAAATAATTGAAGCAATTAGGTCTGAGTGTACACTTGGTGAAATATCTGATGCTATGCGCAAATCTTTCGGCGAGTATAAATAGTTTAAATATATTTGCTATTTTATTCAAAAATTTTTAAAATATATAGATATAAAAATAATTAATGGCTAAAGGCTATGATATGAAAAATTTCAATTTATTTGTTTTTATTTTAGTTGTTTCTTGCTCTCAACAAGTCGCACCTCCTCTCAATCTGGAGGATAACCAAAAGCCTTTATCTGGAACAGTAAATCAGCGTGCTACATTACCAGAGCCACCTGAAGCAACTTTTGCCTCTGAAGAAGTCATTGAAGAGCCCGCTGTAATTAATGAAATTGAATCAGGACCTTTGCCTGATATCGTTGAGGAAACTAGCGAAGCAGATCCTTCAGATGAGTTAAAGCTTTCACCAAATCTTTATCAAGACTTTGCATGGGAAAAATATATGGTTGAACCCGGTGATTTTTTAGTCAAAATAGCTAAAAAAGAGTATGGAGATTTTAAGCTTTGGAAATACATCTACGAATGGAATAAAGATCAAATTGGGGATAACCCAAACATAATATACCCTTATCAATTTTTTAACCTGCAAAAAGAACGCTTACAGGCTAAAACATTTGAACCTACTTACTTTGATTATGTTGTTCAGCCAGGTGATAATTTGTGGAAAATAGCTGGCAAACAATATGGTGATTCCAAATCATGGATTATTCTTTTATGGGACAATGAAGAATCAATTAAGTCAACATCTGGTATACTAAGTCCAGGGATGGTTTTACGTCTCAGAGAAAAGCTCGATCCGAACGCATAATACTACGCTATCAGTTAAACTGATACAATCTCAAATTAAAACAAACTTGCTTAGCAGAAATATTATTTTTGTTGATAGCACTCCATCAACCAATACCGAAGCCTGGAGAATAATCAGTAAAGGCGCTTCATCTGGAATAGTTATTACAGATCAACAGCTAAATGGAAAAGGTCAAAGAGGTAGAAAATGGGTTTTTCAAGGTGGAAGGAGTGTAGCTTTTTCTTTTTTTTCAAATCATGTTATAGATTCTAACAAAATTGGATATCTTCCTATTTTAAGTGGCCTTGCTGTAAATAATGCTTTGACGAAGTTGGATATTTCTTCGCAACTAAAATGGCCAAATGATATTATTGTAAATGGTAAAAAAATTGGGGGCATTCTATGTGAATCAACAATCAGAAAAAAGAGTTCAAGGAGTATTGTAATTGGGATTGGTATGAATATCAACCAAGAGGAAAATGATGTTCAAAACTTAAATATTCCAAATGCAGGATCTCTCAAAACTGAATATAATAGAGTATTCGTTCGGGAAGAGATAATTTCTTCCGTTATAAATAATTTAGAAATACTTATTCAGTCTTTCCCAAAAAATATTAATCAAATTAATCGTAATTGGATGAAGGCTTGTGCTCATTTAAACCAAGATGTTGAATTATCATATAATTCTAAAAAAATAAAAGGGATTTTTAAGGGGTTAGGTGATAATGGAGTAGGCATTGTTGAAAAAAATGGTAAAAGGATAGATATTGCATCAGGGTCTATATTCTAGTTTTTATAAATTTGTGAAATTTTAGGTCTGATTTCGTAAGAATTAAAAATCGCGGAAAGGCTTTTTTGCAAATAGGAGTTAAGTTCTAAAATATCACCCCTGCTTGTTGCAAGGGGAGTGTTTATACCAAAGAGGATTAAATTATGATTATTGGTGTTTACTATTCTGATATCATAGATATTCTTAATTCTTTTATCTATTTTTGAAATTGATTCAAGTTTATTTCTTACTTCTTTAACCATTGGATTATCTGGAAATACTGGATCAATATGTATATTGGGCTCTACTCCTATTTGTTTTTTTAATATCATCTCAACTTCCTCTGAAATATCATGAGCTTCAGCAGTTGTTTTTTTTGCATCAATTTCAACATGTAAGCTAACGTACATATCGTGGCCGTAGTTGTGCACAATGATATCATGAACACCAAGCACTTGATCCACACTAAGAGCAATCTTACGTACTTTATCGAATTCATCAGAATTTGGAGGTTTACCTATTAAGTCATCAACTGAATCGCGAGCTATATCAAAACCAGTATATATTAATAATAACGATACAATAAGACCTACCCACCCATCAATTGCTGTCAAGCCATATTTTCCAGCAACTAGTGCACATATAACAAGAGCGCTAGAAATTGCATCAACTCTATGATGCCAAGCATCTGCATGAAGCAATCCTGAAGCGATTTTTGAAGATAAGAAATTTGCATACCTTGCAGTGAATTCTTTAATTAAAATTGTAAAGAAAATCAATCCTACCATCCACCATTCCGGTTCGGATATTATAGGATTTTTAATCCTGTCAATTGATGCTTCAATAAACTCAATTCCTGCAACACATAGTAAAACAGAAATAATTAAAGTAGCAACATACTCTGCTCTTCCATGCCCATAGGGATTTTTAGAGTCAGCAGGTTTACCTGACTGATTAAACCCCCAAATAACTATTAACGAAGTTATTATGTCAGATAAAGTATGAATTGCATCAGCTATAAGGCTAATTGCTCCTGTAATTAGCCCCAAAGTAAATTTTATAATAAATAGAAAAGCGTTTACTGCAATCGATATTTTGCCTTGAAAAATTCCGATTCTGGCTCTGTATTGACTGCTTGCCTGTTTAGTATCAGGAATAAATTTGTCAGTTAATCTCTGAAACATTTACCGGCTAATATTGTCTTAAGTTAAAATAATTTAAGAATCGTAAGCAGCAATTCCGGTCTCGTGCTCTCCAACAATTAGCGAATGCATCTCATGAGTGCCTTCATAAGTGAAAACAGATTCTATATTTGCCATATGTCGAATAGGAGAATAATCTATGGTTATACCGTTTCCGCCCAGAATCTCTCTACACTTTCTTGCAATATCTCTAGCTATAACACAATTATTCCTCTTAGCTAGTGAGACTTGCTGAAAAGTCATCTTGCCCTCATCTTTAAGTCGTCCCAATCGGTAAACTAATAATTGAGCCTCTGTAATATCAGTTACCATATCAGCAAGTTTTAGCTGTGTTAATTGATATGCAGCAATGGGTTTAGTAAATTGCTTTCGCTCCTTAGCATAGTTAAGTGCGGTATTATAACAATCAATTGAAGCGCCTACCATTCCCCAGGCGATCCCATAACGTGCTTGCGTCAAACAGCTAAGGGGGCCTTTAAGTCCTTCAATATGAGGCAGTCTAGATGAATCTGGAACCCTCACATCAGAAAAAGAAAGCTCGGATGTTATAGAGGCCCGTAAACTAAGCTTACCATGAACATCGCTTGATGAAAATCCTTCAGTGCCTTTCTCTACTAAAAATCCTCTAACAATATTATTTTCATCATTTGCCCATACAACTGCTACATCTGCAATAGATCCATTCGTTATCCACATTTTATTTCCATTTAAAATCCAATCATTGCCATCCTTTTTACAGTTTGTTATCATTCCACCGGGATTAGATCCAAAATTAGGCTCAGTTAATCCAAAGCAACCGATCTTATTTCCAGAACCTAAGTCTTTGAGCCATTTTTCTTTCTGCTCTTCCGATCCAAACTTGTGAATTGGATACATAACCAAAGAGCCTTGAACGCTTGCAAATGATCTTAAGCCAGAGTCGCCTCTTTCAAGCTCATGAAGAATTAAGCCATATGCTACATTACTCACTCCAGCCCCACCTGAGGAATGGGGCAGAGACGATCCAAAAAATCCAAGATCGCCTAATTTTGTAGCGAGATCTAATGGAAATGTACCATTTTCATAATGTTCATTTATTAGAGGCATAAACTCAGTCTGAACAAACTCAAATGCTGTTTTTTGAATTAAAAGCTCTTCCTCTGACAGAAGATCAGTAATGCTGTAAAAATCTGGGCCTAAATCTTTCATAAGTTCTCTATTTATGTTAAATAAAATTACACACTTTATAACAATTATAAAGAAACAATATCTCTTTGTTCCAAAATTCCCATTGAAATTAAAAAAGGATCCTTTTTTTGGTTCAAAAGAAAAGACTTTTTTGATTCAATAAAATTCCAATTATTTTTAATAATTATTTGAGCAGTTGCTCCACCCAATGAATTTCCCGGTCCGAGAAGAATTACTTTATCTGGAGAAAACTCTTTTAATGCCGTTGATATTGACTTTGTAAAATTGAATGTCTTTGTTACTTGAGTTCCAAGAGTATAGTTATATAATTCATGAATATTTGTGCTGTACGGTGACCAAACAAATCCTCTGCCATCAATTAGGGGAATTATAGGTTTTGAAAAAAATGATTTTGGTATTTTATCAAATCCCTGTTCAGAAACTGTTTGCATTAGCGGAGTGTGAAATGCTCCGTGATACGGGATTTGAAATGGGTAATTTTCGATTCGTGGTAATTTTTTTTGTAATCTTTTTAAAGACTCATTACTTCCACCAATTACAATATATCCGCCTAAAATTATAGATATGTGCGCACTCTCTTTAGAGATTTCACTTAATACTTTTTGTTGAATTCTTTCATCGATAATCCAATTATTATTTGTAATAGGGTAGATTAGTTGCCCTCCAATTATTTTATCTTTCATCATTGAGCCCATGGTATTAACTAGGTCATATCCATTTTCATAGGTTATACCTCCAGCAAGCGCTAAGGCACTGTACCAACCCATTGAATTACCAGTTATAGCAACTATTTCATATTTATTTAAATTTATGGAAAGAAATTCGTTTAAGCTGCAAGCGTATATTAGTGAAGATGCATTTTCACCATTCATATGAATTTTTGATTTGAAGCTCATTGAATCAAGCTCGATTATCCCTAATTGATTTTGTTTAATTCTTTTATTATCAATTACAGATAAAAGCGACGATACTTTATTATCATGATTATTAAAATACCCACTTAAATCTCGTGTGTAGGACCCTCGCCCAGGGCACACCACTACAACTCTTTGCTTATTCATAATAGAGCTCTTGAGCAGCTTTTATTATTGAATCTTTATTTGGAAGCGTAGATGTTGCGCCTTCCCCGATTGGTATAAAACTATCTTGTGCTGCATGAAGTTTAATTTTTAATGAATTCTGACTTGCAAGTTGTAAGTCAGCGAGCAGGCCTTCACCATAAGATCCTGATTTTCTGCATTCTTCAACAAT
>CETL01000246.1_pt1 | contig 12085 bp, 18 predicted proteins | sample 356371 | NCBI WGS metagenome assembly CETL01 (sample SAMEA2622518, study PRJEB7988) | marine metagenome | biome: marine biome (ENVO:00000447); feature: surface water layer (ENVO:00002042); material: "saline water (ENVO:00002010), including plankton (ENVO:xxxxxxxx)" | depth 5 m | reverse complement strand
GGACCCATAGCTTTTCCCAACATGTCATTAAGGTTGATCATTCCAATGCCTGCCCCTTGTCCACCTTGTAGGTCTATTGTTGGAAAAGATCCGGTATCCTGAACAGCTATTTCGATTTCCTTGTCATCAAGTTCGTTGTTCCTTAATTTTTTTCTAAAGCTCTCGCGCGTAGTAGGTCCTGCTCCAGGGCCAACTAAAGCATCTAACACTCTTTCTTCTGCAGCTAATTGAGCCTTTGCCTTGACTTCGTTTCTTTTAATTTCCCTAACCATCGTGATCGCTATCTCAATTAAATCACGAACGATTGACTCAACATCTCGACCCACATAACCAACTTCTGTAAATTTAGTTGCTTCAACTTTTATGAATGGAGCTTGAGCAAGTTTTGACAGCCTTCTTGAGATCTCTGTTTTTCCTATACCAGTAGGACCAATCATAAGAATATTTTTTGGTAGAACTTCTTCCTTCATATCGTCAGAAAGTTGCTGTCTTCGCCATCGATTTCTAAGAGCAATAGCTACAGATTTTTTTGCGTCGTCTTGACCAATTATGTATCTATCAAGTTCGGAAACAATTTCTCTAGGTGAAAATGATTGCATTGATTAATACTCAATCTTTTCTAAGGTGATATTACTATTAGTGAATACACAAATTTCACCAGCAATTTTAAGTGACTTAAGTGCTATTTCTTCAGCAGACAAATCCGTATCGATTAATGCTTTAGCAGCTGACAAAGCATAATTTCCACCACTACCAATACCAATTATAGATCCCTCAGGATCCAGTACGTCTCCCATACCTGTGATTAATAGAGAAGTAGAAGTGTCGGCAACAGTTAGCAAAGCTTCTAATCTTCTTAAGTACTTATCTGTTCGCCAATCTTTCGCAAGTTCGACACAAGCTCGCGTCAATTGTTTAGGGTGTTTTTCCAGTTTTGCTTCAAGTCTTTCAAATAAAGTAAATGCATCAGCTGTAGCGCCGGCAAAACCAGCAATAACACTTCCATCTCCAATTTTTCGAACTTTTTGGGCGGTGCCTTTTATTACAGTATTACCTAAACTTACTTGACCATCCCCAGCAACAACAACTTGATTTCCTTTTCGGACACTTATAATAGTGGTTCCATGCCATGATGGATTTTGATTATTATTCATTACATCTATTATGTGGACATTTATTTATTAACTTCAAGGCCCTAATTTTTTGAAAAATAATGTTTTTTATAGATAATTCAGATATTTATTGATAGAAACCCAGTTGATTTTGTATGAGAAAAGCTGCTTATAACAGAGAAACGAAAGAAACCTCAATCGCTGTCGATATCAATATCGATGGTACAGGTAAATATGACATTGATACAGGTATTGGGTTTCTGGATCATATGTTGGAACAGCTATCTAAACATTCACTGATTGATCTAAAAGTAAGAGCAAAGGGTGATACCCATATTGATTATCACCACACTACTGAGGATACAGGTATTGCAATTGGAGAATGTATAACCAAGGCACTTGGCAATCGCCAGGGAATTACTCGCTACGCACATGCCTATATTCCGATGGATGAGACATTATCACGGGTTGCATTAGACTTATCAAATAGACCCTATTTAATTTGGAAAGTGAAATTCAGTGCTCCGAAAATAACTTCAGCTCAAGGTGACTTTGATACTGAATTATTTAAAGAGTGGTTTCAAGCATTTGCACAGGCCAGTGGAACAACTCTACATGTCGAAAATATTTATGGCGAAAATAATCATCACATTATTGAATCATGCTTTAAAGCTTTAGCAAGAAGCCTTAGGAATGCTGTTATTATAAGCGATCGCGAAGAAAAGAACATTCCTTCAACAAAAGGAAAATTATAAGAATGATTAAAGAGGGTCAAAAGTTACCATTATTTAAACTCAAGAATCAGAACGGTGATGAAATCAAACTTCCTACCAAGGAAGACACAGTTATATACTTCTATCCTAAAGCTGATACTCCTGGTTGTACAAAAGAGTCATGTGACTTTCAGAGCAATTTACGCAAGTTTAATAATTTGAAAGTAAAAGTTTATGGTATTTCAAAAGATCCAGTAAATAAACAAAGTAAATTTGCTGATAAGTATAAATTAAAGTTTGATCTTCTCTCAGATGAAAATGAAAAAATTTGTGAAAAGTTTGGAACTTGGGTAACTAAGAGTATGTATGGTAAGACCTATAAGGGAATTGAAAGATCTACATTTCTTATTTCAAAAGGTAAAGTAATTAAAGTGTGGAGAAAAGTAAAAGTTAATAATCATGTTGAGGAAGTTGTTGATACTATTAAGCTAATGAATAAATGAATTTAGCAATCATTAACTACGGTTCAGGAAACTTACATTCAGTACATAAAGCATTTGAGGCAGTCAATAATGAATTATCGAAACCTTTTGAAATTATAGTAACCAATAAATCCAGTGACATTGAGAAAGCTGACAAAATAGTGCTTCCTGGAGTGGGAGCCTTTCAGGATTGTAAAAATGCAATTTTGAGAATTGACGGTTTATACGAAAGTATTGAAAAAATGGTCATTGAGATGAAAAAACCTTTTATGGGAATTTGTGTTGGTATGCAATTGCTAGCTGAGAAATCATATGAATTTGGAGAATGTGAGGGATTTGGCTGGATTCCAGGAGAGGTTATTAAATTAGACGCGTTAGACGATTGCAAAATTCCTCATATGGGATGGAATGAAATCATTTCGCAAAAGCATGTATTATTTAATGATATCTTACAAGGGACAGACTTTTATTTTGTACACAGTTACTACTTTAAAACAAAAACTGCTGATCATTGTATTGCTACTACAAGCTATCCAAATTCAATAACAGCCGCCGTATGCAAAGAAAATATATTTGGGACGCAGTTTCATCCAGAAAAAAGTCATAAAAATGGAAAGAAAATAATAGATAATTTCCTTAAATGGGAAACTGTATGATTTTATTTCCAGCAATCGATTTAAAGGAAGGTAAATGTGTTCGGTTAAGACAAGGAGATTTTGAAGACTCAACGATTTATAATACATCACCTCTTGATCAAGCAAAAATATTTGAGGATTTAGGAATTGAATATTTACACTGTGTTGATTTAGATGGTGCTTTAACCGGAAACTTTGAAAATATTAAATCAGTAGAAGACATTAAAAAAAATACAAATCTTAAAATTCAATTTGGAGGTGGAGTAAGAGATATTCAGAGTGTTAAAAGATTAATTAACACAGGTATCAGTAACGTGATTCTTGGAACATCAGCTTACGATAATAAAGAATTCTTAGAGGCCTCCGTAAAAATGTATCCATCACAAATATCAATTGCTCTTGACATAAAAAAAAATCAAATTGCTACAAAAGGATGGAGAGAATTAAAGGAACTAAATGTTTCTGATTTTTTGAATAGTTTACAAAACATGAATATTAATTCAATTATATGTACAGATGTTATGAAGGATGGGATGAAAGAAGGGATTAATTTTAAATTGCTTGAGGATGTAATGGAACAAACTAATTTTGAATGTGTTGCATCAGGTGGTGTTTCAAATATCTCGGATATAATTCACTTGAAAGAGAAAAATTACTCTAAGATTAAGGGTGTGATTGTGGGTAAAGCAATCTATGACAATAATATTGATATTACTGAGGCATTAAAAATACTTAATTGAAATGTTAAAAAAAAGAATCATACCCTGTTTAGATGTTGATCAAGGAAGAGTCGTAAAAGGTGTAAACTTCGTTGATTTAATTGATGCTGGCGATCCAGTTGAGCAAGCAAAAATTTATAATGCTGAGGGGGCTGATGAACTATGTTTTCTTGACATTACTGCTTCTAGTGATGACAGAGAAACGTTGTTTGAGGTCGTAAAAAAAACCGCAGAAAATTGTTTTATTCCTCTCACAGTTGGGGGTGGGGTAAGGTCTTTAGATGATATTTCCCGTCTGCTACACTATGGAGCAGATAAGGTCTCGATAAATACAGCGGCTGTTGAAAATATTAATTTAGTTGCGAAAGCATCAAAAAAATATGGTTCTTCAACAATTGTAATCGCCGTTGACGCAAAAAAAACTGGTGATCATAAATGGAGTATATTCACACATGGAGGCAGAAAACAGACTGAAATTGATGCAATAAAGTATTGTGAAGAAGTGGCTAATCTTGGTGCAGGTGAGATACTGTTAACTTCAATGGATAGGGACGGAACAAAAATGGGCTTTGACAATGATTTATTAAGCAATGTTACATCAACCGTTGATATACCCGTAATCGCATCAGGCGGTGTAGGTACATTAGAACATTTTTTGGATGGCGTAATTGTTGGAGGAGCTAACGCGTTATTAGCTGCTTCTATTTTTCATTTTGGAGAATATAGTATCAATGATGTTAAAAGATATCTTGCTGAGCAAAATATAGCAGTTAGGATTTAATCATGAAGGGGTATTGGATTGTAAAAGTGAATGATTTGCACCTAGATAAGCAAAAGATATACAAAGAGCTTGCAACTGAGGCAGTTAAAAAATTTAATGGTAGATTCTTAGTTAGAGGCGGAAAAAATATTACTATGGAAGGCAGAGAATTTGAGAGAAATGTCATTGTTGAATATGAAACTTTTGATCTAGCTAAACAAGCTTATAATTCAGATGATTATCAAAATGCAAAAAAAATATTAGGTGAAGATAAAGATAGGTTATTTGCAATCGTCGAAGGGGTTGAATGAGTAGTAAAAAAATTGATGTACTGGTCAGGTTATTTGATACAATTGTATCACGTTCTGGTGATGACCCTTCTAAGTCTTATACAGCGAGACTAATATCAGAAGGTAAAGAAAAATGTATTGAGAAATTAAAAGAAGAGTCATTAGAAACCGTTGAAGCAGCCGAGCAAGACGATATAAAACAGATTATTTATGAGTCAGCAGACTTAATTTATCACTTGTTAGTATTACTAAAAAAGTTCGATATTACTCCTGATCAGGTCTATGAAGAGCTGGAAAATAGGGAAGGTAAATCAGGTTTTAAAGATTAATGGCTTACGATAAAGAAAATATTTTTGCTAAAATATTAAGGGGTGAAATACCTTGCGATAAAATTTATGAGGATGATTATGTTTTATCATTCAGAGATATTCGACCTCAAGCTCCTTCACATGCTTTAATAATCCCTAAAGGTGAATATGTAGATATAAATGATTTTAGTGCAAATGCTTCTGACCATGAAATTGTAGGATTTAACAAAGCTATTTCAAAAGTGGCCGATATGCTGGGCATAAGTGAAACTTCTGGTGGTGGAGGATACAGATTAATTGCCAATGTAGGTAAGGATGCCCATCAAGAGGTACCACATTTACATTTTCATTTACTCGCAGGAAGACCTTTGGGACCTATGGTTTTTCCTGAAAAACAAGAAGATAAATAATTGATATGAACGAACAAATATCTGATTCCGATCTCATTAAGCTATTTAATAAGAATAAATTATTTGATTTATTTAATATGACTGTGCTGGAGGTTGATACTAAAATTGGTAATATCAAAGTAGAGTTCGATGTTGACAAAAAGTTTTGTAATCCTGCTGGTGATGTTCAAGGAGGAATTGTGAGCGGAATGGTTGATGACGCAACAGCTTTAGCCTTTATTTTTCAAAACCATTTTAAAAAAAGACCACCTACTATTGAACTAAAAACAAATTTTTTATATCCAACTAAGCCAGGAAAGGTAATTGGCTATGGTCATGTTGTTAAGTCAGGAAAAAATATTGTATTTTTAGAGGGAAGGTTAGAACAAAATAATAGGACAGTAGTAACAGCAACATCAACATGTGTTAGTGTGGATATGCCACAAATAAATTTTAAAAAAATGATGGGAGATGAAAATGAAAAATAAACAATGGATTTTAAAAAATTTCCCAGTTGGCGATATTAGTGAAGGGGACTTAGTCTTAGAAGAAAATGAAGTATCAGAGCTGTTAGATGACCAAGTCTTAATCAGAAACATATATCTTTCTTTAGATCCAGCAAATAGAGGATGGATGAGTGGACAAAAATCGTATGTTGATGCTATGAAGACAGGAGATATTATGAGGGGTGGAACAATTGGTATTATTGAAGAAAGTAAAAATGATAAATTTAAAAAAGGAGAGATTGTTAACTGCATGGGTGGTTGGCAGGAATACTTTATAAGTGATGGAAAAGGCGTAAGGCAGATCCCTCAAGGAACAGGATTTCCACTTGACAGTTATATGAGTGTATTAGGTATGACGGGTCTTACCGCATACTTTGGTTTATTGGATGTAACAGATCCGCAGCAAGGTGAAACATTAGTTGTTTCAGCTGCTGCAGGTGCTGTTGGATCTATAGTTTGCCAAATAGGTAAAATCAAAGGGTGTAAAGTTGTTGGTATTGCCGGTTCCGATAGTAAATGTGAATGGCTCACTCGTGAATTAGGAATAGATGCCGCAATAAATTATAAAACTGATAATCTTCGTCAACGTCTTAAAGAAGAATGTCCTGATGGAATAGATATTTATTTCGAAAATGTTGGTGGCTCAATAACTGAAGCAGTTTTAACTCGGATGAATATTAATGGAAGAATAAGTTTATGCGGCTTAATCTCTGTTTATAATTCTAAGTCTTTAGTATCTGGGCCAGCATGGGGAAATCTATTAGTAAAAAGAATTAAATTGAAAGGATTCATAGTTTTTGATTACGTCAAGCGTTATATGGAAGCATATCTTGATTTAACTAAATGGATGAAAGAAGGTAAAATTCAATATAAAAACCATATAATACCCGATATAGAAAACGCTGGTTTAGCAATAAAAAAATTGTTCTCTGGTGAGAATGAAGGAAAGTTAATAATTCAAGTATCTGAGAACTCAACTAAAAATTGAGTGAATGAAAAAAATTCTGATTTTTAGTAATGGCGAGCAAATTGGTGACGGCATTTTAAAACTCGTTTTAGTATATCAATTGAGAAATAGATTTCCTAAACATGAAATACATTGGGCAACTGACAAAATTAAAACTGTTTATGACACAATACTTAAATCATTCGTCTCAGATTATATTGATGTAATTTGGAGCCAGTCAAATCTGAGTCCTTTTTTTTGGAATAATATTTCAGATAAGTATGATTTTCAAAATTACGAATTTGATATTGTTATTGATACTCAAAAAGCTGTTCCAAGAACAATTGCGCTTAAAAGAATTAAATCAAAAAATTTTATCTCTGCGACAGCTAATTGGATATTCTCAGACGTAAGACCTGAGAAAAAAATTATTAAGCATCCTTTTTATGTACGTAATATAATACAAATGTTTGATTTAATCTCCACATTCACAGAAGAAAGAAAATTTAAATTTGATATACCAGAACGACTTAAACAAAAAGTTTCAAAATTATTTAGTAGTAATGAAAAGTATATTGGTTACGCTCCTGGTGCTGGGCAAGAAAAAAAAATATGGAACTTAAATGCGTACCTAACAATAGTTAAGCATTTTGAGTCAAAAGGAGTCAAATCCGTATTTTTTCTTGGTCCTTCAGAAAAGGGGCTAAAATCGCAAATACTTGAAAGATCAAAGACAGCGATTTTCCCTGAGGACCTCATTACTGATGTGACTGGGGTTGAGATAGTAATGGCTACCACAGAATTTCTAGATTGCGCTATAGGTAATGATAGTGGAACATCAAATATGCTATCTACAAATTTATGTCCATTACTAAAGTTATGTGGACCAACTAGTCCACAAAAATTTATTAACGATGATTTTGAAAATGTGCACTTTATCTCATCCAAGGAATTTGGTGGTCAAGATATTAATCTTATTCCAACAGAAGTAGTCATTAATAAAGTTGAAAATCTACTAAAAACCTGAGCGTTTTTGGATCATTCGGTCTAACATTCTGTCACTGATGGTCATTGGAACAGTCCAGTACATCATTTTATTTGGAGTAATAGTGTATCTGGTTTTTCTATTTGGGTTATGAAGAGCATTAAAAATGAGTTTGCCAACCTCGATGGCAGGAAAAGCTATTTTGAGCGCGTTTTTATTTCTTTTAGGTATTAATTTTGCAGCCTTTGCATAGTCAGATTTTTTGAGACTCTTTAGAAATTTTTTATCCACCTTATTAAAAATTTCAGACTTGATCGGTCCAGGGCCAATGATAACAACGTCAACCCCGTATCTTAACAGTTCTCTTCTTAGTGATTGACTCAATCCCTCCAATCCATGTTTTGATGCAGTATAAGCACCAAGCCCTGGCATGCCTATTTTGCCTGAGAGCGAGCTAATATTAAATATAACACCTTTTTTATAACTGTTATTTTTTTCAGCTCCACATAAAGGTGCAAAATATTTAATAACTCTAAACGCACCATTTAAATTAATATCAATTTGCTTTTCAAAATCTTTTACTGATTGTCTTAATAAGGGACCTGGAAAAGAAGTACCTGCATTATTAACTAAAGCAAGAAGATTAGAGTCATTTAAATCTTTTTTTATAAATGCTGCGGCTTTTTTTCAGTTGCGCAAGTTTCGTTACGTCAAAAATTATCGTTGTTAATTTGTCTTTATATATTCTTTTAAGTCTATTTGCATCTTTAGTACTGCGAACACTTCCGTAAACGTGGAAGCCCTTACTTACAAAATAATCAAGTGTTCCCCTTCCAATACCAGTTGAAATACCCGTAATCATAATAGATTTTTTGGTCATAATCGCGCTCCATAGATTTGTATCACTTTAGACGCAAAACTTACTCCAGTTGCACCACAATTTTCCATACTTTCATTCTTTAAAAAACTAAGTAAGAATCCCGCAGCAAATAAGTCTCCAGCTCCTGTTGTATCAACAAGTCTCTCAATTTTTTCTGGTTTGATAAGAATTCTTCTATCTTGATTGACAATCATTGCACCTTTTTCGCCAAGGGTTATTGCAAAAATTTTATTTTTTTTATTCAATATTTCTAAACACTCATCAAGGTGATTTTTTTCGTATAGTGATTTAATTTCTTCTTCGTTTGCAAATATAATGTCTGCTTCATTGTTTACGAGACTTAAGAAACTGTCTCGAAATCGCTCTATACAAAATACGTCAGACACACTAAAAGCAACAAGTTTGCCAGCATTCTTAGAAATTTTTATCGCTTTTTTAATCGCTTCTTGAGCGTCATCAAGATCCCATAGATATCCTTCGAGATAAGTAATTTTTGAGTTAGCAATTACATCATCATTAACATCACTGGCATTGAGTTTTTGTGAAATTCCTAAGTAAGTACTCATTGTTCTTTGTGCATCTGGAGTTACCATTACCAAACATCTTCCTGTTTCACTCTCATCTGACTGTGCAGAGTTTTCGAATACAACTTTTTCATTTTCCAACCCTTTAATAAATGAGTCACCTACCTCATCGTTGCCAACTTTGCCAATAAATGCAGTGTTGATATTATTTTGAGCTAGAGCCACAATAGAATTAGCTACTGATCCACCAGAAACATTTGCTTTTATTTCAATTTTTTTTGATAAAGATTTAATACTGTCTAAATCAACAAGTGACATTAATCCTTTTCTCAGTTCTTGTTGTTCAAGAAATTTATCATCTACGTCTGAGATAACATCTACAATTGCATTTCCAATTCCAACAATATCGTATTCTTTACCTACCATGTCTCTACCCAAGGACGTAAATCCAATTCAAATGTCCACGCATTTTTTGGTTGATTATGTAGCACTAAATAGTTTTGTGCAATATCATCTGGTTTCATTAAACCATCGACTTTTTTCTTCTCTTTAACATATTCAGGAAAAAGCTTGTTAACCCAAGGAGTATCAATTGCTCCATCCACAATTATATGAGCAACATGAATGCCTTTGGGTGCAAGTTCTTTCGCCATGCTTTGAGCCAAAGCCCTCTTTGCTTGTTTCGCTCCAGAAAATGCTGCAAAACCCTCTTTTCCTCTTACACTTGCAGTGGCGCCAGTAAATATTATGGTACCCTTTTTTCTTGGTAGCATTTTTCGTGCAACTTCCCTTCCCATGAGAAATGCTCCAAAAGCTGCCATTTCCCAAACTTTATAATACTTTCTCGAGGTAGTTTCTAAAATATTGAAGCGTATATTTGCTCCAATATTATAAACAGCTACATTAATTTCCCCTATTTCATTTTCTATCATTTCAATGAAATTTATAACATCTTCCTCTTTGCGGGCATCCAGACTGAAACTCAAGCACTCTCCACCCTTACTCTCAATTTCTTCTTTTAGTGGTCCAAGCTCATCCCCATTTCTTCTTGCTACTACAGTAGTATAGTTATCACTGGCAAAAACTCTTGCTATAGCTGATCCAAGACTGCTACCGGCACCAATAACAAGTGCTACTTTTTTTTGTGACATCTTAGTTAGGTTATCAGCAATCTTAAAACATATAAAGTCGTTTTCGTAGACTGTATCTAAGCTTTTTTTGTTTTAATTGGCTTCTTTCTTTGAGGGTAACATGTTTTGCAGATTTTACATTCAATTCCGTAACAGCTTCGAGCCTCACAATATTCTCTTCCGTAGAAGATAATTTGTAAGTGAAGTTTATTCCAGAATTTTTCAGGAAATATCTTTTTTAAATCTATTTCAGTTTGTTTTACATTTTTACCGTTAGTCAACCCCCATCTTTGTGCAAGTCGATGAATATGTGTATCCACTGGGAATGCAGGATGCCCAAACCCTTGAGACATGACAACACTTGCAGTTTTATGTCCCACACCAGGTAAGGACTCTAAATCTTCAAAATTTTCAGGTACTTTACCATCAAATTTTTTCATTAAAATTTTAGATAGTTTTGAAATCGCTTTTGATTTCTGAGGAGCTAGTCCACATGGTCTAACAATATTATATATTACGTTAATAGGAATGTTTTTCATTTTAGCAGGTGTATTTGCCTTCTTAAAAAGAAATGGCGTTACCTCATTTACTCTCTTATCGGTACATTGAGCACTTAACAAAACAGAAATCAATAATTCAAAATTATTCTTATGATTAAGTGGAATAGGTGTTTTGGGATAAATTTTATTTAAAATATTTATTATTTTTTTTGCCTTTTCAGACCTTGTCATTTTTACTTTTAACTAATTCCTAGCACATCAGACATTGTAAACAATCCTGGTTTTCTATTAATGCCCCATTTTACCGCCTGTATTGCACCATTAGCGAAAATTCCTCTATCCTTAGCACTATGTTTTATGATCACATTTTCATCTCCATTAGAAAAAATAATTTCATGATCACCAATTACCTCACCTTTTCGGAATGATGACATCACAATTTTATCTTTAAGGTTTTTTCCTCTAACATTAAGACGAGATACTTTTTTTATATTTTCAAAATTTTTATTTTTTCCTTTTGCTGCAGCTTCTCCCATCATTAGAGCAGTACCAGATGGCGCGTCAATTTTATGTTTATGATGAGTCTCGTTGATCATTATGCTAAATTCATCATTCAAACTAGAAGAACTAAGACTAATTAGTTTTTCAATCAAGTTGATACCTAAGCTCATGTTTCCAGATTTTATTATGGTTGCATGTTGAGCAGCATATCTAATTTTTTTTAATTGATGGCTGTTAAAGCCCGTTGTTCCAATGACATGTACTATCCTTGCTTGGGCTGCATACTTTGAGTGATTTATTGTTGCCTCAGGTGATGTAAAATCAATAACAGCGTCGGTCTTAGCAAATAGAGCAATGATATCATCAGTAACTTTTATTTTTACTTTTTTAGTTTTCAATAATTTTCCTACGTCACTGCCAATCGATCTATGTCCTTTTTTTTCAGTTGCACCAAATAAAATTAATGAGTTGTCTTGTAAAACTCGTTCTGCAATTTGTTTTCCCATACGGCCAGTTATGCCGGTAACGACAACTTTAATTTTTTTCATTAAATTAAGATAATTGAAATATTTGAAAAAGTAAGTTTTTTAAGCTTTTCTTTTCCAAAATTCTCGGGCTTTTTTAAAAAATGCTGAACTTAAAGGACTTTCGTTCTTATCACTAGTTTCCTGAAATGATTTTAGAATTTCAATCTGTTTTTTATTT
>CETL01133831.1_pt1 | contig 12104 bp, 8 predicted proteins | sample 356371 | NCBI WGS metagenome assembly CETL01 (sample SAMEA2622518, study PRJEB7988) | marine metagenome | biome: marine biome (ENVO:00000447); feature: surface water layer (ENVO:00002042); material: "saline water (ENVO:00002010), including plankton (ENVO:xxxxxxxx)" | depth 5 m | reverse complement strand
ATCATATCACAGCAATATGCTGAAACTCAAAAAATAATGTTAATTAAGTAGGTTGTTTAAATAGTTATATTTTAGTTCGTTATATTATTTTTAGAAAGGTTTGATTTGGTTTATAAATTGATTTATATCAGTATCCTTTTTGTATCCAATTCATTATTATTTTCTAATGATAATATTAGAGACTGCCCTGATAATTTTGTATTAAATCCTGATTATCCTGTAAATGGACCTGAATGCTTCCCTCAACAATTTTCATTTAATTCATCTTCAAAACAATCTTTCTATTATTTTAATTTTGTTACTATTGATGGATTGGACATACAACAAGAAGATTGGGTTGGGGCATTTTTTAATGATGTATGTATTGGGTCTAAACAATGGAATTTAGATTTATGTAGTGGAGATGTGTGTGATATTCCAATTATGGGAAATGATGGCTCTCAATTAACACAGGGTTATATCAGTTCAGGACTTTATCCAACTTTTAAAATTTATGATTATTCAGAGAATCTATATTTTGATGCAATCCCATCATCTGATGAATCATGGTATGATTTAAGTTTTGTTATAATAGATTCACTATCATCTCTATCTTTAAATTCAGGATGTACTGATATTCAAGCCTGTAATTATGATGAAAATGCAGATTTGGACGATGGAAGTTGCTGGTATTCAAATGAAGCTTGTAATTGTGATTTTCCACAAGGGTATGTTCTTGATGATTGTGGAATGTGTAGTTTACCAATTAATTTAGAAACTTTTGATTATCATGAATTTGAATTTAATGGTTCTATTACTGCTCAAATATTAGTAAATAGTCAGCAGAATGGTAGTGAAAATGATATGTTGATTAGTCTAGTTGAAGATGAGATAAGAGGCTATGTTTATGGTTCTCTTTTCCCATTGTCGGGTTTGATTCAATTTCCAATTATGATTTATAGTAATCAAACTTCAGAAGAAATAATATCTTTTAAATATTATCATGCAGCAAGTAATCAATTTTTTTGTTTAGATGAAACTATTAATTTTTCTAATAATATGATTGTAGGTAATGGGTTTAATCCTTTTACTTTTAATATAAATGAAGAATTTATTTTAGGATGCACAAATGAAAATGCATGTAATTTTAATTCATTAGCAAATTTTGATAATGGTAGTTGTTTATATGCTCAACAATTTTATGATTGTGATGGATTATGTTTAAATGATGTTGATATAGATGGTATTTGTGATGAGTTAGATTTATGTAATGGATTAAATAATATTGATGATGATAGTGATGGAATATGTAATGATATTGATGTATGCATTGGATTTGATAATATAGATGATGATAATGATGGTATATGTAATGATTACGATATATGCTTTGGTTTTGATAATATTGATTTAGATCAAAATGGCATTTGTAATGATCAAGAAGTTTTTGGTTGCACTGATATTTATGCATGTAATTTTAATCCTGATGCAACCCAAAACTCAGAGTGTTACTATATTATAGATTGTGCAGGTGTTTGTAATGGTAATTCATTTATTGATGTCTGCGGTGAATGTGTTCAAGAAGGTACTAATCCAGGAGAATGTTTAGACTCTGAAATAAATATTCCTCAAAGATTATTTTTATCTCAAAATTATCCTAATCCATTTAATCCAATAACAACTATTGATTATGAAATCCCTAAAAATGATATTATAAAAATAGAAATCTTTAATTTAAATGGAAGAAAAATTAAAACTATACAAAATACATTTCATCTTGCAGGTTATTATTCAAAAAGTTTTTCATCAAATGATATGAAAAGTGGAATTTATTTATTAAAAATTTCATCATCAAAATTTACACATTCAAAAAAAATTACTATTCTAAAATAAAACAGTTTAATAATTTTATATTCTTTATATAAATTTTGATAATGGATATTAAAATTCAAAACCTATCAAAGTCCTATAAAATTTTTAAAAGAAATCCAGGTCTCAAGGCTGCAATAAGATCTTTTATAAAAAGAGATTATTTTTTATTTCATGCTTTAAAAAATATTAATCTTAAAATATCAGAAGGAGAAATTTTAGGTATTCTTGGTGAAAATGGTGCAGGTAAAACAACTTTGATTAAACTAATAATTGGTTTATTACATCCCACAAATGGATCTATTTTGGTAGATAAATATAAGCCTTGGGAACGCAACCATGATTATCTTAAAAAAGTTTCTGTCGTCATGGGACAAAAAAATCAATTATGGTGGGATATTCCTGCTTCTGAATCTTTTCTACTTAATAAGCATATTTACAAAATAGATGATAAAAAATATAAATTGATTTTAGATGAGCTTATTGAATTGTTAGATGTTAAAGATAAAATTGATATTCAGGTTAGAAGGTTATCACTTGGAGAAAGAATGAAAATGGAAATTATAGCATCTCTACTTCATAGCCCTTCGATTGTTTTATTAGATGAGCCGACCTTAGGTCTTGACGTTATTTCACAGTCTAAAATAAGAGAATTTGTAAAATTCCATAATGAACAATATAATACAACTTTTGTTATAACTAGTCACTACACAAAAGATATTCAAGAAATGTGTAAAAGAGTTTTTGTACTTAATAAAGGTGAAAAGATTTATGATGGTGATTTTAAAGAATTGATAAATAATATAAATCCTAAGAGAAAATTGATTTACGAACTCCCAAAAAATTTTGATATAAATTTAATTGCAAAAATTTCTAAATCTTTTGCTTTTGAGCTAAATGAAAATATTATAACTGCAGAATTACCAGAGGATAATTTACAAGGTTTATTAGTAGAACTTTTAGATACGACTCCTCCCGCATCTTTATTATTTGAGGATCTCCCCGTTGAGGAGACAATGCGTAGTTTTTTTGAAAATCCAAACAAATATATTAAGTGATTTCAATAGCTATTAAGTACATATCTGTTTTAAGAATGAATTGGATACAAGCTTTAGAATACAGAGCAAATGCACTTGTCGGCGTAATTGCAATAATGTCAGGTTTATTTATCGAGTATCAAATATGGAGTTTAATTTTTAAAGCCAAAGGATATGAAACTGTAAAAAATTTTGAATTTAACGAGCTAATTGTTTTTATTTTTTTATCGATAATCATTGGCCAATTGAAATCTTCTTGGCATAGTTCAGGTGAAATGATTAGAGCAATTAGAACAGGTGAAATTAATAAATATTTGATAAGACCTGTTTCATATTTTTGGTATCATTTCATGATGTTTATAGGATTTAATTCACTGTATTATATTGTTTATACATTTATTTTAATAGGATTTGTTTTTATTTTTCCAGGAATGATTTTTAATTCATTTTCAACTGTTTTATATTTTTTACCTGCACTTTTCATATCAATATATATATCATATTGCATCTATTTTATAATGATTTGTTTTGCTTTTTGGTTTGGTGAAGTTAGATCACTTGTTGTTTCATATAATCTTGCTATGTTAATATTATCAGGTCAATATATACCAATACGATTTTTCCCAGAAAATATTTTAAATATTATTAATTGGACTCCAATAAGATATTTAGTTGATTTCCCCGTAAGTATAGCTACTAGTCTTCTAACAAAACAGGAAATTTATTATGGTTTTATTCTAGCTATTTTTTGGTGTTTAGTGCTCAGTATAGTTGGTTCTTTTATTTATAAATTGGGTATAAGAGATTATGAGGCTTATGGTTCCTAGATACATTAATTTATGGACTGCTTTTTTTAAAAACAGTTTGACAAGAGATATGGAATTTAAAATGAATTTTGTAGGAGATTTATTTATTGATACAATCTTTTATGGTTCTATGTATTTTTTTTGGAGTATAATTTTTTCATATGTTGACGTTTTGGGAGATTTTAATCAACAAGCTGTTATTATTTTTTTAATTGTGATGTATTTAACAGATACCGTTTTTGTTTTCTTTTTCGGTTCTAATACATTTACATTAAATACAATGGTTGTAAAGGGTGAACTAGATTTTGTGCTTATAAAACCTGTTAATTCTCAGTTTTTTCTTTCATTAAGATATGTTTCAAGTTATGCAATTGTATCTTTTGTTATACTTTTCTGCTTATTACTTAAACTTTTATATGATTATCATGGACAATTTTATTTTATGGATTTAATTATTTTTATTATTTCTTTCACTATGGGTATTTTAATTTTTTATTGTATTGAGTTTATTATATCTTGCTTGGTTTTTTGGTATCGAAATTTTTCAGTTGGAGGTTGGCTATCTAGTGAAATGACTAAATATTCAAGAAGACCTGACTCAATTTACAAAGGTAAATTTAGAAGAATAGTATTTTCAGTTTTTCCAATGGCAATGATAACATCAGTTCCTGCAAGAACTCTTATTTTTGGACCTGATATTTATTTATTGAGTACACAATTTTTAGTTACAGTCGTATTCTTATGTTTAACAAGGTTAATTTGGACAAGAGGTGTAAAATTATACGAAAGTGCTTCTAGTTAACTGTTTACGTTTTTCTTTTTTTCTTTTTAGCGGCAGGGAAAAGTACATTATTTAGAATTAGTCTATACCCAGGTGAATTCCTATGTAAAGAAAGATCAGTTTGTGGATCTCCAACGTAATGTTTATAATCTTCAGGATCATGCCCCCCAAAAAATGTAAAAGTACCTTTGCCTACATTCCCATGAATATATTTTGTTTGATCACTTGCGGGATCTTCGCCCAAAATAGTTATATAATTTTTTAAAAATTTTTTATTAAAACCAGTAGTTTGACCCATAAAGCCATTAATAACAGAAACATGATTTTGAGTTAACATAGTTGGTACTCTATCCCACTTAGCTGAAAATTCGAATAATGTAAAATAATCTTGTTCTGCGCTTCTTGCATTTGGTATATGGCTTGGTGGTAAATCAATTGTGGAATATTCATATATCATGGGGTCAGTAAAAAGTTCATAATTTTCAAATGCTATTCCATTAGAGTAATTTATTTTTGATTTATAATCAAAATCAATTGGTGTTCTATCGAATACTTCATGAGCAATATCTACATTTTGTGTAGCTAATGCTATATCAAATGAATCCGTAGCTGAGCACATCGCGAAAAGGAATCCACCTTGATTTATAAAGTTTTTAATTAGTAGTGCTATTCTTTTTTTAAGTTTTTGTACACTTGAAAATCCATGTTTTGCAGCATTATATTCAAACTCGCTTTTTAATTTTTTATACCATGCAGTTCTGTGATAATTTTTATAAAATTTACCATACTGCCCTGTAAAATCTTCGTGATGTAAATGAAGCCAATCATAGTTTGATAATTCACCATTTAAAACTTCATCATCAAAAATGACATCGTATTTAATTTCTGCATAAGTTAGAGCAAGTGTTACTGCATCATCCCAAGGTTGTTTTTCTGGTGGTGAATAGACGGCAATTTTTGGAGATTTTTCAAGAAGAACTATTTCCATATTATTATTTTCAATAGTACTATAAATCTCATTTAATTGTGAACCATTAACTGTATAATATTTTACTCCTCTTAAAATACATTCTTGTTGTATTTTTTCTTTTCCTTCGAGTAAAAATGATCCACCTTTAAAATTAAGTAACCAATTTAAAGGGTCATTATTTTCTAGTGACCAAAATGCTATTCCGTATGCTTTAAGATGATCGGTTTGTTCTTCATCCATAGGAATTAATATTTTTTGGGAAAAAATAATATTTAAAATTAAAATTAATATTAATTTATTTTTTTTCATATAGACAACTCTCTCAATCTTGTTCTAATTAAATCGTAAAAAATACTTTTTGGAAAATTATCCAAAAAATTCAAGTAAATATCTACAGCTTTAATTTTATCATCTAAACCATAATCATATATTTCTGCTTCAAGAATTTGAATTTCATGATTATAGTAATTATTATTTTCTTTTATTTTTTTAATTTTTTCAATAGCATAATTATAGTTTCCGCTTTTAACCTCTAAAAATATCGATTCAAATTGTGCAGTTTTAAAGAGCGGATTTTCTATTTCAAAAGAGTTTAGAATTTTAATAGCTGCCTGATTCTTATTTTTAAATAGTTCAAATTTTGCTTTTGAATAATTAACTATGTCTTCGTCAGAATATAGTTGAAATAAGCTTGATATTTTTAGAATATCATTATAATATTTTTCTTCTCTTGAAATATTTTTTAAAACTTTATCTGAATAAAATAGTACAGAATCTCTTTGCATTTCATAGAAGTAAGATTGTATTTTTTTTATATCTAATAGGTAATCAAAATCTTTATATTCATACAAAGAATTTATTTTCTCTAATGTTTTTTTTAAATCACCTCTAGAAAGATTAACATTAATTATTTCATTCAAACATTTTTTCTTGTATTTAGATGAAGAATATCTTTTTAAAATATTTTCATACATTAGTTCTGCCCCATCAAAATCTTTTTGAATTTTATATTTAATTTCTGCTAATTGAAAACCAGATTTATAGTCTTTTTGTTTTGTATTTAGTGAGTCATATATGGTAATTGCTTTTAATATTAAATCTCCATATTCTTCATTCAATTCTGAAAAAGGAGAAATTAATAACTCATTCTTATATATTTCATTTGATATACGAAAATTTTTTAAACTTTGAGTTACTTGTGATTCATAAATATTGGCGAGTTGATAAATAGATTCGTTTATAATATTTTTATTATTAGATGATTTTATTAAATCATTAACAATGACTTGTGCTAAATCTAGTTGATTTATTTTCATTAGATCTTTTAGTAAATCTAGTTTATGTTTATCTGATTTTGATAGATTCTTTAATATATCATATGATTGCATGTAATTTTTTAATTTAAATTCTAATTTAGATAGAATTATTTTTGATTCTATTAATTCTGATTCTGTCAATTTATTTTTAATAATTTGAATTGAATTATCATAATCAGTTAATAGCATTATGCGTTGAGAAATTAAACTTAAATTTTTTGAATTATATTTTAAATAATTTAAATACTCATCAGTTGCTTTATCATATTCAAGTTTCATTGAATGATGCATGCCCATCTCTAGTGAGTAAAAACTGTTTTTTTTCGTTTTTTCTCTAATTTTTTTTACCCAGCTTTGAGCAATTTCTTTTTTATTATTGGACAATAGAATAGAGATTAATTTTTTCATATGATTAAGATTAATATTTTTTTTATTATAGAAATCATTTAAAATATTTTGCCATTCTTTATTATCTGCAATTAGATAAATATCGAAGATATCCAATTTACTTGAGGCTTTATTTTTATTAGCAGTCTCATATTTTTTTGTTTCGACTAATAATGCATCAAGTTCTTGTTTTCTTATATATATTTTTTTTAGTGGTATAAATGCTTCTTTTAACCCAGGAGAGTTGCTTAGCATATCTAAATAAATATCTATGGATTCGTTTATCAAGCCAGCTTTTTCCATTGCTTTTGCTTGTTTAAGCATAGCAGATTCTTGATTGGTTAATTTTGGTTTTAAACTTAGCGTATTTTGATTAAGAGAAATACTTAAAGTCAAAATTATGCCTATGATTTTCTTAAAATTATTCTTCATTTTGTAATTTAAGAAAGTAGTTCCTAATTATTTTATTATATTCGTTTGAATGACCTTCTTTCATTGCTTCTTCCATGGCATTCATTATTAAATAATCCTTATCGCCCAAATTTGAATCAATTTCAAGATTACCATCATATCCTTTTTGTGTACCAGATTTACTTTTTCTTTTATCTGAAAAGTCTTTTTGAGTTAAAGATTTTTGATTATCAAGCATTCTAGATAAAATTTGTTGTTGTCTTTCAATAGTTTCTCTTGATATTTTTCTATTTTTAAAGTCCTGAATAATTTCATCCATATCATCACCAATTTTTTCCATAGTTCCATTATTTTCACCTGGGAATTCATCTAATAGCTCATCTAGTTGTTCTTTTAGTTGTTGTTGCTGTGATAGCAGCTCTCCCATTAAGCTTTGTTGTTGCATCATGCTCATTTGACTTAATTTTAAAGTTGATTGATTTAAGCCTTGTTGTTGTTGAGACATATTTTGCATTTCTTCCATAAATTGTTCAAATCCTGAAGCCGAATTTTGCTCATTCATATTTTTTATTGCTTCTAGGAGGAGTAAAGTGGCTAAATTAATATTGTTTAAAGCTTCTTTCTGTTTTTTTAGACCAATGCTTACTTTTTTTTGTTCAAAATTACTTATTGAATTTTTCATTGAAGAATTTATTTTACCAAAAGCTCTATTTATTGATGTATCAATGAAAAATGTTTTATTTGATAAATCAACTAAATCCTCCATTAGCTGATTTAACTCTCTATTGATATCATTTTGAGTTTTGTTTATATTTCTTATTTCGGGACTATTACTTCGAATTCCAGTACTTTTATAAATAAGGTTTTCTTGTTGGTTTGAGATTGTTAATATATTATTAATTATTATTGAAAATTCTTCTTTTAAGATATCAATACTTTCATCTATAAAAGATTGTTTAATATCATCAATTTTTTCTGAAATTTCATTTAGATTATTTTTTGAATTTTCGGAATCTGTCAATGCTTGATTATTTTTTTTATTTTTAATATTTTCAGAAGTAGATTTCATTAAATCAGATGTTTCTTTGAAGGTTGAATTATTAGATAATTCAATAAGTTCTTTTGAAGTTTTTTCAGAAATTTCATTAATCTGATCAATAGTTTCATTAATTTTATTTTTTAATTTTTCAAATCTCTGTTCCTGATTTTTAGATTTTGAATTTAGTAAATTTGATTTAGATGGATTATCATTTATTTCTTGAATTAAGTTTTCTTGTTGCTTAATTAAATCTTCCATTAACTTGCTTAGTTCATTTAATGCTTGTTCAGCTTCTGCCATTTTAAACATATCCATGAATCTATCTAGCTCATTTTCAAATTCTTCCATATTAAATTCAAAATTTTCTAGAGCTTTTGCAATTGATTCAGGATCCATTTTTTCCATTGCATTTTGTAATTTTTCCATTGCATCAAGAATTTCTGGAGTCATTATGTTCTGAAGCATTTCTTGAAATTCATTAAATTTTTCTAATAGATTTTCATCAAAAAGATTGTTTTTTTCTGCTTGTTCTAAAATTTTATCAATATTTTTTTGTATTTGTTCTATTTCTTCTGAAATATTTTCTACTTTATTAAATACTTCATCTAATTTTTTTTCATTTTCAAAACCAATATCATCTTTTTTTAATAATTCAAGTTCAACTTCATCTGTTATTTCAGATATTTCATTGATTGTCTCTTTAATATCTTCAATCCAGTTTTCTGATTCATTTTCATAATCTTCAATTTCAGAAAATAAATCTTCCAGAGATGGAAACCTACCTACAAATTTTTCTGTTTTTGTTATAGAATCATTTGATGGATTATTATCTTTTGCTAAAAACCAAAAATGGAGTTCATCTCCCATTAATAATCCAATATTATCTATATTCCAATTAAAAATAATATTTGCTTCATTAAATCCATTTAAATTATTTCTTAAACTTAATTTATTTATAATTGTATCATCAGGAAAACCGGGAGTAAAAATTTTATATTCAATCCATAAATCTTCAATTTTAAAATTATCGTTAACATTTAAGTTTGTATAAATTGTATATGAGTCATCTATTTTAAAATCATTTTCAGGTTTATTTACAATAATTGTTGGTGGTGTATCTTCAATATTTAAAAAAGTATATTGAGTGGGATTTAAATTTGGTATTGAATTTTTATCTAGGCAGAAAATTGTTAGATTTTTTTTATCATCAGCTATAAAATTTCCACTAATCATTTGTCCATTTATGTTAAGATTATATCTATCATTATTTAATAGCATCCATGCTAAATCAATTTCCTTATTTGTCTCAAATGAAAATTGTACTTCGCTTCCATGAAAAATTTCAAATTGAGTTGATCCAGTATTGATATATTTTTCTTCAGGTTTGTTTGTGTATTCTGGTGGATTAATTATAAAATTACTTTTTAATATTTTAGGTCTTTTTTTAATGAGAATTTTTTTTGGCTCCGTACCAATAGAATCCCATTTTGTAAAAAATGAATACGGCTCAAATTTCGTCCAATATTCAAAATCATCTTTAACATTATTTATATTATGATTAAAGTTATTATTAATATTATCTAAATTAATTTTTTTAATTTCATCATTTATATTTAGGTAAAGTTGTATTGAATCTGGTATCAAATTCCCAGCTAATCCGAAATTCAGACTTATTGAATCTCCACTTAAAGCAGACTCAAATGAATTTAAATTAATTATTGTAAATGGAGTCGGTGGTATAAATTCAGTTTTAAAGTTTAAAATTCTATTTATACTACCCCTCATTGAAGGATTTAACATATTGACACTTAATATAATTAATGAAAAAATTGTCAAATAAAAGTATTTTAATTGAAGTTTATCTGTAATTTCTCTAGGATTAAAAGCTCTTAAATCATTGGATACATTTTTAATTGCTAATTTTATTAAATCTAAATTTGGGTTGACATTGTTAAGCTGTAAAATATTTAAAAGCTTATCTTTAATCTTTGGAATTCTATTTCCTATTTTAATTGCAATTTGTTCATTATCATTTATTATTCCAAAAAAAATAAAAATCCATTGAGTTAAAAATAAAATAAATGAAGATAAAGTTAATGTTAAGAAAAATATTATAAAGTTTCTTCTAGTAAATGAAGAAAGGTAAAAAATTTGTTCTAAAAAATTAAATAGTATGAATATAAAAATAACCGAAGAGATTAATTTAAAAATTCTATTTAAAAAATTTCTATTTGATTCAATTTTTCTAAATGTTTGTATAAATTGGAAAATATTTTTCATTTTTTATTGAACTAGAGAATATGTCACTATATTTGTACCCATTTTCAATGCTTTTTGTCTAAGATCTTCAGGGTTATTATGAACTTTGGGATCTTCCCATCCATCACCTAAATCTGATTCGTAGGTATATAAAATTATCAATTTTTCATTATGGAAAATACCTAAAGCCTGAGCCCTTTTATTATCATGTTCATGAATTTTAGGTAGCCCATTAGGAAATTCAAAGTAAATATTAAAGAGTTCATGACTAGGTGGAATCTCGATAAGTTCTTTTTCAGGGAACATTTCACTTAGAAGTTCTCTGAAAGATTTATCCATACCATAATTATCATCTGCATGTAAAAATGCTCCTCCAATTAAGTGATCCCTTAATATAATTATTTCTTCATCAGTAAGTTTAATATTCCCATGTCCCGTCATATAAAGATAATTGCTAGAAAAAAAGTTATTATCACCAATTTTTACAACTTGTTGGTCATCAGCTGTTATAATATCAGTATTTTTAGATATAAATTTTAATAGGTTGGGTATGGAGCTTTTATCAGCATACCAGTCACCACCACCTCCGTATTGAATTCTTGAAATTGAAAAAACACCACTTTTATTACTATCGTTATCTGAAAAAAGAAGATTTAATAATAAGATTAAAAAAATCATTTTTATATTACTGATTACCATAATGTTTATTAAAAATTTAATGTTTAAATTTAACTATATATTTAATATATATGTTTGTATAATTGTGCTTTAAATAAATTCTATCTAAATGAAAAAAATATTCTTTATAATTTATTTTGGATTTACTTTCATTTTTTCAAATGAGGTTACCTGGTCTACAACCAGATTTGAACATTGGTGGAATGACAATTTTAATTCTACTATATTTCGTGAGCCTCTTACATTTGCACCATACAAATTTAAAATTGGTTCTTTCATTTATGGTGGTGATGATTTTTGGAATCAATATTTCGACGAAGGGACATCAGATTTAAATACTTCTCCTTTTCTGGGAGATACTGATTTAAATTACAATTTTATTGACGATTTAAAATTTAGAAAAGGCATTGATATTGAAATTGATTTTTTAGGATATAATTTTTTTCACAAACTGCAAAATTCGATAGATATTATCACAAGTTTGAGTTATAAGTTTAGTGGACCTCTTAATAAAACAATTGCTATAGGTTGGCCAGATAATAATAATTCAAGCTATTATTATTATCCTATTA
>CETL01025593.1_pt1 | contig 12140 bp, 7 predicted proteins | sample 356371 | NCBI WGS metagenome assembly CETL01 (sample SAMEA2622518, study PRJEB7988) | marine metagenome | biome: marine biome (ENVO:00000447); feature: surface water layer (ENVO:00002042); material: "saline water (ENVO:00002010), including plankton (ENVO:xxxxxxxx)" | depth 5 m | reverse complement strand
AGTCGGAAAAAACATTCAAATTCCAAAAAGTGCATATGAAATTGATATGACAGGAAAAGTAATTTATCCTGGTTTTATAGATGCTTGGCATGAACATGCCTATTTAGATTCAAACATATCAAATACAGCTCACTGGAATACTAAAATTCATCCAGAATTTTCATCATATAATGCAAAAAAAATACATAAAAAAAAGCTTAATGAATTCTATAAAAATGGTATTACTAGTGTACATATTGTCCCTAAAAGTGGCATTTTTAGAGGTTCATCATCTTTTAGAATGCTTAATTCTAAACAAAGTGAATTGCAAATTAAGCACAATCAAGTAATTGCATTTGAAACTAATGGTTGGTATTCAAAACAGTATCCCAGTTCACTTTTAGGCTCAATTGCTTTAATTCGTCAAACATTTTATGATGCTTTATGGTATAAAAGAGCAAAACAAATATATGATGGCTATCCAAAATTAAATGAACCAATAAATATAAATAATGCATTAGAATCATTGGTTTCTCATTTAGATAAAAAAGGATTGTTTTTATTTGAAACTAATGATGAAATCTCAAATATGAGAGCCATTAATATTTCAAATGAGTTTGGCTTAAATAGTTGGATAAAATCTGAAGGATATGAATATCGTAGACTAAATTTTTTTAAAAATCTAAATACATTTTTTATTTTACCAATTAGTTTTGGTCCAGTTCCAAATGTCACAGATAATAAAAGTGTATTAAACTATTCAACAGAGAAATTAAAACATTGGATTATGGCCCCAAAAAATGCAGGAATTTTGGCAAAAAATAATATACATTTTGCTTTTACTTCAAATGGTCTTAAAAATAAATCTGATTTTAAAAAAAACCTAGTCAACATGGTGAAAAATCATAACCTTAAAAAAAGATCAGCGTTAAAAGCGCTTACAATTTCACCTGCAAAAAAACTAGGAATTCAAGATATAGTCGGAAAGATTGAACCAGGATATTTAGCAAATTTGATAATCGTAAATGGTGATTATTTTAAACATAACACTACAGTCGAAGAAGTCTGGATTGGTGGTGAGCGAATTAAATGTCCACAGAACAATAATGACTTGTTCGTAGGCTTATGGAATTTTAAAAGTGATAGTATTTTTGGAGAAATTGAAATAAATAAAAAAAATGGAACAATGACTCTTGAAAATAATAAGTATAAAATTGAAAATTTAAAAAAAACTAAAAATCAAATTTCGTTCACAAGTCAACTTGATTCAGTTAAATTTGGAAAAATTACAAAATTTACAGGTTATTATTTCAATAAAACATTAAATGGAAGTATGGTTTATTGTGATAGTCTAGAATTATTTTGGGAAGCAACAAAAAAAAGCAATAATGAGGCTTTAAATACAAAGCATTTAAAAACATACGACATACCAACAGTCTATCCTGAAGGTTCTCGTGGTTTAAAAGATTTAAAAGTCAAACCTAATATAGTTATCATTAAAAATGCGACAATATGGACTAGCAGTGAAAAGGGAATTTTATATGATAATGATATTCTTATAAGGGATGGATTATTTTATAATATTGATAAAAATATCTCAATCCCTGAAAAGGCTATAGTTGTTAATGCTAGAGGTAAACATATTACTCCTGGATTCATTGATTGTCATAGTCATACGGCTGCTTCGTCTATAAATGAAGGAACTCAGTCAGTAACATCTGAAGTAAGAATGGAAGATGTTATTGATAGTGATGATGTTGCGATATATAGAGAATTAGCTGGTGGCCTAACAATGGCTAACATATTACATGGTTCTGCAAATACGATTGGAGGACAAAGTATAGTAATAAAATTAAAGTGGGGAGAGATTCCTAAAAATTTAATATATGAAAAGGCTCCAAAAGGAATCAAGTTTGCATTAGGTGAGAATGTTAAACAATCAAATTGGGGTGACAAATATAACACAAGATATCCACAAACAAGAATGGGTGTTGAGCAAGTTTTAAGAGATGCATTTAATAGAGCATCTGAATATAAATCCACTTGGGAAAAATACAATAATAATTTAAAAAGTAATATCGAAATAGAAACTGTGCCTCCTCGTAGAGATTTAGAGCTAGATGCATTAGTAGAAGTATTAACCAATGATAGAAAAGTTCATTGTCATTCATATAGACAAGACGAAATTTTAATGCTGACACGTGTTGCAGATGATTACGGATTTACGATAGGGACATTTCAACATGTACTCGAAGGCTATAAAGTTGCAGATATAATATTAAATCATGGTGCCGGTGCCTCAACTTTTAGTGATTGGTGGGCATTTAAGTATGAAGTGATTGATGCGATTCCATATAACGGTGCCCTAATGCATCAGATTGGAGTGAATGTATCATTTAATTCTGATTCTGACGAACTAGCAAGAAGAATGAATTTAGAAGCTGCAAAGGCTGTTAAATACGGAGGTGTATCAGAAGAAGATGCAATAAAGTTTATTACAATAAATCCTGCAATACAATTAGGTGTTGATAAATGGGTTGGATCAATTGAAATGGGCAAAGAAGCTGATTTTATTATCTGGTCAGGACACCCACTATCAACAATGTCTATTTGTGAACAAACATGGATAGATGGGACAAGTTATTTTTCTATTGATAGTGATATAAAACTAAAGGAAAGAGATAGAAAATGGAGATCTAAGACAATTGAATATATTCTTGAAAATCACGCCAATCAAAATACGATATATATGAGACCAGATACTGGTCATGAAATACACCATGATAGATGTATGGAAGGTGTTGAAAAGTGAAATATATATTTCTAATGGTCTTGTCAGTTTTATTTTCATCTAACCAGGTTCCCGGCTCTGTACAGTCTTATCCGATACTTTTACAAAATGGAATAATACATACTGTAAAAAATGGGACAATTTATGGACCAGACTTATTATTTAATAATGGAAAAATACAACAAATTGGTAATGGACTAGAAATTCCAAAAAATACCAAAGTTATTAATGTTGAAGGAAAACATATATATCCTGGTTTAATCTCTGCTGGTTCTACACTAGGATTACAGGAAATAAATGCTGTTAGAGCTACTAGAGATTATGCTGAAACAGGGAAAATAAACCCAAATGTTAACGCAAATGTAAGTTATAACCCCGATTCAGAACTCATACCTGTAGCAAGAAGTAATGGGATTTTGTCTGCTCATATTATGCCTCAATCTGGTATACTGCCCGGAATGTCTTCTATGATGCTATTAGATGGTTGGACTTGGGAGGAATGCACTTTAAAGCATCCTGCCTCAATGATTTTAGTTTGGCCAAATATGGACTTTATATCAAGTCCTAGAGATGAAAAGCCTGTGAAAGAATATGAAAGAGAATTAGCAAATAATCTTGAACAAATAAATAAAGTTTTTGATGCTGCCAGAGCATATAAAAACCTAGATCAATTTTCTATTAATTTTAAATCAAATCAAAGATTAAATTCATTGGTTAGAGTAATTAATAATGAAATTCCCTTATTGATAATCGCAAACTCTGTCAAACAAATAGAATCATGTATTTATTGGTCTGAAAAACAAAACGTTAAAATCATTATATTTGGTGGAAAAGATGCTTGGCGAGTAACAGAATTGTTAAAATTAAAAAGTATTCCAGTTGTTTATGATGCAGTTTTTTCAACCCCTAACCGAAGGCATGAAGACTATCAACAATCGTATAAATCTCCCAAATTATTATACGATGCTGGTATAAAATTTTGTATAACCAATAGTACAAGTTCATTTCAAACACCTCACTTAAGAAATTTACCATATCATGCTGCAATGGCAGCATCATTTGGATTAAACAAAGAAGAGGCGATAAGAGCTATTACACTATCAACTGCAGAAATTTTAGGTGTTTCTGATATGATTGGATCATTAGAAGTTGGAAAAGATGCAACGCTTTTTATCTCTGATGGTGATATTTTAGATATACGTTCTAATGTTGAAATAGCATTTATTAAAGGAAAACTCGTAGACTTATCAGATAGACACAAAAATTTATTTAATAAATACATTAAAAAATACAAACAAAAGGGTATTTTGTCTGGAGAATAATTTCGTAATTTGAAAGTCATATTATTATATAATTTATTTTGAACAAAAAAATATTAATTTTAGTTTTATTTCTTTTAGCATGCAGGAACCAATTTAATCAAGATATTAATGGACCAATCATTTCATTAATCCATCCAGAGGAAGGTTATGTTGCTTCAGATTTTGTTAAAATCCAGTTTGAAGTCATTGATGACTCTGATGTATTTATTATGAATCTTCTGGTTAACGGAATAATGGATAGTACTGATTACGAATTTGAAACTCCAAATATATACCATTTCACGCTAAATGTTTCTGAGTATGAGTCTGGGAGTATAAAAATCCGAGGTATATGCGAAGATGAATTTGGGAATCCTGGAACGACAGATGATATAGAAATATTCATAGATAATAGTTTAAGATTTGTAAGCATTCCAGCAGGTATATATTTAGATAGCGAAAATATTCAATCAGAAATACCCTATGATTATCAAATGATGACTTACCCTGTTACTTTGGGTCAATATTTAGTATTTCTTAATGAAGCATATGAATCAAATGAAATAAATATTTTTGACAACAAAATTAGTGGTATAATTAATGGTACTATGAGAGACTTTGTAAGATGGGGTGATTCTTCTTCGGATTATAATATAGGTGCAATTGATTTTATTGAAGATCAATTTATTGCGATTGACTCGTCTTATATTGATCATCCGATTACTGGGGTGACTTGGTATGGTTCTAAAGCGTTTGCAGATAATTATATAATGAGATTACCAACAGTAGCAGAATGGGAAAAAGTAGCTCGTGGTGTTTTTGGATACCTATATCCGTGGGGTAACTATAATAATAGTCAGCTATCAAACTTTGATGAATCGCAAGACCCATGGGAACCGGGTACAACACCGGTAGGTTATTTTAATGGAGATCATCAAAATACACAAGATAGTAAATCACCCTTTGGCGCGTATGATATGGCTGGGAATGTTTGGGAGTGGACTCAAAATTATGTGAGTGGGCAAGGTTATATTTTGAAAGGTGGATCATATCAAAATTTGTCTTTTTCACAAACTACAACAAATGAAACAACATCTTTTCCAAGTTATTTTCGAGACCATTTTGGTTTTAGATGTGTTAGGGACTTTTAACTGATTGAATTAGTTTTGTTTTATTAACTTTACCCATTGCATTTATTGGTATATCCTCACAAAAATATATTTTTTTAGGTATTTTATAACTTGATAAATTTTTTTTACAATAATTAATTATTTCGTGCTCTTTTATTTTTTCTTTACGCACGACAAAAGCAATTACTTTTTCTCCCCATTTTATGTCATTTACACCAATCACTAAGCATTTTATTACAGATGATAGTTCTAAAATGGTTTCTTGTATTTCTAGAGGGTTTATATTTTCACCACCTGACACAATTCGGTCATTTCGAAGTGGTTTCAAATATATATATCCATCATTGTCTATTTTACCATAATCACCAGAATTTATTTTAAAGTTAAATCTCTTGTCGTATAAGTAACCACTTGCTACTATTTTTCCTTCTATATATAGTGGTGAGTATTCGTCTTTTAGTTGATTAACGTATAATTTTACACTTTTAAAAGGCTTTCCAACAGAACCTAATTTATTTTTATTTTTTAACAACCAAAATCCGGATACTCCAGAACAAGTTTCTGTCATTCCATATGTAACAAAAGCATTAATCTTATATTCTAAGCATTTATTTAAAATATTTTCATGAGAAGGTCCACCACCAATAAGGACTATTCTAAAAATTTTCAAACAATTTATACCCTCAGAAGTCTTTAATAATTCATAAACTAGAGTTGGCACCAAACTAATAATAGTAGGTTTATATCTAAAACATTCTTTAATGAAACCTTTAGATTTGAAAGAATCTATTAATAAAATTGGAGAGCCGCTTAATAATCCTCTAAAAATAGCAGAAATACCAGCTATGTGATGAAGCGGTAAAACATTAATAATTTTGTCTCTGCTGAAATTTATTTCATAATTCCAACAATTAAACGAAGAAATGAAATTATTTAAACTTAATTCGACAGGCTTTGGATTAGAATCGCTCCCGCTAGTATAAATTATTGTTGTTGTTTCATGATTTGTCCAATCATATAAATATATTTTGTTATCGCACAAGGAAATAGGAGCAGAATCTTCAATAAAGTTTATTTCAAGGTCTAAGTTTTTTACTAAACTAATTTTATTTCTTTCCGTGATTATTGATGAAATTTTAGTGAAATTGACAGCTTTTTGAAGATCTTTTTGATTAATTTTTGGATCAAACAAAACTGTTATTAAACCTAAATAATTACATGAAAACCACTGAATTAAAAACTCTAACGGGTTTTGCACAAGCAATCCAACTAATCTATTATCTTCTGTTTTATATTTGCTTAAAATTCTCGATGAATGAATAATTTGAAATAAAATTTCTTCATAACAATATTTATTTTTTTGATAGCTTAAAAAAGTCTTTTTAGGATATTTTTTCGAATTTTCTATAATATATTTTATCATATATAAGGTATTTTCGTAGGCGTAATACCTAACCCCAATTCTTTAAATATTTCAATTTTACAAGATTCTTTTGAATTTTTAACTACATTATCTAATAGAAAACTTGTTGTTGAAAACCCACAAGCTAACTTTATATCAGTAGCAAATGCTATTTGAATACATGAATAGCGTTCAATTTCTGTACCAATTGTAGTCGTTATAACTGTTTTAATTCGATTTTCTTCTCCAAATTTAATTATATCAATACAAGACTGATAACTACCCATTAACATAGGCTTTAAAACAAAAATATCTGCTGCTTGATATTCAATAATTTTTTTTGCTGATTCTATCGAAGTTAAAGACTCATCAACGGCTATTGGTATTTGTGTATGGTTTCGTAATTCTGATAAATCTTCTAATTCATTCTTTGGTAAGGGCTGCTCAATATATTCAATATTATAATCTTCTAATTCTTTACATAATCTTATGGCTCGCGTTATGTCTAAACTTTCATTTGCATCGATTCTTATTTTAGAATTTTTACCAATCTTATTCTCAATATTGGAAATTCTTTCTTTTAGTTTAAAAATATTTTTGTCAACTAATTTTAATTTATAAACAGGATATTTTTTATTATTAATATCTTTCTCCAAACCGTTTATCAATATTTCATTTGGAGCTGAGTCAGAAAAATTTTGCCATATTTGTATTTTATTAAATTTTGAAAAAAGATCATATATTGCAGTTTCTAATCCAAATAGTGCAGAAGGACAATTTATAGATTGGGCTTTGGCAAGCAAAAGTAAATCTTCTAAACCAAATTCATCTTTTGTATTTTCTATTGACAGTGCAAAGCCTTCCAATGAGTATTTAGCATCTATTAAAGATTCTTTTGAATAACCTGGGAGTGGAGCCACCTCACCAAAACCAGATAAATTACCTGATCTAACCTCTATTATTATGCCTTCTCTTGAATTATATATTTGTTTCGCAGAAATAAATACTTCTTTAAAAGGAATTTTATATGGATGAAGAATTATTTCAGATATTATCATATTATTATTCCTAGAGAAAGTAAAATTGTGTAAAAAAATTGAAGCCTTGCAGTGTTTGCAAGTACAGGATTTAAAGATTTTCCTGATTTGGTCCAAATATCAATAATATTTTTAACACATATTGGAAAACTAAAAAAAACTAAAAAAATAGATATTTTTGGAATTGCTGTAAAAAATATTACTATTGGTAGAATAAATGGAATTAGTGCGAAAGTTAAATATTGTAATTTCGATGCTTTTTTACCAAAAATTACTGCTAATGTACGCTTTCCAGTTTTAATATCAATTTCTGAATCACGAATGTTATTCACTATTAAAATACAATCTGCCATTAATCCCATAATTACTCCAACTACTAAACCTGTTATATTGCAAAAGTCTCCACCCTGCAGGTGTATAGTCCCTGGAACAGCCAAAACACCAAAAAAAATTATTACAAAAATATCACCCAGTCCGTTATAACCTAAAGGAAAAGGACCGCCCGTATACATAATACCAGAAATAATAGCTAAGCTTCCAATTAAGACAATTAACCAGCCTCCAACAAATGATAAATATATACCAACTAATAAAGATAGAAAAAAAGTATATATCATAGCATTTTTTACCTGTTTTGGTGATAAAAGTCCTGCTTGAGTGACACGTGTGAGACCTAATCGTTCTTCTGTATCAGTCCCTTTTTCAAAATCAAAAACATCATTAGCGAAATTTGTACCAATTTGAATTAATATCGACGCGAAAAGAGTAAAAAATGCAACTATAAAATTAAAATTACCAGAATGAAAGGCATAGCTTAAACCTACAAAGACTGGTGCAACAGCAGCAGGTAATGTTTCTAGTCTTGATGCCATCAACCATATTTTTAACTTATTGTTCAAATATAATATTTTACCTTAAAATTAATTATACTAATTTAAGAATTGCTTTTTTCTATTTTGTCATATTTTTCGGCATTAAACATAATAGAAGGAGTCCAGTTTTTTAAATTTTTTTGTGAAACGACTGCGCTTTGCATGTGCCAAAGATAAATCCATGGTGCATCTTTTTTTAACAAATCATTCGCAATTCTTGAAAGTTCAATTCTTTGTTTTTCATTATTTTCACTTTGTATATTGTTTATTATACTATCCAATTCTACATTTTCATATCTCGTCCATCTTTCTCTACTAATATCAGATTTAAAAAGGGGTCCTAAAAAGTTTTCTGCATTAGGGTAATCAGCCCACCATGACCTATAATACATATCAGGTATCCCCTTTCTTACTGCATCAGAATACAAGTTCCAATCATTTCTAACAATATTTACTTTAATATTAACTTTTTTTAATTGATCTTGAATAATTTCAGTAATTTGAAAAAGCTCCTTAGATTGGCTTTGCCAAAGCTCAACTTCAAAACCGTTCTGATATCCAGCTTCAATTAATAATTTTTTTGCTTTTTCAGGATTATAATTATAATATGAATTTTCTTTTCTATCTAATAATACAGGCGGTACTGGACCACCAGCTTTTTTACCTCTTCCTGAAAATATATTATTTATGATTTTTTGCTTATTTACTGCATAATTTACCGCTTGCCTCACCCTAACGTCATTAAATGGTTCTCGAGAGCAGTTTAAACCGATATAATACGTGTTTATTTGATTTATTAGTTGGATTTCATTCTTCCATTTAGTATCATTTAACCATAAATCATACTCCGAATTAGGTATTTCCATTATATCTAAATAGCCTGTAATAAATTCAGCTACTCTAGGTAAAGATTCAGGTAATATTCTAATTTTAAGTTCATTTATTTTTGGCATTCCATTAAAATAATTTTGATTGGATTTAAATATGAAGTGTCCATCGCGAACCCATTCTTGTAATATCCAAGGTCCTGAACCTATTATTTTATTATTTTCCAGCGTTATAATTGCAGCTGAAGGCATTGCTAAAAAACTTAAAAATGGTGAAAATGGTTTTTTAAGATTAATTTCAAAAATGGTATCATTATATGCTTTGAAACCTTCAACATGACTCGCTTTGTTATTTTGATATCTTTTCGAACCAATAACATTATCAAATAACCAAGACCTTCTAGAATTTATTTCTGGATTTAATATCCTCTCAAAGCTTGATTTGACATGCTTTGAATTTAAAAAAGTCCCATTTTGAAACTGTACTGAATCTACTAAATAAAATTTATACAGAAGGCCATCATCAGATATCTCCCAATACCTTGCAAGTCCCGGAACAAGTTCTAAATCATGTCCATAATGCAATAAATTATCATAAATTAATGAGGTTACTTGTCCTGATCTTACATCTGTAGCATATGCTGGATCTAAATTTTTTGGATCACCAGATAATACAATAGTAAGCTGATTTAAATCAGGCTGAATAACGCAATTTTTTAAAATAACAATGTAAAGAAATATAAATTTTCTCATAAAAAATTTAGTTAATATTTTTATATTAATAATTAATACTTAAAATCAAATTTAGGGAAAAATATGCCATATATAAAAAAAGAAGATAGAATTAAATTGAATAAGAGTAATATCTCAAATAATTCTGGTGAGTTAAATTTTCAAATTACTATGTTAATTAACAGCTATCTAGAAAGAAAGGGTGTTAGTTATACAAACCTTAATGAAGTAATTGGCGTTTTAGAATGTGCAAAATTAGAGATTTATCGACGTTTAGCTGCAAAATACGAAGATAAAAAAATTTCTGAAAATGGTGATGTCTATAGTTTAGACATTTGAAAAATAAATAATGTTAATTTTACCAATCTATTCATTATCACCAGTCTGAATCTGCCATAGCTGATTATAAAATGAATCAATTCTTATTAATTCTTCATGAGTACCTGATTCTATAATCTGTCCTTTTTCAAGTACTATAATTTTATCTGCATTCCTAACAGTAGATAATCTGTGTGCAATTATTATGGTAGTTCTATTTTTTGAAATTTCTTCTAATGCTCTTTGAATAAGCCTCTCTGTCTCATTATCGACAGAGGAAGTAGCCTCATCAAAAACTAAAATTGACGGATCTTTATAAAGTGCTCTAGCGATTGTTAATCTCTGCTTTTGCCCAACACTTAACTTTTGTCCCCTTTCTCCAATTTGAGTATCTAAACCTTTAGTCATTTGAGAAATAAATTCATAAGATTGGCTAATTTTAGCAGCTTTATTTATTTTATTTATGCTATTAGATATGTTTGGATACGCTATATTTTCTCTTATACTTCCGTCAAACAAATGGATTTCTTGATTTACAAATCCAATATTTTCTCGAAGACTTGTAAGAGATATTTCTTCAATTTTCTGATCTCCAATATAAATATCTCCGCTTTTAACATCATATAATCTCAACAATAGCTTAATTATTGTTGTTTTACCCGATCCTGTATGCCCAACAATTCCAATTGTTTTGCCATATGGAATTGATAATGAAAAATTTTTAAATAACAACTTTTCATTAGAATATCCAAAATTGATGTTTTTGAAAGTTATGCCCGGTCTTTTATTCAGTATTTTTTTTGGATTTTTATTTTCAATTATTGATTTATTTATATCTAATAAAGATAAAATTCTACTTGTCGAAGCCATTGATCTTTCAAAGCTATCAACAATCTGGCCAAGAGATGTAAATGGCCATAAAAACCTTTGTGTCAAGAACACCAAAACGCTGAAAGAACCTACAGCTATTTTCCCGTTCATCGTCAAAAAAGATCCAATAATTAATGTGGCTAAAAATCCTGATAAAACCCCAACACGAATTATTGGTACAAAAGCTGAACTTAATAATATCGCATTTTTATTCTTTTTCTTATAATCTTCACTTAAATCATTGATACGTGAATTTTCATTTTTTTCAGATGTAAAACTTTTTATTGTGATAATTCCCGTTAAATTATTGAAAATTGATGAACCGATTTTTCCAGCTGATTTTCTAACAGCTAGATACCTTGGAGAGAGGTTTTTTTGAAAATAAAATGCTATTCCAAGTATTAATGGAACTGGAAGTGTACTAACAAGTGCTATTGTTGGTGAAATATAATAAAATACTATACCTATTGTTATTGTTGATATAAAAATTTGTATTATATCATTTATGCCTGAATCCAAAAATCTTTCTAACTGATTAACATCGTCATTTAAAATTGACGTTAAGTTTCCAACTCTTTGAGTTTCATGCCATTTTAGGTCTAAATCCTGTACATGGCTGTAAGCGTCTAATCGTACATCATGCTCTACAGATTGAGCTATTCCTCTCCAACTAATTGAATATAAATACTGAAATATAGATTCGAATAACCAGATAAAAAATGTTGTAATTGAAAGGATGGTAATTTGGCTAATTGGGCTTTCAAATCCAAGTGATGCTATAAAACTATCTTGTTTTTTAATGACAAGATCTACAGCAAATCCAATTAGAATTTCTGGCATTATATCGAATAACTTATTCATTATTGAACAAAAAGAAGCCC
>CETL01070748.1_pt1 | contig 12161 bp, 6 predicted proteins | sample 356371 | NCBI WGS metagenome assembly CETL01 (sample SAMEA2622518, study PRJEB7988) | marine metagenome | biome: marine biome (ENVO:00000447); feature: surface water layer (ENVO:00002042); material: "saline water (ENVO:00002010), including plankton (ENVO:xxxxxxxx)" | depth 5 m | reverse complement strand
AAGCTATATAGCTGGTATTAAGTATTAAGAAAAAGGAGGCTAGAAATAGCCTCCTTTTTTTTATATAAAAATTTTTTAGGATTTAGGATTAATTATTTTTAATTATTTCGTCTTTAATACGAAGCATGTATGAAAATGCAGCGTCATAATTATTTTCTATATCGCCATCTAAAATAGCTTCCTCAATACGATTTTTGAAAGCACCAATGGTTTTGCCTTCAGTGAGTTCGAAAGTTTTCATAATAATATGACCATCAACAGGTGATTTGAAAGCTCGCATTTCATCCTTTAATTTTACATCTGACATAAGCATTTCTACCCGTTCAAAATTACCCATATATTTTTGAATTTTCTTTTTATTTTTTGTGGTTACATCTGCCCTGCAAAGAATCATAAGATCATCAATATATTCTCCAGCTTCATACATTACTCTTCTAACAGCTTTGTCTGTAATATTTGTTTTAGCAAGCGCAATTGGTCTTAAATGAAGTTTTGTTAATATCATCAAGTAATCCCGAAGTTCTCTTGAAATTTTCATTCTTTTTGCAACATTAACAATCATTCTTCTTCCGATCTCTTCATGCCCGTGAAATGTCCAACCTTTGTTTTTATAGTATTTTTTAGTAGGTGGCTTCGCGATATCGTGAACAAGCGCTGCAAATCTAATTTTCATTTTATCCGATAATTTAGCGGCATTATCAACTACCTCTAGAGTGTGAATGAAAACATCTTTATGTGAGTGACCGTTAACTATATCAACACCCGACATTACGTTAAGCTCTGGGAAAACATATTGAAGTAAATCTGTTTCTTTAAGCAAATAAAATCCCTTACTTGGTTTTTTACTTGATAAAATTTTAATTATCTCTGCCGTAATTCTCTCAAAAGAAATTATTTTAATTCTTTCCGATTGTCTTTTTATGCTTTCTTTAATTTTTTCATCAATAGAAAAATCTAGCGTGGTAGCAAATCTAATTGCTCTAAGCATTCTAAGAGGATCATCGCTGAAAGTTGTATCTGGATCTTTTGGCGTGATTAATATTTTTTTCTCTAAGTCTTTTATTCCGTTTAGTGGATCATATAATTCTCCAAAATTATCCTTCATTAGTGAAATTGCAATAGCGTTCAATCTAAAATCTCTTCTGGATAAATCATCTTCTACTGTTGTAAGTACGACTGTATTTGGTTTTCTTGAATTTAAGTTATACGTTTCTTTTCTTGCTGCAGCCACTTCAATCTCCATATCCGTATAAGGTATTTTATAAGTATGGAATTTATCAAATGGTATAATTTTTTTAACTTTTAGAGATTTTGCAAGCGCGTAAGAAAATTCTTTGCTATCGTTTTCTACCATCAAGTCGATGTCCTTAAAACTTTTTTTATTCATAAGTAAATCTCTTACAGATCCACCAACTAAATAAACAGGGGTTTTAAGCTTTTCAGCTATCTCAGATACTTTTAAAAAAATTTTTGAGCATTCTTTTTTTTCAAACAATAAATCTGAAATATTTGACATCTTTTATAAATATTAGTTTAAAATAATTTTCTTAAGGTTCAATTTACAATTAATTTATAATTAAATTAATCTTATTTTATACCATTGTAATTATTTAATTTTAATCAAATAAATCAATAATGTCTAAGAATCAAACTAAATATATTTTTGTTTTTGGAGGAGTTTTATCAGGACTTGGTAAAGGAATTGTTGCCTCTTCATTAGGCTATCTTTTAAAGTCACTTAATTTAAATATTACTATTCAAAAACTAGATCCATATCTAAATGTTGATCCTGGAACTATGAATCCATTTCAACATGGAGAAGTTTTTGTTCTTGATGATGGCTCTGAAACTGACCTAGACTTAGGGCATTATGAAAGATTTATTGATGTGAATTTATCTAGAGAAAATACAACTTCATCTGGAAGAGTATATTGGGATGTTTTAAAGCGTGAGAGAAAGGGAGATTATTTAGGCGAAACAATACAAGTTATTCCTCATATTACAGATGAAATTAAAAGAAGAATTGTTAAAGTTAACAATAGGAAAAAATTTGATGTTATCATAACTGAGGTAGGAGGTACAGTTGGTGATATAGAAGGTCAACCTTTTTATGAAGCAATAAGACAGTTAATTTTGGAGCAGGGAAAAGAAAATTGTTTAGTTATACATACCACACTTCTACCTTTTATCAATGCAGCAGGAGAAGTTAAAACTAAGCCCACACAGCACAGTGTAATGAGGTTACGAGAAATTGGACTTGAGCCAGACATGTTAGTCTGCAGAACAGAAGATGATAATCATTTAAATAATAAAATAAAGAAAAAACTTGGTCTTTTTTGTAATGTGTTACCCGAACATGTTTTTGAATCTCCCGATGTAGATTCAATTTATGAAATCCCTATAGTTCTAAATAATCAGAAGTTTGATTCTTATATAGTTTCAGCATTGAATATTAGTTTAAAAGATGATCATTCGAAGCTTGAATATTTGAAAGAAGCAATTAATAGGTATAAGAATCCTGAAAAAGAAGTAACAATTGCTATTTGTGGAAAATATAATGGATTGCATGATGCTTATAAAAGTATTTTAGAAGCATTCATTCATTCAGGTATTAAAAATAAGGCTAAAGTCAATGTTAAATGGATCGATTCAGAGACTTTAGAAAAAGATAGTTTGGAAGATAAATTTTTAGATGTAGATGGAATTTTAATTCCTGGTGGATTTGGTAATAGAGGAATTGAAGGAAAAATTTTAGCTTCGAAGTTTTCTAGAGAAAATAAGATTCCTTTTTTAGGTATATGTTTGGGAATGCAATGTGCAGTTATTGATTTTGCCAGACATATTTCAAAAATGAACGGCGCAAATAGTACTGAGTTTAATAAAAATACAAAATATCCTGTCATTGACTTAATGCCTAAGCAGAAAAAAGTCAAAAATAAAGGTGCTACAATGAGGCTAGGAAGTTATAAATGTAGCATTAAGAAAAATTCTTTTGCCTACAATGCGTACAAAGAAACATCCATTGAAGAACGACACAGGCATAGATATGAAGTAAATGATAAATTTGAAAAGCAATTGTTGAAGGATGGTTTATCATTTAGTGGTAAAAATAAAAAATTAAATCTAGTTGAAGTGGTAGAAGTTGAAAATCATCCTTGGTTTGTAGGTGTTCAATTTCACCCTGAACTTAAAAGTAGAATTGTAAAGGTCCATCCTCTTTTCAAAGATTTTATCGCCTCTGCAATAAAATTCAATGAAGCTAAGTAGATTAGTACTGTTTTTTTTTCTGTTTCAATCCTGCACTATTGATGAAACACAAAAAGAAGGACCATCTATTTATGATTATAATGAAGAAATTACAGGTCAGCCAATTAATATTAGTATTTATGAATCTGAAAATATTGTCTACGAAATAAATTCAGATAGACTTATAGATTCTTTGGGTAGTATCATATTAACTGGTGGTGTGGCAATTCAAGTTTTTAACGATAAGGGTTTAAAAACCAATGATATTTTTTCAGAAAAAGCTATTGTGCATAGTAATACTGATAGTATGTCTGCATATGGTAATGTTGAAATTTTATCAGCTTCAACTGGTGATAAGTTGTTTACAGAGAAAATAATTATGTTTAATACAACTCAATCGGTATTATCCAGAGATGAAATTTTATTTATTAATGATGGAGACTCATTGACAGGTTATGGATTTTGGTCCGATTTTGACATGAATAATTGGAGAATCGATAAACCTAAGGGGTTAATGAAAAAGGACGATAATGAGTGAAAATTTTAAAAAATTAAAGGCTAAAAGTTTATGTAAGACCTACAATAAGCGTAAGGTGGTTGATGATGTATCATTGGAAGTTAATAGAGGTGAGGTAGTAGGTCTCCTTGGACCAAATGGAGCTGGGAAAACAACAACATTTTATATGATTACTGGTATGATTAAGCCTTTATCTGGTCAAATAAAATTAGATTCAAAGGAGATAACTAAAATGCCTATGTATAAAAGAGCACTAAATAAAATTGGATATTTAGCTCAAGAATCTTCTGTATTTACAAAGTTATCAGTTGAAGATAATATTATGCTTGTTTTAGAGATGATTGAGCCATCTCTAGAAAATCGTAAGGAGAGACTCGAAGAGTTACTCGATGAGTTTTCAATAGGACACATTAGGAAAAGTATGGGTTTTGCCCTAAGTGGAGGAGAAAGAAGAAGAGTAGAGATTGCAAGATGTTTAGTACCTAGGCCTAATTTCATTCTTTTAGATGAGCCGTTCGCAGGTATAGATCCAATTGCCGTTGAAGATATTCAAAAAATTATAGAAAAATTAAAAAATAAAGATATAGGTATTTTTATAACTGATCATAATGTTAGAGAAACATTAACTATTACTGATAGGTCTTACTTATTATATAGTGGGAAAATCCTAAAATCAGGAACAACGCAAGAATTGATCAATGATGAAGAAGCTAAGAAGTTGTATCTAGGAACTAAATTTAAGATGGAATAGTACTTTATAGATGTCAAGATTAAATCAAAAATTACAACAGAATCAAAAATTAAATCCTAGGCAAATTATTGAAGCAAATTTAATGCAGCTTAATTTATTTGCTTTAGAAAAAAGAATACTTGAAGAAGTTGAAAGTAATCCAACTCTCGATATTATTGAAAATGAAGAAATTGAAGAGGATGAAGATAGTTCAAATGAAAGTGATTTTAATTGGGATGAATTGATTTCAAATCCTGAAGATTATAATATCACCTCTGATACATCAAAAAAACAATTCGAAAAAAATTCAATTGAACCTGATTTATCTCAGGATTTTATGTCTCAATTGAACGCTTTAAGTTTTAGTGATAAAGAGCTTGAATCTGCCGAATATATAATTGGTAATTTAGATGATAGAGGTTATTTAGCACTTGAACCTATAGTAATATCTGATAAAATGGGCTTAAGTGAACAAAAAATTCTATTTCTTATTGACGAAATTAAGAAGCTTGATCCTCCTGGTATTGGTTCTAGAAATTTACAAGAATGTTTATTATCACAATTAACTGTTTTGTATCCAAAAGAAAAACTAGCTATTCAAATTGTTGAATTTTTTTTTGATGAACTTAAAAATCATAATTATGTAAAAATAATTGATGGATTAAAGTGTAAAAAAAATGAATTAAGTCATAGTATGAGCTTAATCATGTCCTTAAACCCAAACCCTGCTTCCCACTATTTTGTTAAGCAGGCTCAGCATATCATTCCTGATATTAGTGCAGAAAAAATTAAAGGCAAATGGCATGTTTCATCAAACAACTCAATGCTCCCTAAGCTTAAAGTCAATAAGCAGTATCAGAGTATGCTTAATGATAAAAAGACTTCTAAAGAAACAAAAATTTTTTTAAAACAGAAAATAGAAAATGCTAAATGGTTTGTAGATGCAATTTCAAGCAGACACAGTACAATTGAAAGAATAATGAGTTCAATTATTGGTAATCAGTTTTCTTATTTTGAATCTGATAAAAGAGAACTATCACCTTTGATTTTGAAAACTATAGCTGAAGATATCGAAATGGATATTTCAACAATAAGCAGAGCAACAAATGATAAATATGTTCAGCTTCCATGGGGGTGCTTTGAACTGAAAAGTTTTTTTTCTGAAGGCATATCAACAGTTAATGGAGATGTAGTTTCTAACACTGTTATAAAAAAACATATTAGAGAACTTATTGAAAATGAAGATAAAGCAAAGCCTTTAACTGATGAGTTAGTTACTAAATTGCTTACAGATAAAAAGTTTATCATAGCTAGAAGAACAGTCACTAAATATAGAGTTGCTATGAAGATTCCTGCTGCAAGATTAAGAAAAAATAATATATAAATGGAGCATAATAAAATGAATAATAGTTTTTTACATGTCAATGATTTAACTAAAAATGAATTTGACCAAATAATGGATTCTTCAAAAATAATAAAAAATAAGTTTAAGAATAATGAAAAATTTCATCCACTATTTAATAAAACAATGGCAATGATTTTTGCAAAACCTTCAGCCCGAACAAGAATATCATTTGAAACAGGCTTTTTTAGATTGGGTGGACATGCTTTATTTTTAGGACCAAATGATATTGGAATTGGGAAAAGAGAATCAGTTGCAGATATTGCCAGAGTTTTAAGTAGATTTAATGATATAATAATGGCTCGTTTATTTGATCACAAACATATTTTAGAACTAGCTGAATTTGCACATATTCCAGTCATTAATGGTTTAACTGATTTTAATCATCCTTGCCAAATTATTGCTGATATTTTTACAGTTACAGAACATAAAGATAATATTGAAAATCTTAAGATTTCATATGTTGGTGATGGAAATAATATTGTTCATTCTTGGCTTGAGCTAGCAATGATTACTCCTATTAATTTTACAATTATTTGTCCTAAAACGTTTAAGCCGGATATGGATTTATTCAATAAAGTCAAAGATATTGGCTTATCAAATGTTGAGATAGCCCACGATCCTTTTACTGGTATTAAAAATTCTGACGTGGTTTATACAGATGTGTGGGCATCTATGGGTCAAAAAGAAGAGGCTGAGCAAAGGAAAAAAGCTTTCAAAGATTTTCAAGTTAATAGTAACTTGATGAGTCATGCAAATTCTGATGCAATCTTCATGCATTGCCTTCCTGCTGAAAGAGGTGTCGAGGTAACAGATTCAGTTTGTGATTCAAACAATTCCGTTATATTCGACCAAGCTGAAAATAGGATGCATGCTCAAAATGCAATTGTTTTAAAATTAATGGGTGTTAATCTGTAGTAATATTTTTCAAATTAGATTCTTCCTTCCATCAAGTAAAATCAAATATTGATAATATAAACTACTATTGTTGTTATTATTGTTAATCCACATTTTTACTATAGTGAAATTACATTGATATAAACTGTGCTTTAAGTCACAATAATTCACTTTAAGCAATGTTATTTTTTACAATGATATATGATTATCGTAATAATAAACTTAGCAACGTGCAGAACGTGCATTTTCTGTGTAACAAATTGTAAAAATGTACTTGATAATTAACATTTTTTTGGTTACATTAATTCTGGTATCCAGTGCGGACAAAATAATACTCGATACCAAAAATACTGCAAATTTGTTTATTATGCCCAGTTTTCAAAAAGCTGGATTGGATTTCTTGAATTCCAAAATTTTTTACTTGCAGACAAGAACTTAGATTTATAATAATATTTAGGAGGAAATATGCATTTTTTGCTCAATCGCTTTAATAAATTATTTTTAATTATTTCTTTTATCTTTTCGTCTTTTTTAGTGGCTGATGAATACACAGTCGATATAATGTTTGATAGTGATACTGATATCGCAGGTTTTCAATTTAATGTTGATGGCCCTGTACAGCTAGTAAGCGGAACTGGTGGGGCAGCGGAAGCAGCTGGATTTACAGTTTCTACTGGAGGATCTATGGTAATAGGCTTTTCGTTTTCAGGTAATATTATCCCTGCAGGTTCTGGACTTCTTACAACGTTAACATACAATGGTCCTGATGGACTGGCTATTGGACCTGATGGCTTATGCTTATCTAACTTGGTATTATCTGCGAGTGGTGGCTCTACTCTTACTAATTCAGAAATATATAATTGTTCAACTTTAGTACATGCTGTAGCGATGCCTGGCTGTACTGACCCAAATGCAGAAAATTATAATCAAAATGCAACATTAGATGATGGGACATGTATTTATATTACAGGTTGCACTGATCCAAATGCAGAAAATTATAACCAAGATGCAACATTAGATGATGGGACATGTAGCTATATTACAGGTTGCACTGATCCAAATGCAGAAAATTATAATCAAGATGCAACATTAAACGATTTATCATGCGAATATGAATACACGATAGAAATACCTTATTTCAGTACTATTGATATTGCTGGGTTCCAGTTTGAAATTGACACTAATGACCAACTGATTAGCGCTAGCGGAGGTTTAGCAGAAGACTTAGGCTTTACTGTTTCAACGGGTGAATCAACAGTTTTGGGCTTTTCATTCACAGGTGGGGTTCTTCCTTTAGGATCTGGCTTGCTTACAACATTAACACTTATTGGTGATCCTGAATCAGATTTTGATATTTTGCCCTACACTATAATTTTTTCAGATGCGCTAGGTAATTCATATATCGGTACATTTGATAGTGACCTAAATATGATTCTCAATTATGCAGAAACCAGTCCATTAGGATGCACAGATAGCAATGCATGTAATTATGATAATACAGCAACAACAGACAATGGAACGTGTAATTATGATTGGCAGGCAAATTATGATGGCAGTGGTAACAGCATAGGATGCAATTGGTCACTATATCAAAATGGTATTCATTATGATATTGTTTCATATGAGACTAATCCTAATTTTGCAATGAGCTTTGATCAATGTGCTGCGGAATGTTCAGTAGGACCAGGAGGAGACTGCTTAGGGTTCACGCATGGTTCAGGGTACTGTATTATATGGAATAAAGATTTAACTGATTGCGGAGCAAATTTAGAAGCTGGCGTAGCAGATGGAACATATGTTTCTCAGTATTTTGGTTATCAAATGTACACACCCACGGGCGGATGTGATTGCGGAGGATCTATAACTGACTGTGAGGGTACATGTGGTGAAGGTGCAGATGCGTATTTTGATGAATGTAACGTATGCCACGATACAGACCTCCCATCTGTATATAATGGATGGCAAGTTGTAACAGACAATTCAGGTAATACGGTTGGCTGCCCTTGGGCTTCAGATTCAATGCCTATAGAACAGGGACAGATAGGGTTTGAGTCATGTTTAGCTATGTGTGAAAATAATGAAGGTTGTAATACTTTTGAGCTGGCAGATGATGGAACATGCTGGACTTGGAGCAATGGACAATGTAATTTATCAGAGGGTAATATTGAAGATTTAACATTAGAATTTAATCCTGATGAGTATATTTGGCAGACTCAATACCATGTATATTACTATAGCGGGGCATGCGATTGTGAAGGTACTATGATTGATTCGTGCGGTGTATGTGGTGGTGATGGAACTACTTGCTCTGAGTACACTTTAGATATTCTATATGATACCGACACAGACATTGCAGGCTTCCAATTTAATATTGATGGCGCTGATTTAATTAGCGCAAGTGGTGGAGTTGCAGAAGCTATAGGCTTTACTGTTTCTTCAGGAGGATCAACGGTACTTGGTTTTTCATTTACAGGTGCATCGATACCTGCTGGTATAGGTGTTTTAACCACCTTGACACTTTCAGGAGGTGATGCGTGTTTATCAGATCTAGTTTTATCAGGCCAAGGGGGCTCAACATTATCAAATGCTGAGGTTTTGGATTGTTCTACGATTAGCTATGTTGGAAATATAGATATTGATGGCTGTACGGATTCAAATGCCTGCAACTATAATTTAGATGCAACTTTAGATGATGGTTCTTGTACATATGCAGAAGAAAACTTTGATTGCGATGGCAACTGCCTCTCAGGCACAGATTGCGCAGGTGTTTGTGGTGGTGATGCTGTTGTAGATGAATGCGGTACATGTAATGGTCCAGGTGGTCAGTGTAATATTACGTGCGATGATTGTGTTGCAGATTGTATAGATGATGGTTATTCTGAAGAATGCGCAAATAGTGGTTGTGAATGGTGGGATTTTTCTCCGTTTTGCTTGGGTTGTGCGCAAGAATTGTCAAGTGTAACAGAATATTGTAATCTTAATACATGCTATTCTATTTGTAATGATACAGATGTTGATGGTTGTACGGATTCAAATGCGGAAAATTATAATCCAGATGCTACAGTTGATGATGGAACATGCGAATATCAGCCATCTGAATACACCTTAGATATTATGTATGTTAGTGATGAAGATATTGCAGGCTTTCAGTTCAACGTTGAAGGTGCTGATTTAATCAGTGCAAGCGGTGGAGCAGCAGATGCTGCTGGTTTTACTGTTTCAACAGGAGCCGGAACAGTTCTGGGCTTTTCATTTACAGGTGCAACTGTTCCAGCTGGTTCTGGCTTATTAACTACTATAACTTTAGTTGGAGATGATGCATGTCTGTCAGGCCTTGTATTGTCAGGAGTTGGTGGTCAAACATTACAAGGTTCTGAAATATTAAATTGTTCCACATTGGCTTACTCAGATCCTGACGATAATGGTTTAGACTTAGAAGGCTGTACTGATGAATCTGCTAACAATTTCAATCCCGATGCGACATTGGATGATGGTTCTTGCTCGTATCCTCCAGGAGAAGTCAATATATGTACAGATGAGGATATTGAGGTTTTAAATGATTCAAATCCAACATTTACCGAATTAGATAATTCAAATATAATGCTTGGATGTATTTGGAATTGTGTTGCAGGGGGTGCGTTTGGAGATGGCGTAGAATGGTGTATAGTTAATGCATGCGGATGGGGGGAAACATTTACTGATGGATGCAATGGATGTTTTGGAGATTTTGGTTCTTGCATGCAAAGTAATTGTACTCAATGCCATGATTTGACTGGATGGGATGATGATTGCAGTACATGTCTTAGTGAGCAGTGCTGGCCAGAATTTGAATCATGTTCTGGAGTCGTTTATGGATGTAATGATGAAGCTGCATGTAACTTTGAAGAAGGTGCAAATGTAGATGCCCAAGGATGTGTATACCCAGATTTAAATTACGATTGTGATAATAATTGTATAGCTGGTATTGATTGTAGTGGAGAATGTGGCGGCGATGCAGTTATAGATGAATGCGGTGTATGTGATGGTGATGGTTCAGCATGCGCAGAAATAACCTTTGATGTTTTATACGAAAGTGATACTGATATAGGTGGCTTTCAGTTCAATCTTGACGGTGCTGAAATTTTAGATATTTCAGGAGGGATTGCTGAAGAATTAGGATTTACGGTATCTCAAGGTGGACAGACTGTTTTAGGGTTTTCATTTACAGGTGCTATGATACCAGCAGGATCGGGTGTTCTAACCACATTGACGCTCTCAAGTCCAGATGCATGTCTTGACCAGCTAGTTTTATCGAGTACGGATGGTTCTACTTTACTTGGTTCGGAAATTTTAGATTGTAATACTTTAAGTTACTCTTTGCCAACGCTATTAGGCTGTACTGATCAATCTGCCTGCAATTTTAACCCGGATGCTGATGGAGATGATGGATCGTGTCTTTATGATGATTGTTTAGGTGTTTGTGGTGGTGACGCTCAGGAAGATGAGTGCGGTGAATGTAATGGGTTTGGAGTGAACAGCAATGGATGGCAAGTTTATACGAATGACCAGGGAGTCCCCTATGGATGTGTATGGAATGTTTATACAGAAAATCAGGATTGGGGATACTACTGGGGAGATTTTAATGGAGAAGCGATTAATAGTCCTGGTACAGGTTTTATAGATTGTGCTCAGGCATGTGAAAACGACCCTAATTGCAATAATTTTGAATGGACTGAAACATATTGTTCTTGGTGGGCAGAGGGTGCTTGTGATTTACAGAATGATGGCGCATCTTCTCCAGGCTATACACCGGCATGGCCCGATGAAGAGGGTGGATATTTATGGGTTATGTATGTTTATACTGGTGAATGTGACTGTGATGGAAATATTATTGATTGTAATGGCGAATGTGGTGGTCCATCTGTAGCTGATTGCTCTGGAGAATGTAATGGTGATGCGACTTTAGATGAATGCGGTGTATGTAATGGGCCAGGTGCTGAAGAGAATTTTGATTGTGATGGCAACTGTTTGGTTGATACAGATTGCAATGGTGTTTGTGGAGGAACATCCTTACCTGATGGGTGCGGTATTTGTAATGGGGATAATACTTCTTGTCAAAATATATTCTTAAGCTTTGGTGATTTCAACCCAGATGGTTTTGTTGACGTTTTATATGTATCTAATGGTCCGGTTGCTGGATTTCAGTTTGATGTGACAGGATTAGATCTATCAGGAGGAAGCGGTGGTGCTGCAGGTGATGCAGGTTTTGATATTACAGCAGGAGGTACAACCGTGATAGGCTTCTCCCTAGATGGTGCCACAATTCCAAGCGGTAGTGGTGTTTTAACAACGCTTTCTTTCTCTGAGATATTATCAGATACTACAGAATT
>CETL01147591.1_pt1 | contig 12178 bp, 2 predicted proteins | sample 356371 | NCBI WGS metagenome assembly CETL01 (sample SAMEA2622518, study PRJEB7988) | marine metagenome | biome: marine biome (ENVO:00000447); feature: surface water layer (ENVO:00002042); material: "saline water (ENVO:00002010), including plankton (ENVO:xxxxxxxx)" | depth 5 m | reverse complement strand
ATATGTAGATCAATATGATAAATTTCAACATCTGACGAAATTGTAAAAATATCCTCTTGACATAAATATGAAGGAGTTGATATTACAAGTCTGTATTTTAAAAGAATATTATCAATTTGCATTTCATCAAATCTTATTCCGTTGACAGATAATGAATTTGTCTTTGAACCTCGATAACTATAATTTTCAGTTGTTGTGTCAACTATATTTTTCCAGAATAAACTATTAGTTTCTTGTACTTGCCACTGGTAAATAAACTGTTCACGATTATCTAATTCATAAGATAAATGAAATGTATCGCCCTCTTTTATAAGGTATGAAATTTCAGGGGTTGAAATAATATTTACACTAAAACCTGTTTCCACAAAATCCATGACTCCATTATTATCGTTGTCAAGAGGAGAGTTGTAACCCCCACTTGACTTTACCCTTCCTAATGTATCAACATCAACAGGTTCGGTTCCAAGATGTCCATTATCATCAGGATCAGTGTAACCAGCTTCTTTAACATCAAAACATTCGTCGTTATCGCTATCTAAATCTTTGTTATTTAGTATTTGATCAGAATCAAAATCACTACAAGCGTATGCATAAATTGAGTTAACAGATTTGATGTAGGAAGGTCCATTATGATTTGCGTTCCTGACAGTAATGCTTACACCATCCAAGCATGAAAAACTAAAATTTTTATCAAGAACCCAACCATCAACATTATTATCCATGTAAGGGATTACGTCTACCATTTTTCCATCTTTTGTCTGAGCCAATAGCAAAATTGATCCATCTCTAATCATTAACTTGGTAATTGTATTTTTATTCCATGGTACCCAATCATCAAAAATACCTCCTGATTTGAACTCTAATGTTGTCTCAGGATCAGCCTTACCTCTCTTCACATCCCAATGGAATTGATTAAAATAAAGGATTGTTTTTCCATTTACAGTTATATCCAGACCATCATCAAATGTTATGAAAGATTCAAAATAACATCCTTCATAAGTATCTCCAGGATATAAATTTAATTTTATATCAATAAAATCACCAAAGGTTTGATTTCCAGAGCCAGAACCTTCTGTCCCTGAATAATTAATGAATAGAGGGTAAGAGCTGCTAACGGTTGTATCAATATCACCACTTAATAACAATGTTGAATTATTCTCACATTCAGTCGAATCATAAATACCATCATTATCGTCATCAATATCCGTCAAGTCATCAACTAAGTCATCATCATAATCCCCAAGAGTGAATACCCTAAATGGATCAGAAATAACATCATCTCCACAAAGGAACGATGGTGTGTAAATAATAACCCTATATAACTTATTATTTTCAGAAATATCTGCGTTATCAATAATAAGAATTTCTGAATCATTTGATACTACTTCCCAAGATAACCCACCATTATCACTCATTTGCCACAAATAATAGAGTTTTGTTTCCGCATTTTTTACATCTGCTACAACACTAATAGTTGTGTCTGTTCTCTCAAGAATATGTATATCAGACGGATTAACAATAATTCTAGCATATGAACCATAATCAAGGTAATCAGGAATTAGATTTCCGTCTCTATCTGCAGGTTCAGTATAACCTTCAGCTGATATGACAACCCCATCACTGTCAACCTGAACAGGATTATCACCTAAGACTCCATCTCTATTTGTGTCGATAAGACCTGCTTCAATAACATCAAAACAGCCATCACCATCTGAGTCTAAGTCAAATTGATTAAAAATACCGTCTTGATCAATATCTAAATTTCCTTCTACTGTATCATAGATTCCGTCGTTATCGTCATCAAGGTCATCTAAATCTGGGATGCCGTCTAGATCATTATCTGGAAGTACTTCAATATCAATTACCTCACTTATTTGTGTATCCCCACACTTGAAAGATGGAGTATTTAAAATTACCCTAAACATATAGCCGTTAATTTCCAGTGGAGCGTTTATTATATTCAATTTACTGGAATTTGTACCCTCAAAAACAGAAGATTCTTCGAGGTTTTGCCAAGAAAAGCCATTATCTGAAGAATACTGCCATTTGTAGGAAATCATGCTGGTGGAGTGTGAGAATACCATAAAGGATGTTGGCATTTGTTCAGTTAATATTTTTGAATCAGTAATTGAATCATAAAATACGGGACCTCCATATTCTAAAAAATCATACTCTCCTGAACCATCTGCATCGGTTGGCATATCAAAACTGCATATGAACTCATCACAACCCTTAGCTATAATTACATCATCAATTACACCATTAAACCAGTCTCCATCATATGAGGAACCTCCAATAACCATGTCGCTACTGTTTATACCTACCTGAGTAGAATCTTCATATGATACAATTAATTCGCCATCAATGTAATGATTGATTGTATTTTTTTCTTTACTTACAGTTACGAAATACCACTGTCCAGTATTGAGTGCAAATAAAGAATCCCCAGCAGACAAATTTGATGGTAAAATATCAAAACTAGGATATGTTTCATTATCTCTAACCTCAAATAAATAATTCCAAGACGAGTCCGAAGATGTCTTTTTAATCATTGACTTATTTAACCCAGAATTAAACGACTCTGATGGGTTGATCCACATTGAAATTATAAAATCCTCGTAAATACCTAAATTTAGAAGACTATCGTGGGGTATTATTATATTATCATTTATCCCATCAAAGTAATAAGCTGAATTAGGTATTCCAAATCTGTCATTAACCAATTTAGCTCCATTCACAAAGCCATTATGATTATTACCTGATCTATCATTCGCATCACCTGAAAAATCATAATGAACAAGATACTTTTCAACAAAACGACCCAAACCGTCAACTAGTACTGGACTTTTTCCTACTATCCCGTCCTTATCTGGATCATCACATGAGACTTCATCAACATCAAAACAACCATCCCCATCAGAATCTAAATCAAAAACATTCATTATTCCGTCACCATCAGTATCCACTCCTATACCTTCGTAAATATCAAGAATACCATCATTATCATCATCAAGATCATCCTCGTCAGGAATTCCATCTTTATCATTATCAGGAAGTACTGTAAGGGCAACACTTGAAAAAATATCGTTATCACACTCAAATGCAGGTGTTGAAACCACAACTTTAAATTGATAGTTGTTAAATTCTAGCGGAGCATTAGTTAAAATAAGCACAGAACTTTTACTTCCTGAGTAGACTTCGTTATCAACAATGTCATACCAGTTTAAACCTTCATCTCCAGAATATTGCCACTGAAATTCTAAAGAACCTAATGCTTCAACTTTTATTTCATACCTTGCATTTCTGGTTTCTATAATAGATACACTTTCTGGGTTAGATAAAATTAGTATTTGGGAGCCTTTTTCTAAAAAATCCTTAATCCCATTAAAATCTCTATCAAGTGGTTCAATATATCCAGAACTTGACGAATTGACTCTCCCAGTACTATCAACAGATACTTCTGATAAACCCAAGATTCCGTCACCGTCTGGGTCATTATACCCTGCCTCGATTACATCAAAACAACCATCTCCGTCAGAGTCTAAATCAAAGCTATTTATAATACCGTCTCCATCTAAATCTCCACCGAACTCGTCATAATCAAATATGCCATCATTATCGTCATCAACATCAATAATATCTGGTATTTTATCTCTATCGTTATCAGGCATTACTGTTAACACTGCAGACTGAGAGGTTGTCGAATTTGTACATAAAACAGCTGAACTAATAACAACTCTAAAAAGTGTGTTGTCCATAATTTGTAGGACACTATCAATTTGTAAAGTATCTGTATAAACTCCTGAGTATGTTAAGTTATTTGATAAATTTATCCATCCATCACCAAGATTCATTTGCCACTGGTATGATAATTCACCTATAAAATCAGAAGAAACAGTAAAGTATGTTGATAAATCAACTGGAACTTCAACTGATATTGGTTCCTTTATAATTTCAGGACTTAAACTTATTTCTTTAAAATCCGGAGTACCATTATTATCAAGATCATTTTCAATCTCATAACCGATATAAATATAAGTGCCGTCATCATTTAATGAATCATAAATAACTCTACCTAAAGAATCAACAATAACTGGACTAATGCCTGCAATGCCGTCTGCATCATTATCCAAATAACCAGCTTCCAAGACATCAAAACACCCATCATTGTCAGAATCTAAATCAAAACTATTAATAATACCGTCACCATCTATATCTAAAATTGTTTCTACAGTATCTAAAATTCCATCATTATCATCGTCAAGATCAATTTCATCAGTTATGCAGTCCGAATCATTATCAGGAAGCATTATTATTCTTGCAGGATCAGATAACAACGAGTTTCCACACTTAAAGCCTGGGGTTTCAACTGATGCCATAAACATAAGATTTATAATAGAACTATCTGCATCATAAATTTCAAGCCTATTTTCCGTGTAACTGTTTACATCCTTAAATGAATTTAGCCTCTGCCATGTGGTACCATTATCACTGCTAAATCTCCATTTATATTTTATACCATTTCCAATTGCGTCAACCTGGAAAAATATATCTAATTCACTTATGTCTTGACATGGTTCAATTATAATATCTTTTGGGTGTGTAATTATCTCTGCCTGAACTCCAACCTCTCTAAAATCATAAACTCCATTTCCGTTAAGGTCATCAGGTAATGTGTATCCGTCTACTACCGGACTAAGATCCTCATTTTTGATTACCTGTCCCCTATTATCCACAATTACAGAGTAGGTTTCACCTGTACCTAATATCCCATTCCCATCCTCATCGGTATAACCAGCCTCAAATGAATCTAAACAACCATCATTATCAGAATCAAGATCATACCTGTTAAGTAACCCATCGTTATCAAAATCCTCATCTACCTCCCAAACATCAAGGATTCCATCGTTATCGTCATCCAAATCGTCAGCATCTGTTATTCCATCTTCATCGAAATCTGAAAAGGAGAAAAAATAACCTGCCAGACCTTGAACGGAATTATATCCATAATACTGACCATATAATGGTCCGTCTGACTCAATTATCAACCTCTTATTTGGGCCAAGAGGTAATATGTTTTCAAGGTCATTATTATCAAATAGGTACCATGATAGTTCTTCCTTACCGTAAATAATTTCTTTTTGTGGATTAAAAAATGTTGATTTAAGACCATTTAGATATAAGTCTGCAGATGTTCGGGTTAATATTTTTAACTGCATTTCAAACTTTGTTCCTGCTATATCCTCAATATTATATATACCGTCTATCTTTGATGAAGCTAATGGATTTACTCCATTCACTAACATCATTGCCTGTTTTGTCGGTGCACCATCTTGCCCCGCCATATTTTGGTATCCATATACTCTATTGTTTGAAACCATATATATTTGATTATTACTGAAGAATGATGATGTGCTGTACTCACCAAAATAAAGGATTTGATAGTCTCCTGCATTTAGAATGTAGTTTGGAGTATTAGTAGCCGTATCCTCAAGATTTGTATGAAGCCAAATTTTTGTGTCGTCTTTGTGAGCAACAACTACAACATACTCATTTGTGTTTTCTCTTTGTCCATTAACAGTAATGTCACCAGCAGCACGAAGGAACACGTACTCATTAGATACGTTATCAAACGGTTTTATCTGATCAAAGCCAATATCTCTACCTGTACCCTGCCACGAATTACTTCCACCCCAAAAACCAACATTAACAACAATATTTTTATCTGAGACTACTAAAGCACCAACCAAAGCGTCTAAGTTGGAGTCAGGAGAACCCTGAACATTATCAAGTGCAAATGCATGCGTTTGAAATTGTGAAAATGAGAAATTATAATTACCTGACTCATCTATAATATACTCAGACGTGTCACCTAATATATTTTCCCAACCATCTCCCAAATCACTTATTGTCACATTTGTTATGTCCTCCTCAACAGCAAAAAAAGTTACAAATACTCTTCTATGATTTGTTTTTATATTATTTATACCATGGCCTAATCTAAATAATTTTCCAGGAGCAGACTCTCCTTTTAAAAATGAAGAGTTAGCTTGTTGCCGTTCATAATAATTTAGAGATGAACCATCATCCCACCTCCACCCACCTGAAGGCTCGGAATATAAAGGATCTGTTGGATCCTGAAATAATCCGATCCACGGTCCCCAGTCATTGTCATCTACCTGTAAATTATCAAACCAGTTCATTATAACATTTTGTTCTTCCTGAGTATTTATACTAACCAGATAACCACCAAGATCAAGGGCTAGATCTCTGGATTCTAGCCAGGTATGATAATTTGAAGACATGAAATAACTGTGTCCATCAAATTGGCCAAGATATATATAACCTGAACCTATATTGTTAACATTGTAGTCAAATTCAGCTATAAAAGGTAAATCTCTGTCGTTCGGTAAGTCGTTCCAAAGACCATTCCACCATATATGAGCATAATTTTCTTCGTTGATTGTACTTGAACAACAGTCATTTGGTTCGTCCTGATTCCAGCTTGTGTACTGAGTCTGTGGGTTAGAGTTATAATTTCCAGCCTGAAACCTTGTCTCAACAAATATTGGAACCGGAAGAGACAATGCTTCATCTTGAAATCCTTCAACTATCATACCCTTTGAGGTTAAATTTCTCCCGAGATCATTAGTCTTTATTACCAGGTTAGATTCGTCATTCTCACCAACTTTATAAGCAAGAGATCTACCCTCCTCAATTGACAAAATCTCAGTTGTATTAGTGCTAAGGATATTTTTTTTAATCCTTACATACACCTTACCGCCTTTGTACGGTGAGGTGACATATATATATTGTTCTTTGGCGAATAAAGTATTTTTCTGGTTTGAATGGACTGGACCGACATAGTGGACACTAGACTGCGAATAGATAATAGATGATGATAGTAAGAAAATAGATAAAAGAAAGTAATTGAGCTTAAATTTCATTACAGCTTATTAGATGCCTAAAATAACTATTTATCTCAAATACAATTAAATATTTGCGTTATTAATAAAAATAAAATTTAATTAATCTCTTGTATTTGCTCCTCCCAGCTCTACAATAATAAATTCAGTCCTTCTATTTAACTGATGCTGCTCTTCTGATAAGGTTCCACATCCAGCAGGACTTGGTACGTTTGGAGTTGTTTCACCAAAACCCTTTCCATAAATCCTTTCCGCATTATCAATTCTCTGCTGTATATATGCCGCAGATGATTTTGCTCTCCTATCTGACAAGTAAAGGTTATATTCGTCTGATCCCCTACAATCAGTATGAGAACCAAGTTCAATTACCATACCTGGGTAATCAGACATTATATCTACAATTTTATCAAGCTCTATTGCAGCATCGGATCTGATGTTAGCCTTATCAAAATCAAAATAAATAGGATTTATTTCAATAATATCTGCAAGGTCCACACCAACAGCAAGTTTACTTAAAACCACAAAACTAGTATCAGTCATAAAACCATCAGAGGCCACATAAAATAAAGTGTCAGAGGTATACGGTATTTCATCATCAGGTATATAGTCCACGCTTCCTCCATCAGTGTATATTATTTCACCATACTTTGGTTCACTAATGATTGTAGCGGTTAAACGTTCTCCACCAGGATCTGAATCATTGGCTAATAATGTATCGGTAAAAATACGTAATGGTTCTCCTGGATTAAATATTATTTTATCTTGTTGAGCTAAAGGAATTGTTGGATCTACAATTTTAATTCGCACGTTAACTGGATCACTCTCAAGTGGTCCGTTAGAAACTATGTATGTAAATGAATCAATCTCAGCAGTTTTTTCAGTATTAATATACGAAAATGTTCCATTATCATTAAAATCTAGGCTCCCTTTTGTTGGTTCTTCATCTAATATTGTTGACCTTGATACCAGTCCTTGAAGAATATCATAAGATGATCCTGTAACCTCACCATCATTAATCAATACCCCTAAATCACTGAGAACTAATGTATCACCTCTTGCCATAGTGTAATAGTCGTCAACACCGAAAGGCGGAGGAACATCTATTTTAAAGGAATATATATCATCCTCGCCCTTACCACCTGGTCTGTTAGAAGAGATATAACCAAATTTAAATTTTGAGTCAATGAAAAAGCAAAAATCATCATTTGAAGAATTAAAAGGGACACCCATATTAATAACTTCTTGATTTTGTGAACCTAAATCAATTGTCATATACACATCTAACCCACCCAATCCAGGATGAGCGCTGGAGGAGAAGAATAGAACATCATCACTATAGGAAAATGGGAATACCTCATTTCCCTCAGTATTTATACCAGGCCCAAGATTAACTGGTTGAGAATATCTACCATTATCATTTATATTAACATAATATATATCAAAACCACCTAAACCGTCTGGCATGTTTGAAGAAAAATAGAGTCTTTTACCATCTTTACTGATTGATGGGTGCATAATTGAATATTCATCATTATTAAACGATAAATTTCTAACCCTCGAGAGAGAACCCTCATCATAATTAGCAACATAAATATTCAAGTGTAAAGCATCATCCCTACCAGATTTAGTTCCTGATCTTGTAAAATATACTGTCTGCCCATCTTCTGTGACTACTGCAGGACCATCTTGAAAGGCGGTGTTCATTTCAGAACCACCAATTAATCTTGAATTTGAAGAATTAATGCTATCTTCAGAAAAATCTGATTTGAATAAATTGAAAGTGGGTTTTTCAGGTCTTATATACCTTCCTCTGCTTATTTTTCCTGTATTCTGTATTCCTGAGGAAGTAAATACCATACTTATGTCTTCACCTCCTTTGCCAGATCTAATAGCATAACCCCCAAAGTCTGACATTTCAGTATTTGTTTCTAGATTTTTTAGATCGTAGTCACTTACTGAGTTTAAAAGTTTTTGATAGTAGTTATCGCTAGTCTCAAAAAGTGAAACCCTAACCTCTCTTGCTTTCAATCTAGCATATTTTTTTCTGTTTTTGTTTGCTTCATTATATAAACCAGATTTATCTTGAAGCTGAGATAGGTTTAAAAAATCTTCTGTCTCAACATCTTCGTCTGCGTTTATAATGGTCTGAAAAATAATCAATGCTTTGTCAACAGAATCTATTTCAACATAGGCTTTTGCTAATTTTCTCTGTATTTCAACAACTGGATTAGTTACTTTTTCGAATCTGTCTGCAGCCTTCCTAAAACTCTCATTATTAAAATGGAAATTTCCCCAATTTATATTTTTTGTATCATCATTACCTTTATTTAATTCAAATAGCGGATACCTACTCCTTTTATTATCAACCTCTTGAGAAATTAAAATTGAAGGATAAAAAATAATAAGAATCAATAATATTTTTCTCATAATTAAAAGTATCTAGGCGATTTAATAATATCTTTCTTTTTAAACATAAAATCATATCTTAGGAGAATTTCATGACTACCGCCGTTATATTTAAATGTAGTATTTCCTATAGAGTAGTCATATGAATATCCAATTGCTATGTTATCATTAATATTTATTCCTCCCATAACACCTAATCCACCTCCAACTTTGCCGACGGGGACGAACCTTCCAAGGGCTGTTCTAGCCATTCCTCCAATCCAAAAAAGATCTCTAAATACAGCATAAGCACTGATATCCATAGTAGTAGGTGCATTTTTTGTTGTTTTTATGTACAAACTCGGTCTAAGTTTTATATCTCTGTTGATATCAAATATGGCTCCAGCAATTGCAAAATAATGTCTTTGTGAGTTATCAAAAGTTTTCTCAAGTATTCTTGGGGTTGAAACCCCAGCGTACCACTTATTTGTATTATAATAGAGACCAAAACCAAAATTTGGTAAAAATTTTCTTCTTATATCTCTACTAAATGCAGGATCAATTGCATCAGGATCACTTGGATCAAGATCAAGTGTAGAGAAGTCGGATCTGAAAGCGTTTCCACCACCTTTTAATCCGAAAGAAAGTTTGTGACCGCTTCTGGTAACTTGTAAGTGATAAGCGAGATCAATAGAGAAAGCGGTTGACTTTATTGGACCTATTTTATCATTTAATATACTAAAACCAAACCCTAACTGATCATCAAATAGAGGAGAATTTAATGAAAGGGTTTGAGTATTAGGTGCTCCATCAAAATTTATCCACTGAGATCTTATAACAGACATGACACTAAGAACTTCCCTTGACCCAACATAACCAGGATTAATTGACTGTGTATTGAACATATAATGACTAAACATAGCATCCTGCTGGGCCTTGGCAATGTATGTACTTATAAAAATTAAACTAAAAACAAGTAGTTTCTTAAAATTCATATCAATATTTTACTCATTTGGTCTTCTAATATAAACAATTCCTTTTCTATATCTAGATTCCTCATCAACAGCATTTCCATCTATGTCAGTCTCTCCCAAATCAACAACATAGAAGTAAACAGTCTCTGGTAATAATTTACCATCAGTATTACCAAAATTAGCTATTCCGTCAAAGAACTTTTCTGGGTTTTCATTATCATATCCGTCAATTTCCCACACTTTGATCTCCCACCTATTATAGATTTGAACCTTATTATTTGGATAATACTTTATTCCGGTTATAAACCACATATCATTGACTTCATCATTATTTGGCGAAAATCCTTGAGGTAGATGAAGGTCTCTGATCTTAACATCAAGATTTATAGGGTCTGACAAAACAAATGAGCAGGTATAACCTCTTCCTGTAACCTTAACTCTGTACTGGGTATTATCAAAACCTTCGTAGTCAACATTAATGATTGTAAGAGTACTAGTCTGAACACCCTCAAATTGAGAACTCTCTATCATATCAGTCCAAGTAGTGTCTTGCTCATCATCAGAAACAATACCAATTTGCCACTGATACTCAGGAATAATTGTTCCTTCTATAGATAAATCAACAGAGAAAGAAACATCATCACCTTGGAAAACATCACCTGCATATTGTGGTTGTGAGTCTATTTCAATTACAAGTACAAGGGCATCAAAACAGTCTAAAACACCATTTCCATCTGCATCAACTGGATCCTCATAACCGTCATCGTCATTTGTTATAACTTGACCAAACTCATCGACAACAGGAATTCCTTCCCCTAAAATACCATCCCCATCTAAGTCACTGAAACCAGCCTCAACCACGTCATTACATCCGTCATCATCGCTATCCAAATCAAGATAATTAGGAATTCCATCATCTAAATCCTCGGTCAAATCACTGTTTAGCTGTCCAGTATTTTCAGAGCTATCTGCCATTCCATCTCCATCAACATCGGTGAATCCTTCGTCATTTGAGTCAATCATACCGTCGTTATTGCTGTCGAGATCTACAAAATCTAAATTTCCATCACCGTCTTCATCAATATCAACACCATCACCACCCTCAATTACATCATATATTCCGTCATTGTCAGCATCTAGATCTTGATAGTCATTAGTTCCATCACCATCAGTATCAATCTCTGGGGTTTGCTCAGAAACATCAGCCATTCCGTCTCCATCCTGATCAGCAAATACATAAATATCTGATGAATCGTTAAGGTCTAAGACACCGTCACCATTTATATCAAATTCGCTGTCTCCACCCTCAATTACATCCTGTATACCGTCATTATCTGAATCGATATCTATAAAATCAGGGTTATTATCATTGTCGGTATTTATGACAGGCGTAGCTTCTGATCTGTCGTCCATACCATCAACATCTTCGTCAGCAAATCCATCATCATCGCCATCAATTACACCGTCATTGTTTGTATCTAAAGACCCATCTCCACCCTCTTCTATGTCATATATTCCATCATTATCTGAATCTAACTCTAGATGATTAGGTAAATTATCTCCGTCAGAATCAAGAGGATTAGTCGGTTCAGAATCGTCATCCATTCCATCAAAATCAGTATCCGAGTATCCAATATCATCAGAATCAATCGATCCGTCAGCATTTGAGTCAAGGTTTCCATCTCCAGCCTCTGTTACGTCGTGGATTCCATCGTTGTCAGAGTCTATGTCTATGTAATCAGGTCTTCCGTCCTCATCGTTGTCTATTGGATCTGTGATGAGTGTTGGGTCATACATTCCATCACCATCTGAATCGATATAATTGTCATCGTTGACATCAAGCTGACCGTCGTTGTTTGTATCAAGATCTCCATCTCCACCCTCAACTACATC
>CETL01147533.1_pt1 | contig 12178 bp, 9 predicted proteins | sample 356371 | NCBI WGS metagenome assembly CETL01 (sample SAMEA2622518, study PRJEB7988) | marine metagenome | biome: marine biome (ENVO:00000447); feature: surface water layer (ENVO:00002042); material: "saline water (ENVO:00002010), including plankton (ENVO:xxxxxxxx)" | depth 5 m | reverse complement strand
AAGCTAGATATCCCAGCATTTAGAATGCCGAAAAAGAAATATAAAGCATATTTTAAACAACCAAATAAAGTAAAAATAAAAACTAAAGGTTTTGGGGTCTTACCTAAAACAGGATTGTTTACCTCTCCTGAAGAAAATTTTAGTAAGTTAACTGATAAAAAGTTAATCTGGTCAGATAAAAAAGATCACATTATTATATCGGGTGAGGTAATTGCTGATAGTTTAAAAATTGAATTTCCAAACGAATATACAAAATTAACATTTAAACCACGTGTAGAAGTAAGTGTAGACACATTAGACTGGTTAATTAAAAGTGTCACCACAAAATTGGATACATTGAAATTAATTGAAATTAAAAATGAATTTAAATCAGTAGATGATATGGTTCTATTACCCAATCGCACTGAGGTGATATATTACGTCAAAGATGCAAAGCTAGCTAACTGGCTTAATAAAGATATTAATAGTATGATTGGCAATCAAACAAAAATCAGCTCAGATATGATAAAAGGAACTATTAATATTAATTATTCTGATTATAAGGTAAATATAGGATTAAATGATAAAATTTTTGATTAATAAAATACTTAACTATTAATTAATTATTGTCATTTTATTCGAAATACGATATCGTTTTCTAATAATGTTTGATATAGAATCGATTGTCATATTTAACAATGCAGTAAAAGTGATTAATATCATGGCCTTATCTAATTGGTGGTCAGCTATCGCAGAATCAATAAAAAATCCCAACGAGGTAATTCCTAAAATACCTAAAATTGCTGACTCTCGCATGATTACTTCCCATCTATAAAATAAAAAAGCAAAAAAATGTCCTGAGATCTTTGGTAATATAAAATAAACAAATTTATTGATACCTTTATTTAGATTATCAAATCTTAATTTTATAATATCTGTATTATTTGCGGTTAGAAATGATAATATTGCTCCGTTATGAATAAATAATGAAAATATAGCGGGAAGCATTGAAGGTCCCCAAAGAAGTAAAAAAAAGTATGCTAAAATATATTCAGGTGTTGTTCTTAATATTATTAAAGTCATTCTAGAAATATTTGATATGTAGAAATTTGATAATGATTTTGCAGCAAAAGGAAATATTATTAATGAAAAAATACCTGTTAAGTAAAGTGCTATTTGAGTAAGAATAATTGTATTCCACATTCCTATTAAAGCCTCTTCCCGAATTATTAAATAAAGCCATTGGATAGTTTCAATTAAGTTCAAATTTACGACATATGAATCACTGTAGAAGCCTTCTTTTCTCATTGGCCATGGTAGTATGTCATATGTAAAAAAACGAACAAAATTTGATAGATTGAAGTTTATCTCAAATGATACAATATAAAATGAAAAAAAAATTAAAATTGGTACCAATTTAGGTTTTAGTAAATATTTAAGTAAAGATATAATTATAAAAAATGAATATAATAAAGCTGAAGCCTCTGAATAGATACCTTCTCGAAATGCTGTCTCTAAATAAAATCCAAGGGTTGGCAATCCAATAAAACCCAGTATTGCACTAGATCTTATAGCACACTCTAGTCTATATTTAATATAAATTGTTATATCTTGAAAAATATTTGGTAACGTATAATATATGAAATAACTTATCTTATTGTTCTTTCTCTCTAACGCGTGATTAGGCAATTTATCTGTTTCTTGTTCAATCTCATAAAATACTTTAGAAAAAATACCTGAATAAGGAATGGCGATTGCTAAAATACCGCACAATGAATTTAATCCAACTATTTGTAAAATGATAAAAGCCCAGAAAATTTCATGTATTGAACGAATAAATGAACAAAAAAAACGGACTGATTTGAAATGAAAAAATAAAGACATAGGTATAGAGAGGAAAATTGATATAGTAATTCCACAAACTGCAAATGCAAGAGTGTTTATCAATGCATTTTTATAAATCCATAATGAACTAAAATCGGGTGATAACAATCCATTAGTTATTTTTGAAAATTCAAACCATGGATTTGAATTAATTATTTCTATATCTGCAAAAAATAATGCAAAGATAGTAACAAGAGAAAAATTAAATATTAGTGATTTCAAATATTTATATAGGATTAAATAAATTGATTAAATCATTATCAGAAATATTATTTTTATTTTTATCAAAAAGAATTTTTCCTTGATAAACTCCAAGCAATCTACTTGAAAATTTGATTGCTAAATCAACATTATGTAATGACATCACGACTGTTTCAGAAGAATTCATTATTTTCTTGATTAATTTTTCAGCTTTGTGCGGATCCACTGAAGAAACAGGCTCGTCAGCAATTATAATTGGTTTATTTTGATATATGGATTTAGCTATTGCTACTCTTTGTTTTTGACCTCCCGAAAGCTCTCCTGCTTTTTTATGGATTTTTTCTGACATATCCAAATCAATTAATATTTGATATATGTCTTTCAGGCAAACTTTATTTGGTATTAATAAATTTAATATATTTCTCCAATTTGAATAATTATTTAATCTTGCGCTATATATATTATTGTACACTGATAGTTGATTAACTAAAGCATAATCCTGATGAATAAAAGAACATTGATTACTTCTTTTTTTAAATAATGATTTTAAAATTGTAGTTTTACCCGAACCACTAGGACCGATAAAAATAATTTTTTCACCCTCATTTATTTCAATATTAATATTTTTTAGTGCGCAAAAATCCTTGTAGGATACAGAGAAGTTTTTTAATTTAAATAAAGGTTTTGGCAAACCTACCTTTGTATTATTCCAACTTTTTGAGCCGTCTCCAAAATAGGATTATACATATCATTTGTTGCTTCTATAAAAGATTCTCTGGGAAATTGTTCTAATATATCTTTATCACTAATGTTTAATAATGCTTTCTGGACTTTTTCTAAAAAACCACTACCAAAAGCTTCATCAACATCACCTCTAATAGACCAATTATAATCTGGGTAGTCTGGTGTTTCCCATATGATATTAACCATATCAGGGTTAACTTTACCTGATTCTAGGTCCTTTTTCCATACTTTATAATTAACTGCACCAAATTGATATGCGCCTGATTGAACAAGCTGAATAGTTTTTGAATGATTTTCACTATAACCTACTCTTTCAAATACTTCTTTAGGTGCTTTATTAAAATACTCTCTAATGAAAAACTCAGGCATCAACCTTCCGGAGGTGGAACCCTTAGAACCAAAAGTAAATGTACTATTTTTAATTTCCTTAGGAAATTCATTTGATATATTCAGTCCCGTACTGGTATTAGCGATAAAATATGTTTTAAAATTAGGATCATTTTTTCCTTGAGCTATTGCTCGAGAGCCAGGGACAGAAAGTCTTGCCTTTACACCAGAAAGTCCACCAAACCATGCAAGTTGTACTTGATTATTTTTAAATGCTTCAACAGAAGCAGAATATGATTTGACTGGTAAATAAATTACCTCGGTTCCTAATTCGTTTGTTAAATATTTCGCAATTTTATTAAATCTTTGCTCAAGTCTTGCTGTATCTTGATCAGGGATTGCTGTAAAAATGAATTTATTATTATTTTGTTGGCATCCAAATAAATTAAGTACAATATATAAGATTAATACTTTCATGATTTTTCTTCTTTTTTTGTTTAATATTTTTTTAAATAAAAATTAGATTAATTAATAATTAATGAAACTAATATATTTAATTTATTGAAAGAAAATGTCCTTTTTATAATATTTTATATAGAAGTGGTCGACTTGGCGCAGCATCTGATTTAAAATGTGGTATTTGTAGATTGATAAAATACATACCATCTTTTATACTATTTGGGATATATGCCATTTCTGTGATCGTATTTTTAGAATTTGGATTTATTTCAGATTTTAAATTGTTATTATTGTTCCAAAAAATTCGATGATTTCCTAAAATACCATTATCTGAAGCTCGATCAACCGATGGAATATCAACAATTAAATGTTTTATTTTCATTTTACGAATATATGAAATGGCATTATTAGAAAAGAAAGGTGGAATATCTTTTTTATAATTTAAGTATTTTTTTGTTTTTCTATTTGGCGTTGTTCTAACAACTAAAACTTCAGGTTTATATTTTATATATTTTTCATATTGATGGACAATTTCATCATGAGATATAATTTTCTCATCATTTGCCACTTCACAATGGTAAGAATCATCACAAGAACCAAAATTCTTTAATTTCACCGTGATAAGAATTGCTGGCATGAATGGCTTTTTTAATAAGTTACCTATATCACCTAGATTTTTCAATAGATGTCCAACACTTTCTGTGTGTGTTCCTGAACAATGAATATTCATAGAAATTGTGTAAACATTACAGCTTGCTCCTTCGCTCACACTCCAATATTTATCTTCAGTCTTAAATGGTTTAATTGTTGACTTATCCACATTAAAAAAGTTAGGTTGCTGTCCATTAAAGTCAACAGGAATTGATATATCAAAAACATCTTTTGAATTAATATTATAATTATTCCCCTGATGAATTAAATTAATAACCATTTAAATTATAAATACTTGTTGATTATTTTTTTTGCAGCTTCATATTCAAATTCTTCATTTATTAAAATATCAACTATTTTATCCTGTATTTTACTTTTATTAAAAACTTCGTTATATGGTATTGAACTGAAGCTTACCATATTATATTTTGGAATGAATTTTTTTGGGAAATGTTTATACAATAAGTTCTCTATTTTTTTCTTTTTAATAAAAATATTTTTAGACACCGAATCTCTCATCTCAACATAATTTTCTAGAGCCATTCTTGCTATTGCATTTGCATCAGCTATCCTGTCGTTATTAAATTTACTAAATGTTTTTAAGAAATCATTGTTGTTTGAATTAAGATAATCAAGTAAAATATCACAATCTTCAAAAGATGCATTCATGCCCTGGCCAAAAAAGGGTACTATTGCATGCGCAGCATCACCAATAATTAATGTACTTTTATAATTCCACTTTTTTGAATAGATCGTACCTAATTTACTTGTAGGATTATTGCTAAAAGAATTAGGAAAGTTATCTAAAATAGGAACTAAATCAGGGAAATATTCATTAAAAAAAAATGTTACTTTTTCATTAGTATTTAAACTTTCAAAACTATTCTCACCATTATTTGGCATAAATAATGTGCAAGTAAATGATTTATCAGTATTGGGTAATGCAATTATCATGAATTGACCTCTTGGCCATATATGAAGTGATTTAGAATCAATTAGGTACTGATTATTTTTATTTGACTTAATTGTAAGTTCTTTGTAAGAATGATTCAATGGTTCAAGCTTAGAGGAAATATCATTCTTTTGGTCTATATAATTTCTTACTTTTGAATTAACACCATCTGCAGCAATGATTATTCCTTCATTTTCTATAGTTTTATTGTCCTTGAAATAAAGAAAATTATCATTCATACTCTCAAGAGTATGATTAAAATTTATCTTTATATTTTTTACTTTTTCTGCAGAAGTTACCAGAATTTTATTTAATTCAGATCGAGAAACTGAAAATATGCAATCTTTAGAATTAATACTGTAAGGTTGAAAATTTAATTGGCCATTAAGATCATGAATTAATCTACCTTTCATAGGGATTAGGTGTGATTCAACCATATCAAATAATTTTGCTTTTTTTAAGGCTTTTATACCTCTGTGAGAAAGAGCAAGATTTATTGATCTACCAGCAGAGTTTTTAGATTTACGAAAATCATCTCTCTTCTCAAAAAGATCTATCTTGAACCCTTTTTGAGCTAATAGAATAGCTAGTAAAGGGCCAGCAAGACCAGAACCAATAATTTTTATTTTATTCATATTCAAATCATTCAAATAAAAAAAAAGGCAGATAAAATCTGCCTTTTAGGTTATTATTATAAATTATTATTTCATTAAGATTGTTTGAGTAGTTGTCTGTAGTTCTCCAGAAATTAATCTTATAAAGTATATACCACTTGTGTGCATTGACGCATCCCACGACTTCATATGATTACCTTTTGATTTAAAACCTTGATAAATGGTCTCAATATTTTGACCTTTAATATCATATGCTTCTAATTTTATAAAATTATCTTCAGGAATTGTAAAGCTAATATTTGTAACTGGATTAAAAGGGCTTGGAAAGGTTTTATCTAGTTTAAAATTTAAATTACTTAGAGAACCATGATCATTTAACTTATTATTCTTTGAGCGGTTTAAAATCATGCTTTTACCAAATTGATTACTTACAACAATATCTAAAGCATTTGAATTTAATAAGGTGTTAGTTTTTTGTATCTCTATGGTGAAATTATTTGTGAATGGAATATTATCGGCTGAGTATGATAATATGACATTATCATTTGATATGAATTCTTTTTGTGTGCTTTCAATTAATTTTGATTTTGTATTTATAAAATTTGCATTGATTTGAAAACCGTAAATTTCATTTTCACTATAAAATTTGAGTATTAATTTATCGTTAGTTTCTAATATATCTATATCTACTGTGTTTCTTTCTTCAGATACTGGCATATTGTTAAATGTATTACCTAAAATTATATTAATCATTTGTATGATATCTAACACATTGATAACACTATCATTATTAAAATTACCGTCTGCTTTTTCGCAATCACTGTGCGATTCAGAATCATATCCACCGTTTGATATCATTGATACAACTAAAATTATATCAGTAACTGTAACAAATAAATCGTCATTTGGATCACCTGATAGATTGTGGCAATCATCGCAAGCATCGCCAATATTGTCAAGATCCTGATCTTCTTGTCCAGGATTAGAATCATTAGGACAATTGTCATTTTCGTTTAATACAAAATCACTATCATAATCAGGATTTCCACATAGCGGGCAGTCATCTAGCATAGTTTGAATTATATTATTTGCCTGACTGTATGACACCTGATTGGCCATATAATGAACTCTCATTTCATGATCAATAAAAACAGTACTTGGAATTGCGCTACCTGTATTAAACCAATTAAATATATTATTTTGCGCATCATGAGCAATCATAGGAATATTGGGTATACCCATATTTCCCCATTGAGTACATGTATATGGTTGATTCAAGTCTCCTAAAGCATTAAATACTTCGACTCCATCATTATCTAGCCAATAATTATCTATAGCGTCAAAATCTGGTATAAATTGAACACAAGGCCCACACCATGTCGCAGATATATCAATAAACATAACTTTATATACACCACCATTTTGATCTCCATTAAAATGTGCAAGTCTAAATTCGTCTTCAGGATGATCACCGTAACAGACATCAAAAGGTTGATTCTGGTGAGATAAACTTATGATATCTCCAACACTGTAAAGAGCTGAATAAGAAAATGATAATATACTTAATGTAATAATAATATTTTTAAACATAATTTTCCTTTATTTTAGAAGTATTGCTTTTTTGTATGCTTGATTCGTTCCACTAGATAATTTGATGTAATACACCCCTGAGGAAAAATTACTTGCATCCCAAGTGTATGAATGAGCTCCGACTTCTTGATACCCATCAAAAATTACATCAACTTCTTGACCGTTAACATTGTATGCTGTAAGTGTTATGTACTCCTCTTGAGCGAGTGAAAAATTAATTTCAGTTTTAGGATTAAATGGGTTAGGATATAATTCAGTTAATTCAAACTTATGTGGACCATTTTGCCAAATATTAATTTCATCTGATTTAATTAAATTCATGTTATTTCCGTGTGTATCACCAACTGTAATTGATATATTCTCTGGATTTAATTTAGCACCATTTTTAATGGTAAAAACTGCTTTATTATTTTCAAAAGGCTCATTTGTCAATGAGTATGCAATGACATGTGTAATCTCTTGGTGATAATTTGTTTCAATTCTTATGTGATTGTTATTCAGAAGTGCAACATCAATATTTTCTGAATTTATACCAAGTTGAACACCACTAAATAAATGACTTCCTGTGACGACAATATTTAGATCTTGTCTATTTGAAATAAATGAAATCTCTGCATCAATATTGTATTTATGTAAGTTGTATCCCTCACCACCACAATGACAGTATTGCACAGTATTACCTAGAATTTGATTTATAATTCGAATGACATCTAAAATGTTAATAATATCATCACTATTGTAATCTGCATTACTTTTTTCACATAATGAAAATTGATCAGATGATATTCCACCAGTGGATATAATATTAAGTGTGGTAAAAATATCATTAATATTTATTAATCCATCACTATTTAAATCTCCACTATAATTATAACAATCATCGCAAATATCTCCTATACCATCATCATCAGAATCTGCTTGATCAGGATTGTATTCGTTTGGGCAGTTATCATCTAATCCTACCAAACCATCATTGTCAGAGTCAATATTTCCACATAAGCCAGCTTCTTCACAGTTTTCGTATAATGTTTGTATTAGGTTGTCTGCTGATCCGTATGGCCATGGTTTGTCTGCTACTCTTAATTCATGATCTAAAATCGCATATGTAGGGTATGCATTGTAGTCATCATGAAGCCAATTAAAAATTGTACCAGGATCTTCAATAATTACTGGGATACCATCAATACCTTGATTACCCCATTGATCACAAGTGTAGGGCTGGCCAATATCAGCCAATGCAACGATAAATTTAACCGTTTCGTCAACAAGACCATTATCATTATCATCAATACCATTGTTTGGATCTGTCCAATAATCTGCATGATTATCCATCGAACCGATGTCACTGAAGCATGGTCCTCACCATGTCGCAGCCATATCAATAAAGGATACGTAATATTTACCATCATCATTTATTGAACCATTTAAATCTGAAAATGAAAATGTAGGATTGTATTCTCCATAACATACATCAAAAGATTGGTTTTGATCATCATTTGACATAACGTCTCCAACATTATACGTCTGAGAGTACGCATAAGCAAAAAGTATGGCTAAGGTTAGTATTTTATATTTCATAATTTTCCTCCTAACTTACTTCTAAAATAATATATTATTGTTATATTGTAATAATAAAATAAACAAATATATTACTATTTCAATAAGGTATTTAAATAATCATATGTATCTTTTAAAGTATCTTCTAAACTAACAGGGTTAAACTTTAGTATTTCTTCTGCCTGTTTAGTGTCTATATTGTAATCATATCCAAGTTTTGTAACTGCCTCTTTTAATGTACTATCAAATAATGCCAGAAATTTGATTAAAAAATCAGGTGCAACGGTAGTTGGAGCATTATACCCTAAAGATTTCATTTTTAAACTAATGTCTTTCATCCAATAGGTATTTTCACAAAGTAGGAAACGCTTCCCAATAGATTCATTATTTTCTATTGCCTCGATGTGAGCTTTAGCAACATCTCTGACGTCGACCAATGGTACTTTCATCCGAGGTATCATAGGCATCTCTCTTTTCATTATCATCTTGTAAATATTTAATGATGCAGAACTTAAATGATTTCCGATTCCAGGCCCCCAAACTAATACTGGGTTTATTGTAGTAAGTTTTACTAAAGAATTATTCGATACAAATTCCCAGGCAGCTTTCTCTGCCAATGTTTTACTTTTTGTATAGGCACTAACACCATTGGCATTGACATCAGTCCATATTTCTTCATTGAATTTAAAAATGTGTCTATTACCGTCATACACGGCAGCATTGGAAGATGTAATTATAACCCTATGAATTGATTTATTTAATGCAGCATTCAAAATTCTAATAGTACCTTCTTTTGCTGGTATAATTAAATCACTATCTGCTTTAGGTGCTTTAGACGGAAAAGGACTTGCAGTATGAAGTATTATATCACAGCCGTCAGCTGCATCTAGCCATCCTTCATCTGAGTCTAAACTGGCTTGACAAAATTCGATATTGACTTTATTACCGAGATGTTGTTCTAAATCAGCTTCAATTTTATTTGAATATATTAAATCTCTAACTGAACCTTTAACGATATATTTTTTTTTAAGTAATTCAATTATTATATGCTTGGCAATATATCCGTTAGCACCTGTTACTAATACTTTTTTCATTTTTCTGCCTTAAATAATTCTACAATTAGAATCTAAAAAAATGTTCTATATGTAAGTTTAAAACCATCTTTAAATCCAGGTTGATCTGCACAAATTCCGTTGGCACAAACTCTACCACCCTTTTGACTGCCTAAGAAAATAGACAATTGACTGTATGAATTGATATCTATCGATATATCAACACCTTTCCAAGTATATATTTTGTTTGACCATATTATATCATCAATTGTTTTTTTATGAGATTCACTATCATAAAAATATGTTAATGACCATTTAAATGATGATCTGTAAGATAAAGATATATATTGATAATAGTATTCTTCTTTGTTTGTAGATCTTGAATCAATTGTATCATCTAATAAATAAACATCATGATTCATGATTACATCTCTCCATTGATGTTCTAAATACGTAGATATAGAGCTACCATTGCCAAAGTTCCACGAAAATCTAAAGGGGAGTGTAATAATTGATTGTTTTTCATAGTTATATTCCTTTGAACTTAATAAATCAGCTTTATAGTCTAGTTTTTCTGACATCAGTTCAGATTCCATCTGTTCATAATCATCTAAAAACTGAATCTCCAATGTATTTAAACTATCGTTAAGTTTCGTACTTATTGAGTCAATATAATTAATAGGATCGATATTGCCACATATACCAAAATTTTCACAATAAGATATTATAGAATTAAAATCCATAGTCGTTTGAGAAAAATTAAGGTTGTAATTCTCCTCTAGAGAATTCAGCTCTATGGTAATATAATTATCAAATTCATCTATCTTGCTGTTGACCGAGTCAAGGTATGAATCTACGTCTATGTAATCTCTTTCAAAAAGCTTTGTTTCATAGTATTTATAAATCTCATCCATTTTCTCAACACCAAATTGGTAGTATAATTTATTTGAAAAAGAATAGCCGTTTAATTCTGAGTATAATTGTCTGTACGGTTTAAATGCAATATCTTCATCATTTTTATTGAAAAAAAGAATAGATGACGGATTAGAATGAGAATAATGTTTTGATAAAATTTTTAAATTTAGAGATGTATCTATTTGAACAATTTTAAATTTCCCAATATGACTATTGGATTGTGAAATATTAAATATTAAACTTTGATTATCGTTAAATAAATATTGCATTTCTAATTGATGACCTATTTCATCTCCGAAATTTATTGAGTGGCTGTATCTTGAAGCTAAAATAGAGGTAGATTCTCTGTTGACTGTAGGTGCACTGCTTATCGATTGAATAAAATATGGTTCGTTGTAATCTTTATATTCATATGTTATTCCTAAATTATTTAAATAAGTGGAAATTGAACCATAAAATTTATATCCTGAAATTTTTTCTCCGAGTAACTTTGAGTAAGTATTATGAGAAAATTCTGACGAAATATCAAAAGGGCCAATAGTTTTATACCATGATAAATTTCTTATTAATGAACTGAGCGTATCATCCTTAAAATCTTCAAATGATACTCTGTTGTAAAACTCGTTGCCTATTCTTGTATCTAGGTGCTCGTTGTTGTATAAAATAAGTACATCTTGATTAATTTCAGAGGATTGATTTAAAAAATATGTTTGAATGTTCCCTAAGAGGTCAAAATTTTGCTCAACTCCAATTGAATAAATAGTATTGATTAATGATCTGTCTGTAATTATCATGGCTGGATTAGACCGATATAAATAGTTATCCTTACCGAGAATGGAAAAAAATCTTGTATTATCTTTATAATAGTAATTTAATTCTAATCCTTTAACACTATTATCTAAATCTACATTTTGATCCATAAACATATTTAGCCCTAAACCATTTCCATAGAGCGTATATAAGTTTCCGAGCTTTAAATCAATATTTTCATTTGTGAATTCAATATAAAATTTATTGAGACCATCTTGATTTAGTCCAAAAACGGGGGGATTGCTATATTCTAATTGGGACCATATAGATAGTTGTGGATTAAATTTTATGTTTATATCTAATAAATTTTCAAAATAATTATAGTCTTCCTCACTGGTGCCTGAATTTTTTATACTGAGTCCTTTTCCAAACTTAGACTCCAGCGAAAAAGTAAAATCGAGATTTTCCTCGCAGCAATTAGTGTTTGCGAACAGGTAGACTTG
>CETL01004266.1_pt1 | contig 12183 bp, 10 predicted proteins | sample 356371 | NCBI WGS metagenome assembly CETL01 (sample SAMEA2622518, study PRJEB7988) | marine metagenome | biome: marine biome (ENVO:00000447); feature: surface water layer (ENVO:00002042); material: "saline water (ENVO:00002010), including plankton (ENVO:xxxxxxxx)" | depth 5 m | reverse complement strand
TACTACGTGACATTACAACTACCTACCTTCTTGGCGCAACAGTCGCTCATGATATTTTTGTTGTAATGCTTAAAATACCTAATCTATTTAGAAGACTTGTTGCTGAGGGAGCATTTAGTCAAGCTTTTATCCCCGTATTTTCTGAATATAAAGAAAATAAAACAAAACAAGAGCTTAAAGATTTATTAAATTCTACATTTTCAATGATTCTTTCAGCAACATCAGCTATCTGTCTAGTGTTTATGGTATTTGCTCCGATAGCAGTCTTAATTTTTGCACCTGGTTTTTATTTTGATCCAATAAAAAGCACTCTTGCCACTGAGATCCTTAGAATAGTTTTTCCTTACTTATTTTTTGTCTCAGTTGTAGCTTTTTTTGGCTCTGTTTTGAATACATATGGTTTCTATTCAGTACCTGCTGCCTCTCCAATTGCTTTTAATCTTTCTATTATAATTTTTGCTTTATTTCTTTCTGATTTTTTCAATTTTCCAATCTATGCAATAGCATGGGGTGTTTTTTTTGCCGGTTGCTTTCAATTAATTTTAAATGCTACAGCTATAGCAAAAATTAAACTCTTTCCTGCTATTAGACTCGATTTTAAAAATGAAGGCCTAAAGAGAATTCTTTGGTTAATGCTTCCTGCAGTATTGAGTGGCGGCGTAATCCAGATAAATATATTGGTAGATACTATCTTTGCTTCTTTATTAGATACTGGAAGCCCAACTTGGCTATATTTGTCAGATAGGTTAATACAACTACCTTTAGGAATCTTTGGAATTGCTGTTGCAACAGTTATTCTGCCAACATTATCTAAAGCAGTTAATACTAGTGATATAGATACCTATCAGAATAAGTTTAACTGGGCGTTGAAATTTGTTTTTCTAATTGGCGCTCCATCTGCCATAGGACTTTATTTTTTATCTATTCCCATCATATCGACTTTATTTTTAAGAGGAGAGTTCTCTTCTCTAGATGTATTGATGACAAGTTATAGCCTTCAAGCTTTTTGTTTTGGCTTAATTGCATTTATGGCTATTAAAATATTAAATGCAGCCTTTTTTTCTCAGCAAAATACAAAAACCCCACTTTATATTGCTATCTTTTCTCTATGTACTAATGTCTTTTTAAATTGGTATTTAGCTTTTCAATTGGATTACGGTCACATAGGATTAGCTCTTGGTAGCGCTATTGCTTCTATTATTAGCCTATTAATTCTATTCTTTATACTATTAAGAAATTCAATTTTGATACTAGAAAGAAGCTGGTTTAAATTTGTTTTCCAGATTCTAGTAAGCTCTATATTTCTGGCTACATTTTTAACCTTTGTTTCTGATTATTTCTATGTTTGGACTCAGCTAAACCTAATCACACAACTAGGTCTTCTAGGTCTTTTGATGTCTTTAGGAATTTTTATCTATTTTGCTTCAATGATTATTTTTGGCTTTAAAGTAAGTTTTTTTAGGGAATAAAAGATGTTTTTAATAAGAGGTTTAAATAACTTGAATTATTTCAATGAGAAGTTTCAAGATCAAAAACTAGTAACAACGATAGGAAATTTTGATGGGCTTCATAAAGGACACAAAGAAATAATAAAGAATATGAAGACTGCAGCAAAGAGTTTAGAAGCCAAAACTCTAGTAGTTTTTACAGAACCACATGCAAAGGAATTTTTTTCAAGTGATAAAGATATTAAAGATCAGCCCACAAGAATTTCTCCATGGAGAGATAAATACATGAGACTAAAAGCATCAGGAATTGATTTCGCTTTTTATTTAAAATTTAATAAAGCTTTGCAAACTATGACTCCTGAGAGTTTCATTGAGGATGTTCTGGAGACCTTTAATATATCCCAATTAATGATCGGTGATGACTTTAGGTTTGGAAACCAAAGAGAAGGAGACTTCGAGATGCTTGTTAAATGGGGAGAAAAAAAACATATTAATATCTTGAAGCATGAAACCTTCGAAATCAGTAATCGAAGAGTAAGTAGCTCTTGGGTTCGTGAGGCCTTGTCAAAAGGAGATTTTGATCTTGCAAAAAAATTACTTGGCAGGCCTTATACATTTTCAGGTAAAGTAGTTAAAGGCAATCAATTGGGTAGAACTATTGGTTTTCCTACTGCTAATATATGGCTTCCAAAGAACAATCTTCCAATAAGGGGCGTGTTTTCTGTAAAGATTCAAATAGATGGCTCTATTATGAAGGGTATTGCTAATATGGGAGTAAGACCTACGGTAGGGGGCACTCATCCTGTGCTTGAAGTACATGTTTTTGACTTAGAAAGAGACTTATACGGTAAGCGAATGGATGTAGAATTTGTTAGCAAGATCAGAGATGAAAAGAAGTTTGATAACCTTGAGGAATTGAAATCTCAAATCTCATTGGACGTCGAGGAAGCAAAAAAAATCTTAGAAAAATGAAAAAAATAAAAGATACACTGAATTTACCTTCTACAAGCTTTTCTATGAAAGCAAATCTCGCGCAAAAAGAGCCAGATATTATTAAATACTGGGAAGAAATAAAACTATATGATTTATTACAAGAAAAAAATAAAGAAGGTCCAAACTTTTTTCTTCATGATGGGCCGCCATACGCAAATGGCCCAATACATCTAGGCACCACCACTAACAAAGTATTGAAAGACATTATTGTTAAATTCAAGCAACTCTTGGGTTTTAATTCCCCTTATATTCCAGGTTGGGACTGTCATGGTCTTCCTATAGAACTGAATGTTGAAAAGAAAGTAGGCAAGTCAAAAGTTGATATAAGCGACAAAGAATTTAGGGAGCATTGTAGAGAGTATGCCAATCAACAAATAGCTATCCAAAGAAATGACTTTAAGAGGCTTGGAGTTATCGCAGACTGGAAAAACCCTTACAAGACCATGAATTTTGGATTTGAAGCAAATATAATTAGAGCATTAGGGAAAATTGTTGAAAAAAATCACCTTACAAGAGGATCAAAACCTGTTTATTGGTGCCCGGATTGTAAATCTGCATTAGCCGAAGCTGAAGTAGAATATTTTGATAAGGAATCTAAATCGATTGATTTCTTGTTTCCCATTTCTTCTGAGAATGCTATAAAAATATTTGCTAAGGATTACAAACAACCCATATATATGGCCTCATGGACCACCACTCCCTGGACAATTCCAAGTAATAAAGCAATTTCTTTTAATCCTAAATTTAAATATGAATTAATAGAAATTGAATTAAAAAATAACTCAGCGCTTATTCTATTAGCTGAAAATTTAAAAGAACGAACGTTAGAAAGAATAGGACAAGATAAATTCAACTTAAAAGAATCTATTGAAGGTAATAAATTATCAGGGGTTATCGCAAAACATCCTTTTTTAGATCAAGATTCAATACTTATCGAAGGACATCATGTCACAGACGAAATGGGGACAGGTCTTGTGCATACTGCTCCTGCACACGGCTTAGAGGATTATCATGCTTGCTTAGGAATGGATATAGATTTTCAAAGTCCGGTTGGAGAAGATGGTAAATTTAAAGAAAATATAGAGCATGTTGCAGGTTTAACTTTAGATGAAGCAAGCATAAAAGTTATAAATATTTTAGAAGAGTCTGGATTACTTCTTAGTAAAAGCACATATAGACATAGTTTTCCTAATTGTTGGAGACATAAAACACCATTATTTTATAGGGCAACTCCCCAATGGTTCATCTCTATGGAAAATAATAGCCTTTTAAAAAAATCTAAAGAAAAGATTAACGAAATAAATTGGTTACCTGAATGGGGTAAAAGCAGAATAGAAGGAATGATGTCAGAGAGACCAGATTGGTGTATCTCAAGACAAAGATCTTGGGGTGTTCCAATTCCATTTTTTACAAATAAGGAAACAGGAGAGCTTCATCCAAATACCTCTGAAATTATAGAAATGGTTGCAAAAGAAGTAGAAAAAAAAGGTATTCAGGCTTGGTACGATATAGATACAAAGTCTCTTATGAAGGATTCTGAATTCTATGAGAAATCAAATGATATTCTTGATGTATGGTTCGATTCTGGAGTGACCCATTTTTGTGTTCTTGATAAAGAAGAAAATTTATCTTATCCAGCTGATCTATATCTTGAGGGCTCTGATCAACATAGAGGTTGGTTTCAATCTTCTCTTTTAACCGGAATTGCAATAAACGATGAGGCTCCTTTTAGATCTGTTCTTACACATGGATTTGTTGTTGATGGTGAAGGAAAGAAACAATCTAAATCTCTTGGAAATACCGTCTCACCTCAATCGGTTTGGAATAAAAAAGGAGCAGACATTTTAAGAGCATGGGTGGCTTCTTCAGACTTTAGAAATGAAATTTACTTTTCTGAAGAAATTTTAGATAGAACAACAGATTCATATCGAAGGATAAGAAATACAATTAGATTTCTTCTTTCAAATCTAAATGACTTTGATATTGATAAAGTTTCAACAAACGAAATTGAATTAGTTGAACTAGATGCATGGATCTTAAATGAAGCGAGAAGTCTAAATGAAGAAATTATTGAAGACTATTCAAATTATGAATTTCATCTTGCCTTTCAAAAGATACTAAATTTTTGTTCTAATGAATTAGGAAGTTTTTATTTAGATATAATCAAAGATAGGCTTTACACATCCCATAAGACAGGACAGGCAAGAGTTTCTGCTCTAATTGTTATGCATAAACTTTTATTGTCATTATTATCTTGGGTTTCTCCAGTCTTGAGTTTTACCGCAGAAGAGGCTTTTAAAGAATTAAAGCAAGACATACCATCCATATTTTTATCCGGGTGGCATCAGGATTGGATAGATTATGATTTTTCTTTAGATGAAGAATCTTGGGCATTTCTTGTAAATCTAAAAATAGATGTTAATAAAATGCTAGAGGATAAAAGAAATAATGGGGAGATAGGTTCTTCTCTAGACGCTGAAGTAAAAATATATTGTAACTCAGAAAATTTTTTAAGATTAAGTAGTTGTTTAGACGAATTGAAGTTCTTGCTAATAGTTTCAAATGTTTCAATCGAAATGACTAGCGACGAGGAAGAACAGGCTATAAGGATTGAGGCGGAATCATCAAAAAATAAAAAATGTGATAGGTGTTGGCATTTTGTTGACAAACTCGTTCCTCATTTGGATTCAAATATATGTTTAAGATGCCTTGAGAATATAGAGGGTGAAGGTGAAAAGAGAAAATTCTTCTAAAAGACCTTACAATTTAAGTATTCTCCTTTTTATCTCTTTTTTAACAATCGTTGATCAATTATCGAAGATTTATATTGTTAATAGTTTTAACCATTTTGAGACACTTAATTTTTTTTCATTTATAAATATTACTTTTGTAAAAAACTTTGGAGGCGCTTTCAACCTATTTAATGATCCTTTACTAGAAATTTCATTTATTTTTACCTTACTTACAACTTTGATATGTTTAATACTTTTTATAGGTATTTTTACAGATCTTTTATTAAAAAATATCTCTAACATAGAGAGGTTCCTTTGGGCGATGATACTCGCTGGAGGCTTAGGAAATGTTATTGATAGATATTCTAGAGGATATGTAGTGGATTTTATTGATATAACATTTAATCCTTACATATTTAATTTTGCAGATTGCTACGTCACACTAGGGGTAGTATTTCTAATTTTATATTCTTTTAAGAAACCAAAAAGTAATGACGGATAAACTCATAAAATTAGCTAATCCAAGAGGATTCTGTGCCGGCGTAGATCGAGCTATTGATATTGTAAATTTAGCTCTTGAAAAATTTGGACCACCTGTATATGTAAGACATGAGGTAGTCCACAATAGAAAAGTTGTACAAGACCTAAAACTTAAGGGAGCAAGATTTGTAGATTCTTTAGAAGAAGTTCCTCAGGATTCAATTACAATTTTTTCTGCACATGGGGTTTCTGAAAAAGTAGTTGAGCAAGCTAAAACTTTTAAACTGAGATATTTTGATGCTACTTGTCCCTTGGTGACGAAAGTGCATATGGAAGTTATTAAATTTGCTTCAAACGCTATGGACGTAATTTTAATTGGACATAAAAACCACCCTGAAGTTGAAGGAACTTTGGGAAGGTTTCCAAATACCAGCTCAGGGAATATTTATCTAGTTGAGGACGAGGAGCAAGCAAGAGAAATTCAAGTTTCACAGCCTAAAAATTTAGCTTTAGTCACTCAAACCACTCTCTCTGTCGACGACACATCAAAGATAATAAATATTCTCAAAGAAAAATTTCCTTCGATAAAGTCTCCTAATGCAGATGATATTTGCTACGCAACCCAAAACAGACAGGACGCTGTAAAACAATTGGCATTAGAAACAGATTTCATAATAGTGGTAGGATCACAAAATAGTTCAAATTCTAATAGATTAAAAGAACTATCTGAGATAATCGGTACTAAATCTTGTTTAGTTGATCACGTATCTCAGCTTTCTGAGGATATGTTCAAAGACGTGAAAGTTTTAGGCATTACTTCCGGAGCTTCAGCACCTGAAGAGCTCGTGGAAGAAATCATAAACTTTTGTGAACAATATGGGTTTAAGGAAAAAATTGAGCTAGATGGGCTAAAGGAAAATATGTCTTTTAAACTGCCGTTAGAATTGAGATGAAAGAAAAAATAGCAATTATAGGAGCAGGCATTGCGGGTATAACAACTGCTTACGCTTTAGCAAAAAAAGGTTGTGATGTTACTTTGTTGGATTCAAGAAGATATCCAGCTATGGCAACGAGTTACGCTAATGGTGGCCAACTTAGTGCCAGTAATTCTGAAACTTGGAATACTTCAAAAAATATTCTGAATGGACTTAAGTGGATGTTCAAAAAAGATGCACCTTTATTATTTAATCCATCTCCTAGTCTACAAAAATATAAATGGATGTTAGGTTTTTTAGCTGCGACCTTTAATGGAAAACATAAATCTAACACGCAGGAGACTATAGATTTAGCAAAAAGAGCAAGAGAAATATATTATGGAATTGCTGACTCTGAAGGCCTTAAATTTGATCTACTTAAAAAAGGAATTCTCCATTTTTACAATGATAGCAAAGAACTTAAGTCTGCTGCTAATAAGGCTTCATGGTTAGATCAGGAGGGCATGGAATGGGAAGTCCTGTCTTTAGATGAAATCGAGGATTTAGAGCCTGCATTTAAATCTGCAAGTAATCAAAAAAAAATTGTAGGAGGCATTTATACAAAATCAGATGCAAGTGGAGATATTCATAAATTTTGTGTGGGAATGCAAAAAATTCTTGAAGAAAAATATGGTGTAGAAACTATTTTTAATACTGAAATAGATACTATTTATAAGGATCAAGACAAGATAATTCTTTCCGGTGCCGATTTGTCATCAGCTAAAGGCTTTGAGTTTGATAAGGTTGCTATCTGTGCAGGAGTTGAAACTCAAAGATTTGCTGATATTCTTGGAGATTCTATGAGAGTCTATCCTGTTAAAGGTTATAGCGTTACCATCTATCTAGATGACATGATTTCTCAGGAAGCTGCTCCTCAAGTTTCTCTCTTAGATGATCCTGTGAAAATTGTTTCAAGTAGATTAGGTAATAGACTGAGAGTAGCTGGAACAGCTGAATTAGCTGGCAAAAACAAAGACATAAGACAAGATAGAATTAGACCTCTACTAAAGTGGGTAAGAGAATATTTTCCTTCTGTAAGTACAGAAAACTATACTCCTTGGGCAGGATTAAGGCCAATGACGCCGGATATGATGCCTTTAATCTTTGAAAGCAATGTAAATGGCATTTTTTATAATACAGGTCATGGACACCTAGGCTGGACATTAGGCGCAGCTACTGGAGAAATTTTGGCTGAAAAAATGCAAAAATAAAAAAATGATAAATGATGAAGGCTGGTTAAAAGGAGCCGAAATACAGAAATCTCCTAATTTTGATTACAGGCCAGAAAATACAGAAGTTAATTTAATTGTTATTCACAATATAAGTCTGCCGCCAGGGGAATACTCAGATACAAATGTTATTAAACTTTTTACTAATACTCTTGATTTTGAATCACATGACTATTTTAAAAAGATTAATGGTCTGAAAGTTTCTAGTCATTTTTTTATTAAACGAAGTGGAGAGATTATCCAGTTTGTATCTGTATTGGATAGAGCGTGGCATGCAGGTAAATCAAAACATAAAGGTAAAATAAATTGCAATGATTTCTCAATAGGTATTGAGCTATCTGGATCAGATGATTGTCATTACGAAGAAGAACAATATAAAGGGCTCATGTATTTAATTAACGAATTAATGAAAAAATTTGAAGGCATAAATTTAGATAATATTGTTGGTCATTCTGAAATCTCTCCGGGGCGAAAAACTGATCCTGGTCCTTTTTTTGATTGGAATAGAATAAAAGGTAATATATAAAAATGCCTTCATTTGATATTGAATCTAAAATCGATAACCACGAGCTTTCAAATGCAATAGCTCAAGCTAATAGGATAATTTCTAATAGATACGATCTAAAAGAGGCTGATGCTTTGATTTCTATCGATGAAAATGTGATTAAATTATCTGCTAAAGAAACCTTTCAAATAGAACAAATTACCCCAATCCTTAACGAAAATATTTCTAAAAGAGGGATAGATCTAAAAGGCCTTAAATCTGGAGAAATTTATACAACAAATAACTCTGCTTCTTTAGAAATTAATCTCATACAGGGCATCTCTCAAGAAATAGGAAAAGAGTTAAATGCATTAATAAAATCTCATAAATCGAAAGTTCAAAGTTCCTTTCAAGGAGATAGTGTAAGGGTTACAGGAAAAAAAAGAGATGATCTGCAAGATATAATTTCTCTCATAAAAGAAAAGAATTTTGATATACCTCTCCAATTTAAAAATTTTAGGGATTAAAGGATGTCTTTTTTTGATTCCTTGAGGAATTATTTAAAACCTCAAATTTTATCAGTACTAGCTTTAGGTTTTGTTTCCGGTGTTCCTTATGGGTTGTTGATGGATCCTTTAAATTATTGGCTTTCAGAAGAAGGAATTCAAAAATCTACGATAGGTCTTCTTTCTCTTGTTTTTTTAACATACTCTCTTAAAGTTTTCTGGGCCCCTCTTGTAGACAGGCTTAAATTACCAATACTAGGTATTTTTGGACAAAGAAAAAGTTGGTTATTTATTTCTCAGTTTTTAGCCGCCTTAATAATATTATTCATAGGATCCGTAGGCCCTAAAGAAAGTTTAAATGTTTTTGTATACCTAGTTCTAGTGTTAGGTTTTTTATCAGCCACACAGGATATATGTACAGACGCGCTAAGAATTGAGTTGGTTGAAAAAAAAGAATTAGGTGAAGCATCCGCCGTTTTTGTTATTGGTTGGAGAATAGGAGCAGTTCTTCTTTCGGGAGTTGCAACATTCTACCTAGCAGAAAGTTTTGGATGGAACTTCGCTTATCAATTCATTGGATTAACCTTAATTATTTTGTCCTTACTTTTTTTTATATTCCTATCTGAGCCTGAAAGAGAGGTAAGGCCGTATATTGATATTATTCAGGAACCATATGAATGGTTTAAAGATTCATTTCTAGAGCCTTTAAGAGATATTTACCTAAGATATAAAAGTGAGATTATTCTTATTTTATTTTTAATTATCACTTATAGGTTAAGTGATATGTTTTTAGGACCTATGGCTATGCCATTTTATAGAGAAACAGGTTTTACAAAAATTGAGGTAGCAGAAATAACCAATTTCTATGGGCTAATAATGACTATAGTCGGAGGCTTATTTGCAGGAGCTTCTGTTCATAGGTATGGATTAGCAAAAAATTTGGTTGCGGGAGCAATCTTAACTCCCCTTACAAACCTTCCTTTTATTTACTTAAACTTACTAGGGCATGATATAAATTTTTTAATTTTTACCATAACAGTGGATAATTTTACTCAAGGGTTCGTAAACGTTGTGGGTGTGACGATACTCGGCACAATAGTTTCAGCAAGTTTCACAGCAACACAGTATGCTTTATTAGTTGCACTAGTTTCTATTCCGCCAAGAATTATGTCAGGCTCTTCAGGGATGGTTGTGGATAATTTAGGTTTTCAAAACTTTTTTATCATTTGTGCCATATTAGGTATTCCAGCAATTATATTTTCTGTATTGGCATACAGAAAAAAGGACATTTTAGGATTTGAATAACCAGATCAACAAATTTTGGTTTACTTTTTTCTGCTTTATTCTGTCCATATCGTTTTTTCTTTTTTTTTATAATTTTCCTAAAACAGAAAGTAATTTCTTATTTTTAGACAAAATCTTTCATTTTTTAATTTTTTTCTTTTTATCCCTTTCTCTAACCAAATCAGAATTTAAAATTATCTTTGTTCTCATTTTTTGTAGTTTATACGGGGTAATTATTGAAATTACTCAAACCCTTTTATTTTATAGGACAGGGGACTTTTTAGATTTTTTATTTGACCTGTTTGGCACGATAATGGCAATTTTTTATCTAAAAACACTTGAAAAATAAAACTTTACACATAAATATCAAAATATTGAGTTGTGTATTGTGGTTTCGTTTAATAAAATGCGCATCTCAAATATTACTATAGGTATAAAAGGAGTTTTAGTATGAAATTTAATCCACTAGGAGACAAGCTTCTTGTTAGGAGAAGCGAAGAAGAAGAAACTTCAGCAGGAGGTATAGTTTTACCTGGCTCTGCAGCAGAGAAACCTTCTCAAGGAGAAGTGATGGCAATCGGACCCGGTAGAATTTTAGATAGCGGAGAAAAGGTAGATATTCCGGTTAAAGTTGGAGATACAATAGTTTTTGGTCAATATGCTGGAAGCAACACAATAAAAGTTGATGGCGAAGAACTTTTAATTTTGAGTGAAAGCGATATTTTGGGAACTATTTCAAAATAAAGATCCAAACAAATTAATAATCATAATAATAAGAGGTATTAAAAATGGCAAAAGACGTAAAATTTAGTGATTCTGCAAGGCAAATGATGTTAGAAGGAGTCAATGTACTTGCCGATGCAGTGAAAGTCACGTTAGGTCCTAAAGGTAGAAATGTAGTATTAGATAAGTCCTTTGGTGCTCCTACAGTTACGAAAGATGGAGTTTCAGTTGCCAAAGAAGTTGAGCTTCAAGACAAATTTGAAAATATGGGCGCTCAAATGGTAAAAGAGGTTGCTTCCCAAACTTCAGATGCAGCAGGGGATGGCACAACAACAGCAACAGTATTGGCGCAGTCAATAGTTAACGAAGGACTGAAATCTGTTGCGGCAGGTTTTAACCCTATGGATTTAAAGAGGGGTATAGATAAAGCTGTAGCAAAAGCTGTAGAGAGTATTCAAGAAATGTCAGCTCCTTGTGCTGATAGCACAGCAATAGCTCAAGTAGGAACAATATCAGCAAATAGCGATAGCGAAGTTGGAGATATCATTGCTGAAGCTATGGAGAAGGTTGGCAAAGAGGGAGTCATAACTGTAGAAGAAGCTAGTGGAATCGAAAATGAACTTGAGGTTGTTGAGGGTATGCAATTTGATAGAGGATATCTTTCTCCTTACTTCATTAACAATCAAGACAAAATGATTACTGAATTAGAGGACCCGATGATACTTTTGCATGATAAGAAAATTTCTAACATAAGAGAGCTTCTTCCTCTATTAGAAGCGGTAGCAAAAGCAGGAAAATCTCTTCTCATAATCGCTGAGGATGTTGAAGGGGAAGCATTAGCTACTCTTGTAGTTAATAATATGCGAGGCGTGGTAAAAGTTTCAGCTTGAAAAGCTCCAGGATTTGGAGATAGAAGAAAAGCAATGTTAGAAGATATTGCTATTCTAACCGGTGGAACTGTTATTTCAGAAGAAGTAGGGCTTAATCTTGAGGGAGCTACCCTAGAATCTCTGGGAACTGCAAAAAAGGTTGTTTTATCAAAAGAGAATACAACGATTATTGATGGAGCTGGATCTCAAGATAATATTTCAGGTCGAGTAAATCAAATCAGAGCTCAAATTGAAGAAACTTCTTCAGATTATGACCGCGAAAAATTGCAAGAAAGAGTGGCTAAATTAGCTGGTGGAGTTGCAGTAATTAAAGTTGGTGCAGGTTCGGAAATGGAAATGAAAGAGAAAAAAGCTCGAGTGGAAGATGCCTTACACTCTACTAGGGCTGCTGTGGAAGAAGGAGTTGTCCCAGGCGGTGGAGTTGCTTTAATAAGAGCTTT
>CETL01038565.1_pt1 | contig 12194 bp, 7 predicted proteins | sample 356371 | NCBI WGS metagenome assembly CETL01 (sample SAMEA2622518, study PRJEB7988) | marine metagenome | biome: marine biome (ENVO:00000447); feature: surface water layer (ENVO:00002042); material: "saline water (ENVO:00002010), including plankton (ENVO:xxxxxxxx)" | depth 5 m | reverse complement strand
GCATACATGCCAACATTTGCTCCAGTGTACATCATCCCCAGAACAATATTATCTGGAGTTTCTGCTAGTTTTTCGTATGAGGCTCCTCCATTTATAGAAAAAAAGTACAAATATTTTCCATTTTTAGAAACAATCTTCAGCAAAATCTCTCCTGCGTAATTTGTTAAAGCTTTAGATTTAAAGGCTTTTACTTCTGTGTTAGGAATTTTAGCAGAATCAGTCATTGCAGTTACTTGATTGTTCTTTTCTTTAACGGTTACTTTTACAAAGTGCTCATTCCCAATTTTTTGAACTGTTAAATTAACAAAGTTTATGTCTTTTTGATAAACGCTTATTCCAGCTTCCTCAAGATTTTTCTTTGGTTTGAATTTCATTTTTGCTTCCCATTCAAATTCACTTTCCTTTTGTGTAATTCCTATTGCACTGTAACGTTTTCTTGGCTGGAAGGCCTCAGGTTTTAAATAAAGTCTTAGATGACCTTTATTTGCATTTAGCGAATATGTATTGGGTTGGGGAACTCTTCTGAATATCCAATCAGGTCTTAAAGCTATTGCATCAAAATTGTCATTGAACGTGTCATTATAGAACTGATTTTTATCTGCAAATGGTAATGGATTAATTCGTTCTACTTTTCCAGTTTCAGGAGCAACAACAGGGAATAAATATCGAACAGGTTCCCATTTGGTTTTACTTACTTGCTGCCACCTTACGATTTGATTCTCCCAAATCACTGGCATTAAATGTGTTTCTCGCCCCATGTTAGAGTGGCCGTCTCTGTCATTTCTTTTCCCTAATGAGACCATAAACCATCTTCCATCTTCTAATTTAACCAGATCAGCATGACCAGTACTGTGAACCCAATTTTTCATTGACAGATGTCTTGACGTAAGAATGGGATTTCTAAGTCCTGTTTCATAGGGTCCAAAAACATCATCACTTGCAGCAATCATTACTGCATGGTGAAAACTTGTTCCTCCCTCGGCTACTAATAGATAGTATTTTCCATGTTCTTTATAAATATGAGGACCCTCTGTGTGACTTTTATCACATGCTCCCTCCCAAAGGGAATGGCGATCTCCAACTAATTTCCAATTTTCAAGATCTAACTCTTGGGCCCAGATCGCTCCGATTCCATTTGAATACATGTCACCCGGATTGTGGGTTCCAACAAAGTATACCTTACCGTTGTCATCAAAAAATAAATCTGGATCTATTCCTCCAGCTCCCTCTATCACATGAGGTTCAGACCAAGGTCCAGTAGGATCTTTTGCAGTAATTATAAAGTTTGTATTTGATTTTGTATTATTTGGTTTAGCGCGGTCTATCTGGGAGTACATGTTAGTGGTTACGATATAAAATGTACCCTTATTATACCTGATTGTAGGGGCGTGGATTCCACCATTTTCTTGTACATCTACAAGATTAACTGCCCCAGAGGCTTGGCTTGGTCTGTGAAGGCCATTTCCGATTAGCTCCCAGTTAACTAGGTCTTTACTGTGATGAATGGGCAGTCCGGGAAAATATTCAAATGAAGAATTTACAATATAAAAATCATCATCTACCCTACAAATAGAAGGATCAGGGTACCCCCCAGGTATAATAGGGTTAATAAACTTTCCCTGACTAAATAGTAAATAGCTTGAAAAAAGAAATGTAAAAATGTATAATCTTCTCATCGGTTATTGCTTTAAATAAAAAGGAGGGTTAAAAAAATTAGCCCTCCTTTTACTCAATTAATTATGTAATTTACTCTACAATTTCTTATTGACACACTTCTCCGAAGCGCATATCAGTTCCGTAGCCAGGATTTTTGACCACAATAGAACCGTCAGCATTTTGGAAATTTAAATGTATTTCAGTAATAATTTGATTATTTACACCGAAGTATGCAGGAGGCCAAATAGTTTTTGACCATGTATCAGCTCCACTAAGGGTCATTTTTGCTGAAGCGCTTCTATCTACTTTAGCTATAGTTGTCCCATCGCCTAATAATGCAGTAGCACACATGTAAACTTCACCCGCATTGAAAAGAGCAGTATTCGCTCCTAAATACCCTTCTTTAGCATCAAAATTAATGGTAATTATATCGTCAAAAGTATATCCATTTGCTCCAGCAGCAACAGTTGCAGTGAAAGTTGGCGCAGGACCTGTAAGATCGGTTGCACTTGCTCCTGCACCAGTAATTACGATATTTTCATAGAAAGTATCCCAATGGCGCGAAACAGCAGCTGTGGTATGAGTTGATCCGTTCCAAGCATTTTCTTGTTTAAAACCGTTTTGGTGACTACCTACCCAATAACCTAGTTGAGCACCGCTGTGGTCTGGACCAACTTCGACAGTAATGGTAAAAGTAAAATCTTTATCTTTTGTACTACCAAAGTCGACTGGTTTTTCTGATCTAAAAGCAACCCACTCCGATTCACCGTAGTTTTCTCCAATATCTAGAATAGTATTCATGTCATCAACAACTGAATTACCACTTTCCTCGCCATCTAATCCTTTAGATTTTTCACCCCAGAAATTTACGTCACCACCATCTACAATCATAGGACCTGACCCTGGACGAGCTTCGTTAATAACAACATCAGAGTCAAATCGAACAGTGGCTTTATTTGCTATGTCCCAAGTTTTAGGGGCTAGCATACCAAGTCTTAAAAACTTATAGTTCTGATCACTTTCAGTTTCTGTACTACCATTAACGTTTACGGTTATAGTAATAGTTTCTCCTACTTTAGCAGAGGCAGGCTGAGTAACACCAGTAATATCAAAACATGAAGTCACAAACAAAAATACTAGTGGCAAAGCCAAAAAACCAAAAATAAATGTTTTATAATTTAAATTAAATCTTCTCATTTCCATTATTTTTTAAAGTTATATTGATATGACGTAGCTCCACAACCCATTGAAAATGATAATCCCATTGATGAATTATTAGAAGCATAAAGAGGCATAGCAAGCGATGTTACAATAACATCTGTTCCATTTGTGAAATTGATACTAGTAGGCTGGTAATCATCATCGAAAGACCATGAGCCTGAGCTAAATGGAGTTCGAGCATTACCCAAAGTAGGGAACGGTATATCTGATGAACCTAAAGTAAATGAGCCAGCTTCAACTTGAAGCGTTAGTCCTGTGGCAGATGGGATATGGGATGTAATATCCGTACCATCCCTATGAACAGAATGAAGTGTCCATGTACCATTGATGTCAGTGACATAATTAACAAGAGCATCTTGTCTTACATCAAATGAATCAGCTTCGTCGCATGATATAAACATTACGAGCGAAAGTGTCATTGTTAAAAAGAGTATATTTCTCATAATTGTATTGAATTTGATTTTTAGTGTTTAATATTATTGAGTCATGTTATGAATATCTATTTCTGTTTGCGGAATTAAAACATACAAAACTGAATTGTATGCTGAATATGGAATAGCTCCGTTACCACTCTCATTTAGAATATCTCTTTGTAATCTTCGAGTGTTAAAAAATCTATCTCCAGTTTCATTATAAAGCTCTTTAGATCTCTCATTGAAAATTATTTCAAGCATATCTGATGCCCCGGGTGTACCTGCAACAGTATCAGATGCACCAGCTCGGTTTTTAACAGCATTCACATCAGAAACATCTGCAGCGGTAACAGTATTATTTACCATAATATTAGCCTCAGCTCTTGTTAGATACATTTCCGCAAGCCTTATACCAATATAATCAACATCATTTGTTGGGTATTTACCGTCAGTGAATACATAACCATCTTCTTCAGTCATTAAATCGGTAAACCTTTTATCGTTTGGGTCAGCAGATCTAAGTTTTCCTATAACTCCATTTGGATTAAGAGATGAAATTCCGTCGGCTTCATCAGCCTGATGAATTTGAAAACCTATTTGGGCTGAACCAAAAGTATTTTCGGCTCTGTTATTAACTACTGCAAAGATTACTTCCGAGGAGCTTCTACCTTTTGTATAGATATCTGCAACATTTTGTTCAAGAGAAAAACCACCATCGGTAATGACCTCATTAGCTCTTTCATATGCAAGATTATATTTTTTATTGTAAAAGTACATTCTTGCTGCAACAGCAGTTGCTGCAGAGTGAGATGTTATACCACCTGAAATTGCCAAATTAGTGCGAGCAGCTTCAATGTCAGATTCCATTTGACTAATTACCTCCGCCGAGGTATTTCGAGTTACCCGGTCATTAGTACCGAGCACAGTAGTGACAATTGGGACAGAGTTTCCACTAGGGTTTGTAAACCAATTATTAAGGTAAAGAAGAGCGTACGCTCTTAAAAAGTAAGCATCACCTTTAACTGCAGCTTTTTCAGCTGTTGTTCCATACATATTATCAATATCTGCATTTAAAACAGTGTTGACTTTATTAAAAATGGTATAACATTGACTATATCGGTTGAACATATTAGGAATTCCAGATGTTGTGGTCCATTTAGCCCAAGGAATCCAGTTTGCATTTCTTCTTGCCTGGCAATCCCTTACAGTAAAAGTAGATTGGGCGTGTTCATATGCAGTTAAGTTTCTTAGATCATTATAGGCGCCAGCATTAAGTGCTTGCATAGCAACAATATCAGTCAGACTTTCGGAAGATAAGCCAATAGTTGATGTCTCCTCCAAGAAATCTTCACAAGAGGTGAGTACAAGGCTTATAGCCATTAAACCAAATAATAATCTTTTCATTTTAAATTTCTTAATATTTTTCATCAGTTTAAAATTTTAGATTAACACCTATATTAACAGTCTTGGCCTGTGGAACTTGTCTCCACTTATCCATCAAATTTAAATTACCGCCTCTAATATAATTTTCTGGGTCAAACATCCATGGTTGAGCGTTTGTCCAGGTTAAAAAGTTAGTTAGCTTAGTATAAAGATCTAGTCCTTTAATAGAACTATTTGCGGGGAGATCAAATGAATATGTGAATGTAAAATCTCTCATTCTCAGAAAATCTACATCTGATACATATTCTGAAGTTCTGCTCCAAATAGTAGGTTCATTGTTAACTTGAGCTATGTTTGTAACATCTCCAGGACTTCTCCATCTTCCCAACATATGTCTTAGTGGGGTTATAGCAGAAGAAGCAGCAAAATATTTAGAGTTTATATTTTCACCAGATGCAATATAATCTTGTCCCACAGCAAACGAGAATAAAGCACTAACACTCCAATTTTGATAAGAAAAATTGGTGCTAAAACCTCCAGTAAAATCAGGCCATGGATTTCCATAAGGGACAAGGTTTTGCTGGTAAAAGTTATTTACACTACCATATTGTGCAGCTGCTTGAGATTCAGTTAGAGTCAAACCAGTGGACTGCTCAAGATACATGTCTTGGCCAGTTGCAGGATCAACTCCTTTCCAAATAGGAATTGTTTGAATTCCAATTGGCATACCAAGATATATTGAAGTTGTTCCAAAACCTGGTAAATTAATACCCTCAGGGTTATCTCCAATTGAAAGAACTTCATTTGTATTTTTAGCATATTGGAATTCTACATCCCATGTCATATCATTATTTTCTAACAAACTTGCTCCTAAAATAAATTCAATTCCTTTATTGCTTATCTCACCAAGATTTGTTGTTACTTGAGTGAGACCACTAACAATACTAACTGGGTAGGGGAGTAATAAATCAGTTGTTATCTTATCATATATATCGACATCAGCTCTAAATTTACCATCAAAAAGTTCAGCACTTATACCGAAGTTTGTAGTGGTAGATGTCTCCCAACCTAATTGGTCATCAGCAATGTTGGCCAATGTGATTCCGTTGAGGCCATTATACTGAGCTGAACTGTATCTAGATTCATTTTGATAATTTCCAATTTCCGAATTACCTGTGATTCCATAACTAGCCTTCAGCTTCAAATAACTAAAAATTCCTCTAAATGGTTTAAAAAATGACTCTTCACTTATATTATAACCCAGCGACCCAGCAGGGAAAGTACCCCAACGTTTTGCTTTACCAAACCTCGAGGATCCATCTCTACGGGCAGTAAATGAAAAGAGATATTTCCCTTTATAGTCATAATTTAGTCTTGAAATTAGAGATAAAACTGTAAAAGCAGATTCGTTCATACTAACACTTTGTGTAGCAGCATCCTGAGGAGTCTTAAGAGATGTACTCGTAAAACCATCTCCTCTCATTCCAATAGTATGAGTTTTACTTTTAGATGCTTCAATACCGGCCAAAACATCAAAATTGTGATCACCAAATTTTTTCCGGTAATTGACTAAATTTTTCCAGTTCCAAGCATTAATAGTATTTTTTTGTTCAGAAGCCATTGCCTCGTCATTATTGCTTAGCCTTCTGTCCATGTACTGTTCTTTATTTACAGCAATCGAGTTCAATCCAAATTCAGTTCTGAAACTTAAATCCTTAGTCAATTGGTACCTTAGATACCAACTAGCTGTCAGAGATCTATTTTTTAAATTGTTTTCATAAAAATTTAACCATGCAACTGGGTTTTGTTGTGTATTAAAATATGTTCCATCATCATTGTAGACAGGTTCAATAGGAAGCATATTAACTGCTCTTCCTATACCGTTTTGAACTGGTACAGGAGAATTATCTATATATGTAAAATTCAAATTTGTTCCAACGCTTAATTTATCATTAACTTGATGATTTAAGTTTGTTCTAGCATTTAATTTAAGATATTCATTACCAACAAAAATTGATTCCTCCTCTAAAAAATTTCCACTCACAAAGAATTTAGTTTTCTCACTACCTCCTGAAGCAGAAATATTTGCTCTATATGCTACACCTGTTCGAAGAGTGGCATCTTGCCAATCAGTGTCAGTAGTAAGGGCTTTCTCTCTTGTATTACCTGCAGCTAGAACTTGACTCATACTCCAATAATCTGTTGGATTATTTCCAGCATTGTACCAGGCCTCTTGAGATAGCATTAAATACTCCTCAGCATTAACATAATCAAGTTTTCTTGTAGTTTCGGAAAGTCCTACATCAAAAGTTGCCTCAATTTTAGTCTCACCAGCTTGTCCTTGTTTGGTAGTAATTAAAATTACACCGTTTGATCCTCTAGCACCATAAATAGCTGTAGCAGCAGCATCTTTCAGGACCTCCATTGATTGAATGTCATTTGGATTGATAGATGCAAGGACATTTGCAGTTGGTGTATCCATAAAACCAACACCTGACTGATTGGATCCATAATTTGTCTCCATTATAATTCCATCCACAACATAAAGTGGATCAGAATTAGCAGTAGCTGAGTTAGCACCTCTAATTCTAATTTTGGCACTTGCACCAGACATTCCCGATCCAGTAACTACTTGAACTCCAGCGGCTCTACCTTGAAGGGCCTGTTCAAATGATGCAAGGGCAGTGTTCCTGACACTTTCTCCATCAACCCTAACAATTGAGCTGGATAGGTTTTTGGCAATCTGTGAACCATAACCTGTAACAATCACCTCTTCAAGTTTTTCACTTGACTCTTCTAATGAAATATTTATGTTTGTTTGGCCATTGAAAACTATACTCTGAGAAGTAAATCCAATGTAGCTAAACTCAATTTCATCACCTTCCGAAACATTATTAATTGAAAAATTACCGTCAAAATCAGTTAGCGTTCCATTTCCAGTTGTATTATTAATTATATTAACTCCAGGAATTGGTTCGCCATCAACCTTAACAGTACCAGTTAATTGTTGGCTAAAGGCTTGTAAAGTAAATAAAAACGTTAAAAAGACTATTAAATAATTTTTCATACTTCAATGAATTTTAAAGATTATTTTAAAGTCAATATTCATAAATTATAATTAAATAATTTTTAATTAAAATTAATTTAAAACCAAAGCTAGAGCAGAGCATAACCCAATAACTGATGAGCAATAGATTGCTATCGTAGTAGAGTCTTAAGGTTACTTTTAAATGCTATTGTTTGGTTTAACTATACACACTTACACCTCAAACATATGAATTTTATGTGCTATTTAATCTAATATTTTGATTAAATTATATAATTTTTTACTATAACCTTGTAGTTACGAGTCGAAAATGTTATAGTCTATAACTATTTAAAGGGTTTTCATTAATTTTAGAATCATTTGTTTTAAATATAATTTTAAAAAATTATTTTAATTTTTAGTAAAAATGCGCAACAAAATCACCCTTAAAAAAATTGCTCAGGAGCTTGATGTTTCGATTTCTACGGTCTCAAAATCACTCAAAGATAGTCATGAAATAGGGAAAGAAACTCGTGAACGTATAAAGGCTTTTGCTAAGTCGCATGGTTATCGCCCTAATAGTATTGCCTTGAGTTTGAAGAACCGAAAAACCAAAACCATAGGGGTAATCATCCCTGATGTGGTTCACTATTTTTTTGCTTTGATTGTTAGAGGCATTGATCAAGTTGCAAGAAAGAGCGGTTACAATGTAGTGGTAGCTTTATCCAATGAGTCCTTTGAAAAAGAGGTTGTTAATATGGAAACTTTAGCCGATAGTTTAATTGATGGATTTATACTTTCCCTTTCCAAGGAGACTTTAAAAAAACAAGATTATTATCATATTAATGAATCTATTAATCAGGGAATGCCCGTTGTTCTTTTTGATAGGGTAGTCCCTGAAATTGAATGTGATAAGGTAATTGTTAATGATTTTAAAGGAGCTTATGATGCCACAAAACTTCTTATTGAAAAGGGTAGAGAAAATATTTTGCTTTTAACCACGGAAGATTATATAAATGTTGGAAGGCTAAGAACCCAAGGGTATATAAAGGCTATACAAGACAATGGTTTGTCATTAGAAAACCATCTCATCATTAAAGTAGAAGATACTCAAGGCTCAGACGATGACCTACCTGAATTGGAAACCAGCATTTCAGAGGCTTTTAATAAAAATAATAAAATTGATGGGATTTTTGCAGTTAATGAAATCTATGCTGGAGCTGCTTTAAGGGTCTTAAGAAAGCTGGGTAAAGCTATTCCTGAAGAGGTTGGATTAATTTGTTTTACGGATGGATTAATTTCTAAATATTCTTATCCTTCTTTGACCACTGTAAAACAACATGCGGAGGAAATTGGAAAAGCTGCTGCAGGTAAATTAATCGAGAGGTTGGAAAATGATAACGAGGACTTGAAATACGAACAAAAAGTTATCAAATCGGTCATAATAGAAAGAGAATCTACTTAAAATTATTTGCTTTTCCATATAATTCAATTAAGTTTGGAATATTAAACTATCGCACACTTCACAAATTAGTTTTGACAAACTTCTAGTTTGTCTTTGAATTATTTGTTATGAAACAAAAATCCCTGAGCTTCTGGGAGATCTGGAACATGAGTTTTGGATTCCTTGGAATTCAATTTGGTTATGCATTGCAGGGTGGTTTTATGTCCAGAATTTTCCAAACACTGGGCGCATCCACTAATGACATCCCTCTTCTATGGGTTGCGGCTCCCCTTACAGGTTTGGTTATACAACCAATTATTGGATATTTAAGTGATCGAACATGGCATACTAAACTGGGTAGAAGGCGCCCTTATTTTTTAATAGGTGCTATTTTGAGTTCTCTTGCACTACTGATTATGCCACATTCTCCTGTTTTATGGATGGCCGCAGGTTTACTTTGGATCCTTGATGCTTCAATTAATATTAGTATGGAACCTTTTAGGGCATTAGTGGCAGATAAACTACCGGAACAACAACGAACTTACGGATTTATTGTTCAAACACTTATAATTGGAATTGGAACATGGGTTGCGAGTAATTTACCTTGGTTTATTTCTTCTATTGGAGTAAGTGATGCAGCAGCACCTGGTATTATTCCTTCATCAGTCAAACTTGCATTTGCCATCGGTGCAATTGTTTTTTTTGGAAGTATTCTGTTTACAATTTTTACCACTTCAGAAACCCCACCTAAAAATATTGAAATTTTTAAAGATAAAATTAAACAAGAGAATAGAGGAGCTTTTATAGAGATATTTCATAATATTTTCAAAATGCCAAGAACTATGTTTAAGTTGGGAGTAATCCAATTCTTTAGTTGGTTTGCTTTTTTCTCTATGTGGAGTCTGGCAAATCCGGCGCTGACAGAGCACATATTTAAAGCACCTGCTCCAATCGAAGAGAATTTTGATTTTAAAGTTTTAGCTCAAGCAAATGCCTTTGATAAGCAAAATGAATCCTTTCAAAAGGCATCGAATTTGGTTAGTGCTAATATGGGGGTCTACGGACTATCCTCAATGGCTTTTGCTTTGTTATTGACCTTTTACAGCTCCAAAAAAACAGTAAATAGAAAATATTTACATATGGGCTCTTTAAGTCTTGGAGGAATAGGATTTTTGATGATGTATTTTCTTCCTGATCCAGAGTTGTTATGGCTATGGTTTTCTTTAGTAGGGATTTCTTGGGGTAGTATTTTATCAATGCCTTATGCTATGCTGTCCAGTACTATATCGCCAGAAAAAATGGGAATTATGATGGGAATATTTAATATGTTTATTGTTATACCTCAAATTGTAGCTGCCCTTGGAGGGGTTAACTTTTTATATAGATTAATGGGAGAAACCCCTATTTTTGCAATGATAGTAGCTGGCATGTCCCTTCTTGTTTCTGCTTTATCCAATTTATTAATCACTGAAAAAAATGTCATTAGCTATGGTGCGTAAAATTGAAATAAAGGGCTTGATATTTGATCTCGATGGTGTAATTGCGGATACCGCTCACTTGCACTATAAAGCCTGGTGTAAAATTGGAGACCAATTGGGTTTTAATCTTTCCAAAGCTCAAAATGAGAAATTAAAAGGTGTTAGCCGAAAAGATTCTATTTTAAAGATAGCCAATTGGGCCGGGAAAAGTTTTACTGAGGCAGAGTTGGATGCTTTTGCATTAGAAAAAAATGAAAATTATTTGAGCTATTGTCAAACATTGGGAACCAAGGATATTCTCCCAGGTGTTTACGATTTTATTAATGCTAGCGTAAATAAAGGCTTAAAATTAGCTGTAGGTTCTGCAAGTAAGAATGCTAAATTAATACTTCAAAAACTTGGAATAATAAACCTTTTTTCAATTGTTGTGGATGGAAATGTGGTTGAAAATTCAAAACCCGATCCGGAAGTATTTTTAAAAAGTGCTGAAATTTTAGAATTAGAACCCAAAAATTGTATTGTTTTTGAGGACTCTCAAGCTGGAATTCAGGCAGCAATCAAGGCAGGGATGTTTTCTGTAGGGGTTGGACTAGAAAATTTGAGAAGTTGTGATCATAAAATAGAAAATTTTGAAGGTTTAGATCCTGAAGAATTATTAACCCAATTATCAAACATAATTTATCAATGAACCAAAGCTATATCCATAAAGACCAGTGGAGAATTTTGGAAAAGGGATTCAATGCTGAGACTGTTAAATCATCGGAAAGTATATTCAGTATTGGTAATGGTTCAATGGGACAGCGAGCTAATTTTGAAGAACAATACTCAGGTCCTACTTTTCAGGGAAGTTATATTGGCGGAGTTTATTATCCTGATCGAACAAGAGTAGGCTGGTGGAAAATTGGCTATCCAGAATATTTTGCAAAGGTCGTTAATGCTCCAAATTGGATTGGAATTGATTTTAATATTGAGGGAGAAAATCTAGACCTTTTTACCGCAAAGAAAGTTCTGGATTTTAATCGTATACTTGATATGAAAATTGGGGTTTATACCAGAACATTTGATGTTGAGTTAAATAACGGAGCTATCATTCGAGCTGAGGTTCATAGATTTTTATCAATGGAAGAAAATGAAATAGGCGCAATTCAATATAACATTGAATTATTAAGTGATAAGGCCAAAATTAATATTTCCCCTTACATTAGTGGTAGGGTAAAAAACCAAGATAGTAACTGGGATGACCCTTTTTGGGAACACTTAATTGAAGAATCGATTGGGAAATCTGCTTTTCTTCTTTCAAAAACAAATAAAACTAATTTTAATGTTTGTACGTATATGCATGCTGATATCTTACTTAATGGAAAGGAAGTGTCATTCAGTAAGGAAACTTTTAAAGATAAATTTAAATTAGGATATGAGTCTGAAATCGAACTTGTTAGAGGAGAAAAGTTAACATTATTAAAATATGGAGGTTATACTGTTTCCCTGAATCACCCTGTTAAAGAATTAAAGCAGGTGGCAGAGGAAAAAATCAATTATGCCAGAGCAAAAGGTTTTTTTGGACTTCTCAAAGA
>CETL01146455.1_pt1 | contig 12300 bp, 8 predicted proteins | sample 356371 | NCBI WGS metagenome assembly CETL01 (sample SAMEA2622518, study PRJEB7988) | marine metagenome | biome: marine biome (ENVO:00000447); feature: surface water layer (ENVO:00002042); material: "saline water (ENVO:00002010), including plankton (ENVO:xxxxxxxx)" | depth 5 m | reverse complement strand
CCACCGGAGTGGAAGGTCCGCATGGTCAACTGTGTTCCCGGCTCCCCAATTGACTGGGCAGCAATGATTCCCACCGCTTCACCGATCTTGGCCAGTTTGCCCGTAGCGAGATTCAGGCCGTAGCAGGCCTGACAACATCCTCTCTTGGATTCACATGTGAGAGCTGAGCGAATCTTGAGCCGTTCATGTCCGATATCCTCGATGCGGTTGGCTTTTTCCTCAGTGATCAAATCATTGACTTTGACAATAACCTCCCCCGAGACCGGATCTACTACCTGCTCACAGGAGACTCGGCCGTAAATTCGAGTTGAGAGGGGCGCCGACTCTTCATCCCCGGAATAAATTGTTTCCACGTACAGTCCCTGCACGGTTCCACAATCCGCCTCTGTGACAATCACATCCTGGGAAACGTCCACCAGCTTTCGGGTCATGTATCCGGAATCTGCCGTCTTCAGTGCGGTGTCAGCGAGACCTTTCCGCGCACCATGTGTGGAGATGAAGTACTCCAGCACGGAGAGCCCTTCCCGGAAGTTCGACGTGATGGGTCGCTCAATAATCTCTCCTGAGGGCTTAGCCATGAGCCCCCGCATGCCGGAAAGCTGCTTGATCTGGTTCTTGTTGCCCCGCGCACCAGAATCCACCATCATGAAGAGCGGGTTGGCCATGTCCCCACCCTCGTTGAACTCAAGTTTCCTGAAGAGCACATTGGCAATGTTGTCTGTTGCTCTGGTCCAGATATCGACAACTTTCTGGTAGCGCTCGCCGTCAGTGATAATTCCATTCCGGTAATGCTTCGAGACCTTTTCGATCTCCGCGTAGGCCTTCTTGATTTCCACTTCCTTTTCCTCGGGAATCACCATGTCTACGATTCCGATCGAGCACCCGGAACGGGTAGCTTCCTCGAAACCAAGGTTTTTGAGATTATCGAGCGTTGTGACTGTCCCCGATTGCCCGGCCACCTGGTAGCATCGCCAGATGATATCCCCTATCTGCTTCTTACCCACAGTCTGGTTGATGAACCCGAGGCCTTCCGGCCAGATTTCATTGAAGCGAACACGCCCCGGAGAGGTGACCAGCATCTTGCTTTCCTTGTCTCCGAAGATGGTATCCTTCCCGTAATCCGGGTTACGGACTCTGATCCAGCAGTGACGACTGACCTTCCGCGAGGCCAGAGCGTATTCCACCTCGGTGGGACTTTCAAAGGTCGGGACACTGTCCTCAGGGCCGGGCTGCGAGTTAGGCCGGGTGTAGGTGAGGTAGTAGGTTCCCAGAATGATATCCTGCGAAGGCGTTGTGATGGGACGCCCACTCGCTGGGGAGAAAATATTGTTGGGCGCAAGCATGAGCTGCCGCGCTTCCATCTGGGCCTCTACCGAGAGCGGAACGTGCACCGCCATCTGGTCCCCGTCAAAGTCGGCATTGTAGGCAGAGCAGGTCAGCGGGTGTAGTCTGATCGCCGAACCCTCAATCAGCACTGGCTCAAAGGCTTGAATCGAAAGCCGGTGAAGCGTGGGAGCCCGGTTAAGCATCACGGGATGACCCTTGGTTACCTCCTCCAGAATATCCCACACGTCCGTTGTCTTGCGGTCGATCATCTTCTTCGCTGACCGCACGGTGTGACAATGCCCCAGTTCCTTAAGGCGCCTGATGATAAACGGTTCAAAGAGGGCAAGAGCCATTTTCTTTGGGAGCCCGCACTGGTGCATCTTGAGTTCAGGTCCGATCACAATCACCGAACGCCCAGAGTAATCGACCCGCTTTCCAAGCAGGTTCTGCCGGAAACGGCCCCCTTTACCCTTCAGCATGTCAGAGAGAGACTTGAGCGGGCGATTGCCTGCGCCCGTGACCGCTCTTCCATGTCGACCATTGTCGAAGAGAGCGTCCACAGCCTCCTGGAGCATCCGCTTCTCATTCCGAATGATCACCTCGGGGGTTTTCAACTGCAGAAGATTCTTGAGACGGTTATTCCGGTTGATAACCCGGCGGTAGAGGTCGTTCAGGTCTGATGTCGCAAAGCGCCCACCTTCCAGGGGAACCAGAGGCCGCAGATCCGGGGGAATGACAGGCAGGACCGTCATAATCATCCACTCGGGGCGGGAATTGGAATCCCTGAAACCCCCTGCTAGCCTGAGCCGTTTGGCCAGTTTCTTGCGAGTCTGCTTCGAACGGGTGTTTTCCATGGCCTCCTCGAGCTCTACCACGATGTCATCAAGAACACACTGGCTGAGAAGATCGCGGATCGCCTCGGCCCCCATGGCCGCACGGAAACTGTCCTCACCATAATCTTCCTCCGCGTCACGGAGATCGGACTCATTAAGCAACTGACCCCGCTCGAGCGGAGTCTTCCCCGGATCAGTTACCATGTAGTCTTCGTAGTAGATCACACGCTCGAGATCGCGAGCGCTCATATCGAGCATGAGCCCAATACGGCTCGGCATGCATTTGTAGAACCAGATATGGGTCACCGGGACCGCCAGCTCGATGTGCCCCATCCGCTCGCGACGAACACGGGAGAGAGTCACCTCTACTCCGCAACGATCACAGATGACACCCTTGTGCTTGATCCTCTTGTATTTTCCGCAGGCACACTCCCAGTCCCGGGTCGGACCGAAGATCCTTTCACAGAAGAGACCACCCTTCTCGGGCTTGAAAGTCCTGTAATTGATCGTCTCAGGATTCTTCACCTCTCCCCGGCTCCATGACCGGATCACATCCGGGGACGAGACCGTTATGGAGACCTGATCAAAGGCTTCGGGCTTCTCGTCTACCCCGTAGAGTTCGCGCAGATTGGTTTCAACACTCATTATTTTGTAAAATCGCTTGTTTCATTTTCGGGCTCCGGCATCAGAGGGTGAGGTCATCAAGGTTGAAGTCCCCGCCATCGGCCACCTCCGCGCCGCGGCGCCCGGGTCGCACGTCCAGTCCAAGGGATTGCATTTCCTTAATCAAGACGTTGAAGGATTCTGGAGTGCCGGCTTCAAGAGTGTTGTCTCCCTTGACGATGGCCTCATAGATCCGGGTCCTGCCCTGCACGTCGTCGGACTTCACGGTCAGCAGCTCCTGAAGGGTGTAGGCCGCCCCATAGGCTTCAAGGGCCCAGACCTCCATCTCCCCGAATCGCTGACCACCATACTGAGCCTTTCCTCCCAGCGGCTGCTGGGTAACAAGACTGTAAGGTCCAACCGCACGGGCGTGGATCTTATCGGCAACAAGGTGTCCAAGCTTCAACATGTAGATCTGGCCCACCACTACCGGCTGATCGATCGCGTCACCGGTGCGGCCGTCGAAAAGATAACTTTTACCGCCGGTGGAACCATCTTTCCCATCGCCGATCCATGTGAACCCAGCTCCAACCGGTTCCTCGGGCTTCCTTTCCCGGGCCTTCTCAGTGCCATCGCCCACTATTTTCATCCCATCGACCTTCTTGGCCTCGGACATGTACTCCCAGATCTTATCTTCCGGAATTCCGTCGAAAATCGGGGTCGCCACGGTAAACCCGAGGGCCTTGGCCGCAACTCCGAGGTGCGTTTCAAGAACCTGACCAACGTTCATCCGGGAGGGCACTCCCAGAGGATTGAGACAGATGTCCACCGGAGTGCCGTCATTGAGGTAGGGCATATCCATTTCGGGAACAATCACTGCAACTACGCCCTTGTTCCCGTGCCGTCCGGCCATCTTGTCCCCAACAGAAAGTTTCCGCTTTGCACTCACGAAGACCTTGACCTCCTTGATGACACCGGGATCGATCTCATCCCCACTCTCGATCTGGTCGAGGCGCCGCTCCCGGTCAGCATCAAGTTCTCCGAAGCGGCCTTCAAAGGAACTGATAATTTCGAGTATCTTGTTGCGAATCGGACTGGGATCAATCTCGATGTGATCGTAGACCGCCGCCAGCTTCCGCAGGAGCGTCTTGGTGATCTTGCGGTTGGCAGGGATGATGATTTCCCCACTCTGGGCGTTAACCACGTCCAGAGGAATCTTCTCTCCAAGCAGGATGTCGGAAAGTTTCTCCGTCAACTGGTCCGTCAACTGGTCCTTCTTCTTCTTATAATCATCATTGATCTTCTTGAGCTGCTTCTTCATCTCGGCCGGATTGACGTCTTCTGAACGCCTCCGGGCCATACCATGAGTCGCAATCCGAATATCCTGAACAATCCCCGTGCACCCGGAGGGTACCCGCAGAGAGGTGTCCTTCACGTCAGCAGCCTTTTCCCCGAAGATTGCGCGGAGAAGACGCTCTTCGGGAGCCAGCTCCGTCTCGCTCTTCGGCGTGATCTTCCCGACCAGAATATCGCCAGGCTTCACTTCCGCTCCTACCCTGACGATACCATCGTGGTCGAGGTTTTTGAGCGCCTCTTCACCGACGTTGGGTATATCCCGGGTAATCTCCTCAGGACCAAGCTTGGTGTCGCGGGCCGCTACTTCAAACTCACTGATGTGAATCGAGGTGTAGACGTCTTCCTTGACCAAACGCTCCGATATGACAATGGCGTCCTCAAAGTTATACCCATTCCAAGGCATGAAGGCAACGAGGACGTTCCGCCCCAGCGCCAATTCCCCGTCATCGGTATTGGGCCCATCAGCGATGATCTGGCCATTCTTGATCTTGTCGCCAGACCTGACCAATGGCTTCTGGTTGATGCAGGTTCCAGCATTCGAACGCATGAATTTTCTCAGAGGGTAAACATATACACCCTTTTCCGCCTTTGTCTTGACGGATTCCGGTTCGCTGAGGAAGCGCTCATCTGAAACCGGCAGGGTTCCATCCTTCGTTGTGACAATATACTCAGCCGTAGCTGCGGCAACAATGCCATCAGCTTCCGAGACGACCACGGACCGTGAATCACGGGCCGCTTTTTCCTCCAGTCCGGTACCCACGTAGGGTGCTTCTGAAACAAGCAGGGGTACCCCCTGACGCTGCATGTTTGACCCCATGAGAGCACGGTTAGCATCATCATGCTCAAGGAACGGAATCATCCCTGCGGCCACCGAAACCAGCTGTTTCGGGGAAACGTCCATGTAGTCCACCTTCTCCGGGTCCATCTCGAGGAATTCTCCTCGCTCCCTTGCGGTGACCCGCTTATTTGCAAAAGTCCCGTCCTTCTTGATGGGGTTATTGGCCTGGGCGATAATGAATGTCTCTTCCTGGTCGGCGGTGACATATTCGATCTGATTGCTGACCTTTCCCTTTCGAACCTTGCGATACGGGGTTTCGATGAAACCAAATTCATTGATCCGGGCGTAGGTGCACATCGAGTTGATCAGTCCGATATTGGGGCCCTCTGGAGTCTCAATCGGGCAGATTCGTCCGTAATGAGAAGGGTGTACGTCCCGGACCTCGAACCCGGCCCGATCACGGTTGAGGCCGCCTGGCCCAAGGGCTGAGAGACGCCTCTTGTGCGTCAGCTCTGCCAATGGGTTAGTTTGGTCCATGAACTGGCTTAGCTGGCTCCGTCCGAAGAAATCGCGCACAACCGCACTCAAGGCCTTGGGGTTAATCAGTTTCTGGGGTGTCATCCCCTCGATATTCACATCGAAGAGTGTCATCCGCTCCTTCACCAGACGCTCAGTTCGGGCCAGACCGACCCGGCACTGGTTGGCCAGCAACTCGCCGACAGCCCGGACTCGCCGGCTTCCGAGGTGGTCAATGTCATCGATGGTGCCATCGCCCTTCTTGAGGTTGAGAAGATACTTTACCGCATTGAGAAAGTCCTCTGCCACCATGATGCGCTCCGAGGAATCGACATCGATCTTGAGTTTCTGGTTAATCTTGTAACGCCCCACCCTCGTGAGGTCATACTTCTTGGGGTCGAAGAAAAGGCGCTTTAAAAGGGCCCTGGCATTCGCGGCCGTGGGAGGATCTCCGGGCCGCAGCTTCTTGTAAATGTCCTTGAGCGCACTTTCCTCGTCCTCTGCCGGATCTTTCCGGAGAGACTTGAGGAGGATTTCATCATCCCGGGAGTCAACCACTTCGATCGTCTTGATCTTGAGAGCCAGCAACTGTCGTACCACCCCGATGGTGAGAGGGTCGTATGCTCGAGCTACCACAAGGTCTCCATCCTTGATGTCCTCGAAGAGCACCATGGGACTGAGCTCTTCCTCATCCATTGATTCACTGAGCTTCAGCTTCCTGACCTTGTAGAACTGCTCAATGAGCTCACGCTCACTTGGATATCCAAGTGCGCGGAGGAAGGTAGTCGCGAGAAACTTACGGCGACGACGGCGACGATCGAGGTAGACGTAAAGAAGGTCGTTGGTGTCAAACTGAACCTCTAGCCAGGATCCCCGGTCCGGGATAATGCGAAAAGAGTGAAGAATCTTGCCATTGAGATGAACGGACTTTTCAAAGCAAATGCCGGGGGATCGGTGCAACTGGGACACAATAACGCGCTCGGCGCCATTGATGACGAACGTCCCACGACGCGTCATCATGGGCAATTCCCCCATGTAGACTCGCTCTTTCTTGGTCCCGGTCTCGTCCTTGAGCTTGAAGGTCACGTAGAGTGCCGCACTGAAGGTCTCACCCGTCCGAAGAGCCTCCAGAGCAGTGATCTTGGATTCCTCGATATCGTAGGCGATGAAATCCAGCTCGATGGTTTCATCGTAACTGGCAATGGGGAAAACCTCCTTGAAAACAGCCTGCAGTCCAGTCTCCATGCGCTGCGAAGGAGCAATGTCCTGCTGCAGAAAGTCCTCGTAGGATTTGCTTTGAACCTCGATGAGGTTGGGCGGTTCAATAACTTCTTCGATGTTTCCGAAGTAACGACGATCGGCCATGGTGGTCTTTTTCGGTGATGGGATGGCGCCATCCTTGCGGGATGACGATTTTCTATGTTGGCGGCAGGATTCCTTACCCTCCACCCCGATTTCGCAGGGCTTCAGGGAGCAGGATTTCCCTTATGTTGGTGGTCCCGGAGTTTTCTGCTCCGACCTCAGGTTCCTCTTTCTTTCAACTGTATCAGAAGCGGAACCTGAGGTCGAACCAGGCGGTTCTGCCGGGACCTTTTTGTGGGTCCCGGCAGAAAAAAGCCGGTTATTTCAGTTCGACTGCGGCGCCAGCCTCTTCGAGCTTGGCCTTGGCCGCCTCGGCGTCGTCCTTGGAAGCACCCTCAAGCACGTTGACCGGGGCGCTCTCGACGAGCTTCTTGGCGTCGGCGAGTCCCAGTCCGCTGGCAACTTCCCGCACGGCCTTGATGACCTGGATCTTGTTGCCCCCGGCGCTCTCGAGAGACACGTCGAAGCTTGTTTTCTCTTCTGCTGCTTCAGCCTCTGCCGGGGCAGCGACCGCGACAGCGGCAGCAGGAGCTGCAGCGCTTACGCCCCAGTCCTCCTCCAGTTTTTTTACCAACTCGGAAGCTTCCAGGACGGTAAGCTTGCCGAGCTCTTCTGCGATTGTGTTTATATCAGCCATTGTATTTTTGTTTTCGGTATCGTCGTTTACGGAGCTCCGTGTCGTTTCAGACCACCAGCCGGCGGCCCGACGAGGAACCATCTGTGTTTACAAGCTTTCGCCGCATGTGCGACTCCGGCTATCCCTTCAAATTCTTGGTTTCAGTATAGTGCGTGTTGTTGAGTCAGTTCGTAGCCTTCAGGAGCTTAGGTATCACCGTCAAACTTGGCCTTGAGTACACGAGCAAGAGAGGCACCCGGCTCATTCAGAACCCGGGCCAGCATGGAAGCAGGCTGATTAATGACGCCCAGCAAGGTAGCGAGGAGAACCTCCCGCGGGGGAAGATCAGCGAGAGCTTTGATCTGCGCTTCATCAAGGAGCTCTCCATCGAGGAGCCCACCCTTGACCTCAGGCTTTTTGAATTCCTTCTGGAAGTTCTTAACGGATTTGGCAGCACCACAGACATCCTCTGTTCCAGTGATGAAGGCTGTCTGCCCCTGCAATGCCTCCTCCAAGCCTGCCATTCCCGCGGATTCCAGAGCGCGCTTCATGTGACTGTTCTTGGCGACATGACACTCTGCCCCACCCTCGCTCAGACGGCTCCGAAGCTCGTCAAATTGAGGCACCGTCATGCCGGTGTAGTCCACAACGAGCAGGAATGGAGAGGCGTTTACCCTGCTCAGCAGTTCGTCGACGATAATCTGTTTATCAGGATTCATCTTCTTATTCGGTGATGGCTGCGGTGTTCTCCAATTTCAAGCCTGGCAGCATTGTCGCCGCGATCGTGATATTCTCAATGTAGTTGCCCTTGGCAGAAGCCGGCTTGGCCTTGATGACGCTCTCAATGAGGGCCTCGGCGTTTTCGGTCAACTGGCCCTCAGAGAAGGAGGCCTTGCCGATAGCGGCAGAGATATTTGCATTCTTATCGAGCTTGTAATCCACCTTACCTGCCTTCACCGCATTCACTGCGGCGGCCGTATCATCAGTGACCGTCCCGGTCTTGGGGTTGGGCATGAGACCGCGGGGACCAAGCACCCGGGCAATCTTTCTCACTTCGCCCATGGCATCCGGTGTTGCTACCGCGGCATCGAAGTCGGTGAAGCCATCCTGAACCTTTTTGATCAGGTCCTCAAAGCCCACGTGGTCGGCTCCTGCATCCGTAGCGGCCTTTGCCGCATCGCCCTGAGCGAACACCACGACCCGGACGTTTTTTCCTGTTCCATGAGGGAGGCTGACACTTCCCCTCACCATTTGATCGCTTTTTTTAGCGTCTACTCCAATCCTGAAAGAAAGGGTCACAGTAGGGTCAAACTTTGGTGCGGGAAACTTCTTGAGCGTTCCTACGGCCTCCGCAAGAGCGTAGGGGCGATCCTCAACCACTTCCGCGGCCTTCTCGTATCTTTTACTTCGTTTTTTTGACATTGGCTTACTTGCAGTTCGAGCGGACCTGTCCGGATCCTCCTGCGGTTTTCTGTCTCTTGTTCTTCTGGGAAAATCGTCTCGTTTGTGACCCCGTTACATGCCTTCGACTTCAAGTCCCATCTGCATCGCGGTGCCGGCAAGAATCTTGGCAGCCTGTTCGGGGTCATTCGTATTCAGATCTGGCATCTTCACCTTAACCACTTCCATCAACTTGTCCTTGGTAATCTTACCAACCTTCTCCTTGTTCGGTTCTCCAGACCCGGATGCGATATTTGCTGCTTTTTTGAGCAGGACCGCCGCGGGCGGCTGCTTGGTCACGAAATCAAAGCTGCTATCGGTATAGACAGTAATGATGGTGGGCAGCAGATCCCCCGCCTGCTGCTGAGTGGCTGCGTTAAAATCCTTGCAGAACTGCATGATATTAACTCCGGCCTGACCTAGAGCGGGACCAACCGGAGGTGAGGGATTCGCTTGACCTGCAAGGATCTGAAGCTTGAGAGTGCCTTTGACTTCTTTTGCCATGAGATGAGTGGGTCTGAATGTGAGTGTTTTGACTGCCTACGTGAATGGTGCCCTTCAAGAAGGCTGCGGTTAGACTGCCGATGTCCTAGCCGGGCTCGACTTGCCAGAATTCAAGTTCAACCGGTGTCGAACGCCCGAAAATTGTAACGGCTACCCGAAGTTTGCCTTTTTCCTCGTCAATCTCTTCCACCACTCCGTTCTGGCTTTCGAAGGGACCGTCAGCAACCTTGACCGTATCACCAACCTCGAAGCTGATAGCCGGACGAACGCTGTCTTCCCGCTCCTTGATCTGCGCGAGCATGCTTTCGACTTCCCGCTGGCGCATGGGTATCGGCCGGTCCTTTGTACCGGCAAACCCGATCACCCCATCCATCTCCTTAACGAAATACCAGGTATCCTCGACCAATTGGTTGTCCTCGGTGAAAAGGCTCATGTTAACGATGATATAGCCGGGGTAAAACTTACGCTTGGTCTCCGTCTTTTTACCACGACGCACCTCGGACACCATCTCAGTTGGCACCAGCACTTCGAAAATCTTATCCTTGAGCTCTTCCTGCTCAGTCAGGGCACGTATTCTCTTGGCAACCTTCTGCTCCTGCCCGGAGAGAACGTGCACTACGTACCATTGCTGCTTGGATGGGGGAATAGTCGGCATTGGGTCGATCAGCGTCCAAGTTGCGTGAGAAAATCAACGACTTCGCGGTGTACCAGGTCCCAGAGACCCACATAGGCAGCAAGCAGAAGGATAGCGATCAGAATCACCACCGTGGAATCAACGAGCTCCTTGTATTTCTTGAAGCCCTTGACCTTCGGGTCCGGATCCCAAGGCCAGGAGGCCTTGCGCAGCTCCCCCTTGACCTCACCAATAAAAGTAGAAAATTTCTTCAGCATGATTTTTTACCCGGGGGAGAGAGCTGGCAGGACAGGCGAGACTCGAACTCACAACCCTCGGTTTTGGAGACCGATGCTCTACCAATTGAGCTACTGTCCTTTGGGCGCGTCAGGGGCACCCCGACAGATCGCCCAGGTGCCCCATGATTAATTCGATTGTTGTTTCGTAGGATAGGATAGGTCGTTACTCGACAATTTTAGCGACCCGTCCGGCACCAACCGTCCGACCACCCTCACGGATAGCAAAACGCATGGTCTCTTCCATCGCGATCGGAGTGATGAGCTCAACGTTCAGGGTAATGTTGTCTCCCGGCATCACCATGTCTACCCCGTCCGGTAGCACGATACTTCCAGTCACATCAGTCGTCCGGAAGTAAAACTGCGGTCTGTAGTTACTGAAGAAGGGGGTGTGGCGACCGCCCTCGTCCTTGGAGAGAACGTAGACTTCTGCCTCGAACTTGGTATGAGGCGTGACAGAGCCGGGCTTGGCGATAACCTGCCCACGCTCGATCTCCTCCTTTTTGACACCCCGCACAAGCAGACCAACATTGTCACCCGCGCGTCCTTCGTCGAGCAGCTTGCGGAACATCTCAATGTCGGTGATCGTGGTCTTCTGGGTATCCTTGATCCCGATAATCTCAACCTCCTCCATTTTCTTGATGATTCCCCGCTCCACACGACCAGTAGCTACCGTGCCCCGGCCTTCAATGGAGAAGACGTCCTCAACGGGCATCAGGAAATCCTTGTCGACGGGCCTTTCTGGCTCCGGAATGTAGGAGTCAACTGCTTCCATCAGCTTCAGGATTGACTCCTTGTGGCCGGCATCGCCCTCAATCGCCTTCAGGGCTGAGCCCTTCACGATCGGGATATCATCGCCGGGGAATTCATATTGGCCGAGCAGCTCACGAATCTCCATTTCGACCAGCTCAAGAAGCTCCTCGTCATCAACTTGGTCAGTCTTGTTCAGGTAGACACAAATTGCGGGAACACCCACCTGCCTCGCAAGAAGGATGTGCTCCCTTGTCTGCGGCATTGGGCCATCTGCAGCAGAGACAACCAGAATCGCTCCGTCCATCTGGGCCGCGCCCGTGATCATGTTCTTCACGTAATCGGCATGCCCGGGGCAGTCGACGTGTGCATAGTGACGATTATCGGTCTCATACTCGACGTGAGCTGTCGAGATAGTGATACCCCGCTCTTTCTCCTCCGGAGCGGCGTCGATTTCGTCGTAAGCCTTGACGTCACCGCTCCCCATTTTCTCCGCTAGGACCATCGTAATGGCGGCGGTAAGGGTGGTTTTTCCATGGTCGACGTGACCGATCGTGCCGACGTTTACGTGAGGCTTGGTCCGTTCAAACTGTTCTTTGGCCATATGCTTGCTTCCTGTGGATCTTTTATTCTCTTCGCTCAAAGCTCATGGCGGGAATTGAACCCGCGACCTCGTCCTTACCAAGGACGCGCTCTACCCCTGAGCTACATGAGCGAGGTATTTTGCTTCCTGCGACGCGTGGACAGTTCACCCCTGAGATAGGTTTAATGTGCCCCAGAAGGAAATGGCCAGCGCCGCCAAAAGCGGGCGGAACCTATCAAAGCCCTCTACGCTGTCAAAAAAAAAGTAGAATGGAAAGAAATTAGTTAAAACTCCCCAAATCAGGGGGGCCCACGCTCTTATATCCCGGGCGCACCCCGGATCGGCCCTCTACCTTTCACTCAGGGCCTGTTTTAACTGCAAATTCACCCATTTCGGGTCCGTTATTGGGCCCAGAATGTAATTCATCAACCCGTTTTACCTCCATCGCCTTACCACTTTCCTCATCCACCCCCACGATCACCCCACAAATCCGCACCGGGCCCTTAGCTACCGGAAATCTGGTAGGCATTCCCGTCCGCAAGCGCCAGACCACGGACGCAATCTCGCGTCCGAGGACCGATTCTGCGGGTCCGCACATACCTGCGTCCGTCAAATAAGCGGTTCCGCCGGGGAAAATCTGATCATCCGAAGTCTGGACATGGGTGTGGGTTCCAACGACCAGAGAGACTTTTCCATCCATCGCCCTGCCCATGGCAATTTTCTC
>CETL01024383.1_pt1 | contig 12336 bp, 9 predicted proteins | sample 356371 | NCBI WGS metagenome assembly CETL01 (sample SAMEA2622518, study PRJEB7988) | marine metagenome | biome: marine biome (ENVO:00000447); feature: surface water layer (ENVO:00002042); material: "saline water (ENVO:00002010), including plankton (ENVO:xxxxxxxx)" | depth 5 m | reverse complement strand
ACTCTTTTTAAGAAAAAAATTAAAATAATCATTGAGAACCACGGAAATTTTAAATCACAATTATTAGAGCAGCGTGATTTAACATATATTGCGAAATTTATATTCTTAACCGAATTTATTGTTAAATTTGTATTTAAACGTGCAGATATACTCCGTGGTGTAAATGAACAAAATTCAAATTATTTTAAAAAATACAATTCAAATTTAAAAATATATAATTTTCCTGCATGGATAGATAGTTCTATATTTTCTTCAGAAAATTTAGAAAAACGAAAAGACTTATTATTTGTAGGAAATGTAATCAAAAGAAAAGGCGTCTATTTTATAATTGACTCACTTTCAACTTTTTTACTTGAAAATCGAAATATTCAATTAAGAATTATAGGAAAAAAAGAAGATCTTAATTACTATTCAAAAATAAATGAAATTGTCAACAAAAGGAACTTACAAAAAAGTGTTATTTTTTTAGATGAAATAGGGCAGGAAGAAATTGCAAAATATATGAATTCTTCAAAGATTCTTCTTATGGCTAGTAGCTCAGAAGGCTTACCAAGAGTTTTAATTGAGGCAGGATTTTGTGGCTTGCCATCTATTGCCTCTAACATTGATGGAATACATGACCCCTTTTCACTTAGAGGTGGGACTTTAGTTTATGAATTGAATTCACAGAAAGAATTCATAGATAATGTTAATTTTTTATATAACAATGAGGTTTTATGGATGGAATTAAGCCAGCAATCATCAAAATTATCCGAAGAGATTGCGGGAAAAGGAAGTTTTGTTAAAAATTGGGAAAATTTAATAAATATGATGGAGCTCAATGAATAATAAATTATTAATCCTAAATTTAGGTGTAGACAGTGAAAATACATCTTTAGCTTTTACACAAAAATGGATAAATGAAATTTCATTAAGTTTCGCCTCGGTTGATGTCTTAACTATGAAGGTTGGTAGCAACTATCAATTAAATAAAAATGTGAATTTACATTTTATAAATGATCTAAAAACAAACTATACAAAAATTTATCAGTTAAAAAAACTGATCAAGCTCACTAGGAAATTGATTAGAAATAATAATTACTCACACTGCTTTGCACATATGGCACCTATGCAACATTTAATAGCAAAATTTTACCTTTTGCGAAAAAATATTAAAACTACACTTTGGTTTACTCACTCAGGACCTAAATTTGGAATAAAATGGTTAATTTTATGGTTTTCATCTCTGTTAGCAAACAATGTAGTAACGGCCTCTAAGCACTCTTTTCCATTTAAATTTAAAAAAGTGAAATGCATTGGGCATGGAATTAATTACGATATTTTTTTTGAAGAGAGAACGACTTTTCAATTAAAAAATATATCAATTTTGAGTAGAGTTTCAAAATCAAAAAATATTGAAAATACATTAGACAATATAATAAAATGTAAAAATTTTGAAAATATGAATATTGATGTAATAGGAGGGACACTGAATATTGACGATGAAGATTATTTAAATGAATTATTGATTAAATATAAAAATTTTAAAAATATTAATTTTCTTGGAAAACAACCGCATGCGAAACTGCCAGAAATACTTAAAAAATATGATGTGAATATTAACAATGCACAAAAAGGATTTTTTGACAAAGCAGTCTTAGAAACCTGTGCAGCAGGAATAATAAATTTTTATAGATCAGATGATTTTGACTTTCTTTATAGTGAAACTTTCCAAAATATTTTAAATTTTGATGAAAATAATCTGTTTAACAAAATTGATGAGCTAGATTCTTTTGACAAAGATGAAATTATTACAAATATAGAAACAGCTCAGAAACAAAGTAAAAACCATTCAACAAGTAATGTTGTTGAAAATTTAATTCATATTTTTAATCGATAGAATTTTCAACCCATTCAATAGTTTTCATAAGTCCATCTTCTAATGAAACTTTTGGAAACCAATCTAATTTCTTATTTGCTTTAGTAATATCCGGTTTTCTTTGCATTGGATCATCTTCGGGTAATTCAACAAATTTAATGGCAGATTTTGAATTTGTTAAACTTATTACTTTTTCTGCTAACTGGAGAATTGTAATCTCATTTGGATTACCAATATTAAACACTTCTGAACTATCAGATTCCATAGCTTTAATAATTCCTAAAACGGTATCATCTACAAAGCAAAAGCTTCGAGTTTGGTCTCCGTTACCATATATTGTTATATCTTCACCGCTAATTGCCTGAGAAATAAAATTTGTAACAACTCTTCCATCATTAATTTTCATTTTGGGACCATATGTATTGAAAAGTCTTACTATTCTAGTATCTAAATTATATATTCTGTTGTAACTTGCAACTGCTGCCTCTGCAAATCTTTTTGCTTCGTCATACATACTTCTTACACCATTTGGGTTAACGTTTCCCCAGTAAGTTTCCGGTTGCGGAGATATTTGAGGATCTCCATAAACTTCAGAAGTTGAAGTCAATAGATACTTGGCACCTTTTGCTTTTGCTAAACCTAGTGTATTGATTGTACCAATACTTCCTGCTTTTAGTGTATTGATTGGATGTTGTGTATAAGCTTTTGGGGAGGCTGCACTTGCTAAATGAAGTACATAATCTAAATCTTGATTTATTTCTATATGGTTTTGAACATCAAAATCTATAAATGTAAAATTATCATTTTCTAAAAAAGGTTCTACGTTTTTTTTTGAACCCGTTAATAAATTATCGATAACTGTTACGTTATACCTTTTTGAAATAAACCTTTCTATTAGATGTGAACCTACAAATCCTGCTCCACCAGTAATTAAAACATTCAAGATGTTTCCCACATTTTTACAACATGACTGTTTTTTCGTTTGTTAACTTCTTTAAGCATCTCTAATCTTTCATTCGAAGAGTCAGGAAACATTTCTACATAAAGTGTATCTTCCTCTAAATCATCTAATGATTCTAATAATTTGTATTCACTAGATAATTTCACATTTAAATCAAGTATGAAAGTATTCTGAAATTTATTTACTAATCTATCGTAAATCTTAAGTGTTGGTGATTCTCTGATATCATCTGTGTTTTCTTTAAATGGAGCTCCGATGAGTATTATTTTACTAAGATTTTTTTCTTTTAAATTCAGTAGTAGATAGTCTGCAAACCAGTCCATATGGGATTCATTAGATTCAATAATTTTTGAAATTAATGGTGATTGGTAGTCATGTTGAAAATAATTAGTTACTTCTTTGACGTCCTTTGGAAAACATGAGCCACCCCATCCAGGTGATGGCCTAAAGTAATGATTACCTATTCTATTATCTTTACCTATAGCCTCTAAGATTTGATTTGGATTACCACCAAATTCAGATGCAAGTTTAAAGGTTTCGTTGACAAAAGATAGTCTCATAGCAAGGTAGGTATTTGATAGATATTTAATTATTTGTGAACTAATAGAGTCAGTTATAATCTTCTCACACTCAAAACTTTCATAAAGTTTTAAGCATTTATCAAGTGAATTTTTGTTAGACCCTCCTATGACAATTCTATCTGGATTAAAAAAATCAAAAAGAGCAGATCCTTCTCTTAAAAATTCTGGATTAAAAATTATTTTTTCATAATCTAAATTAATTTCTTCACAAATATTTTGTATTAATTTATTATTTACAGTCGATTTAATACATATTGTAAAGTCGTAATTTTTAAAATTATTTAATTTATCTAATACATTTTTTAAGTATTTTGTGTCTGTTTTGCCAGTCTCCAAATCAGTTGGTGTTTGAACACAAACGAAAACAATATCAGTTTTTTTGTCAATTGATGATTCATAATCGCTATAGAAAGACATATTTTCAACAACTTCTAAATTTTTAATGTAATCTTCCAAATCAGGCTCATAAAATGGGATTTGATTATGGTTTAATTTTTGTATCAAATCGTCATTAAGATCAACAATTGATACTTGATTACCAAGTTTTGCAAAACCAACTCCAGTGATAAGGCCTACATAACCTGCACCAATAATTGAGATGTTCATCATATTTATATTACATAAAACTAGTAAATAGATTTAAGTTAAAATCATAAATAGAACATTTATGATATATTTCTTAGCTCATTCTGATTGGATACTTTACAACTCAAGAAAAGAAATGGCAAACAAGCTAAAAAATTTTAATTACAAAGTAAGTGCCATAACGACAAATGACGAATACGCAGATGAATTAAAGTTGAATTTTGATAACTTTTATGAATGGAAAGTTGATAAGTTTAGTTTGATTGATGTTAGAGGAGTAAGAAATCTCAGATATAATTTAAAACAATTAAATGAAGGTGACATCCTTCATATCTTTACTTTAAAATCTGGCCTGTATGCTTTGTTTGCAATGCATTTCTTTACAAAAAAATTTAAAATTGTTTTGTCAATAACTGGACTTGGATATCTTTTTTCTAAAGGTACCAAAAGTAGAGTAATGAGAAATATTCTTAGATTCTACATGAAGTTTTTCTTCAACAAAAAGATAGATGTTTTAATATTTCAGAATCATAAAGATCAAAAAATTTTATTAAATTACTTAAATTTTCAAAATAAATCATATCTCATTAGAGGAAGTGGTCTTAATTTACCTAATTTTACAATTAAAAATATTGATAATATGACAGTAAAAACTCCAATAAAAATAATTATGTGCTGTCGTTTATTAAAAGACAAAGGAGTTAAAGAATATTTTGAGCTTGCAAGTATGATGAAAAGTGACCATTACAAATTCTACTTGGCTGGAAATGTTGATTTTGGCAATCCTTCTTCATATAGTAAAAATTATATAAAAAATTTAACAGAAATAAATGATATCAAGTATTTAGGTTGGATAGATACAGCAAAAGAATTAAAAAATTTTGATATTTCAATATGCATGTCATATCACGAGGGATTACCAAGAGTAGTCTTAGAATCATTATTTATAGGTTTATATACTATTTCTAATAACCTTCCCGGATTGAGACCTATATTCGACAATAAAGAAAATGGGAAACTTATAAGTGAAAATAATTTGGAAGAATTTAAACAAGCAATTATTGATTACTCAAAGATTAATAATTTCAACGAAAGAATAATTTATTCAAGAAATAAAATGGCAAATAACTTTTCAACAGATAAAATTTTAAATGAATTTATGAGTGTTTACACAAAGCTATGAATGAATTTCAGTTGCCAATTTTCGCAGTTTTTATACTAGCATTTCTGATATCTCTTTTTTTAAATAGGATTTCCTTAAATTTCAAAAATTTTTCAAAACAGGAAAATACAATTAATCAAAAAAGGCTATCGAGTTTAAAAGTTCCCACATATGGTGGAATTTCTATGTCTCTTGCTTTTTTGGTTTCTACAAGACTATTGGGAAAAGTAGATTCTGAAATAATTCAAATTGCAATTTATGCAGTGCTCATTACTATTATTGGTTTTATAGATGATAGGTATAATCTCAACTGGAAAATAAAATTAGTTCTTCAATTGGTAGCAATTAGCACTCCAATATATTTATTAAATATTTATCTAAACATAGAGCAATTAATTGGAATAAATTTAAATAATATTTTAAATTTATTTACTACTGTTATATGGATTTTATTAATTGTTAATTCGTTAAATTTTCTTGATAACATGGACGGTCTAGCTGCTACAACAGCAACTATGATTGCAATAAGCCTTGGTATCTTAAGCTACATAACTAATCAGTATAAACTTACAGACATATCTATTGTTTTAGTGGCATCTATGTTAGGTTTTTTATATTTTAATTTTCCAAAAGCAAAATTGTATATGGGTGATTCTGGAAGTTTGTTTCTAGGATATTGCTTAGGCTTTATAAGCATTTTATTTTCATGGAATAATAACATTGAAAGCTCTTGGATATTTCAAATTCAACCTGTAATTTTATTTTTTACTATTCCATTACTTGATTTAATGACTGTTATGATATCAAGAATCAAAGATGGTAAATCTCCTATGACAGGAGGTACTGATCATATATCACATCGACTTCTAAAAAAAGGATTTACAAGTTCACAAGTATTACTTATTTTTGGTTTTTTTTCTTTAGTAATCCTTATTACAACAATGGGAATACTTTATCTTAATGAATTCGTATCATTATTACTTTTAATAGGATATTTTATTTCGGTACTAATTTCTTTGATTTATTTTCTAAAACTCGAAATTTTATAATAGATTTTCAATAGTTTCAATGGCATCAGGTGTTCCGGCATCTACCCACCATCCATTTGTAAAAGCGTAGTCTAAATTTTTATTAAATAAATATTTTTCAATCAAACTAGTAATTTCATACTCCCCCCTATCAGATTTCTTAATTGATTTTATATATTCAAAACATTTGCTATCAAATATATAAAGACCAACTGCAATAAAATTTGATTTTGGATTACTAGGCTTTTCTTCAATTGATTTCACTTTATCATCAACTAATTCAACTACACCAAACTCTTTTGGATTGTCTACATTCTTAAGAAATATAAATGCATTTGAACTTAAAGTATCTAAATTTACTAAAGGGTTGAATTGAAAAAAATTATCACCAAGTATATATAAAATTTTTGAATTATTTGAAACTAGGTTTTCGGCTTGCAACAAAGCATGGGCAACTCCCAGTTGTTCTTTCTGTATTACATATTCAATATTGATATTAGGAAATTTTTCCTCTATATCTTCTCTTATCAAATTGTCATAAGTTGGATTTGTTACAATTATAAAATCTTTAAGATCCCATGAAATTAATTGACTTAATTGTTTACTAATCATTGATTCGTTATTAATTTTTAATAGCATTTTTGTAGTATTTGAATCCCTGAAATTTTTAAGCCTTTTTCCTAGACCCCCTGCAGCTATAACTGTATAAATTTTTTGCATATTTTACTTTTATATAATATCTATAATTATAGTTGTTGTTTGTATATGAAAAACAGAAATCTATTTTTAGGGATTTTTATATCTTTAATATCAGTTGGTGGATTTCTAGTTTACAACCTCATTCCACAATTTGAGACAACGGAATTTGATCAAGAGTCTATTATGCAAATAAGTGAAGGCTCAACGACTACTAGTATTCAAACTGATGAAAGTACAACAACAACTATTCCTTCCCTAGAAAATGAAGAAATTATACAAATCCAACAATCACAACTAGATATATTATTAGAAAACAACACAACTGAAAATATTAGTGAATATTTTGAAACATACCTTTTGATTGGTTCTGATAGACGAAGTGAGAATACTTCATTAGCAAGAGGATTTGTACAGGGTCAAAGAGCAGATGTTATCATATTGGCATTAATTAATAATTCAAATAGTCGACTTTCTCTTGTTTCACTACCAAGAGATTTACTTATAAAAAATCCGTGTACTGACGAAATTCAGAGAATAAATTCTACTTTTCAAAAAAATGAATGTGGAAATTCTGCCGAAAATTTATCAGCAACAATTCTCAACATAACAGGTCTACTAGTTGATCATTTTGCGTTATTTACATTTGAAGGATTTGAAAAAATTATTGACTCACTTAATGGTGTCGAAATATGTTTGAATGAAGCACAAAGAGAAGGTTATTCTTTTGAATTAAGTAAAGGTTGTCAGGTTACAAATGGTGAAATTGCATTAAATTGGGTAGTTTCAAGAAATACAGAAGTTTTAGTTGGTGAAAAGATAATCGATGAAAATGGTAATGATGCATCTTTATGGGAACCTATGAGTGGAATAAGTGATTTGTACAGGGTTAAAAAACAACAACAGATTGTCATTTCACTTTTAAACAGGCTTGATGAGTTTAATTCTTATACAGATTTGTATAACTTAATTAAGGCTCTAGAACTCACATTTACAATTGATGAAAACCTAACAATACCAAATGCAACCCAAATACTATGGGGTTATAGAAACTTCGATTTCTCTGAAATTGATAAACTAACTGTGCCAACAACACCCTACCGAACAGAAGATGGTAAAGAGGTTTTAGTGTTAACTGAAAACTTCTTCAGCTTTATTGATTCTCAAAATCTTTTAAGTGAGTAATAGAATCTTTCAAGCCTAAAATTATCATAAATAAAATAATTGCATCAGGTGAGTAAATCAAATCATTAGTTAAATTGTGTAAAAGAAAATAGAAAATCGCAATATATAAAATAACGACTGAACTTTTACGTTTTGATATAAGTTTATTAAGTGCTAAAAAAATTAATGGTATGAAAAATAAAAGACCCTTGAACAAACCATATTCAACAAAAAAAGTTAAGTATCCATTATGAGCAGTAGTCAGTTGGCTCAAGAAAGATGTACTTGCTAAAGGCGGTTGTTCATTGCTTATTTTTCCATTCTTTTGGACTAATACACCTGAACGTAAACTCATATCTCCTATTTGATTGACGTACTCTCCATCTGAATTTGTCCAATTAAAAAACATTCTTCCGTCATCAATATCAACTTTCCATGATTGTACATCGCCTTCAAAGGCAGATGTATTTGAAATTAAAGTTTGAGTCTGCCAGGGAATTTCTGGAAGTGATAAGTGTAAAATAATTTCAAAATCACTCCTAAAATCATAATTATTATCAATTGCCAGCCAATATTTATTTGGTCTAAATAACTTGATTCCTTCCTCTTCAAATGTGATTTTTGATTTATATTCCAATAACGAATTTACATTGTAGACAAAATAATCCTTATTTAAGCTTTCTTCATTAAAATATATAGTTCTTGTTTTATTATCATTAATTATCGAAATACTATGAACAATGCCATCAAGCCAAGTATTACCAAATGATTGCCCATCAGCATTACCACCAATCTCAATAGCACCTGAGTTATTGTTCACTGAGATGATTTCTCCCGTATAGTGTGGATATCCAACAATATTCCATTCTTCACCATCACTAGATGTAAAAAAAGTAACTTTTGATCTTGGAAGAATAAAATCATATTTGTCGTAATGTATTTTTATAAATCCTTCAACATTTCTAAATTCACATTCTGAACAGAGCGAAATAAGATTATTTTCAGGGAGAATATTTTTCCTTATAAAAATTGTTTCAATCATTACACTAAGTTCACCAATTGCCAAAGGTCTATTTTTGCAGGAATATTGTTTTGAACTTTCACATTCTACAAACAAGAAATTAGATTTGAGATAACTAAAGTGTTTTGTATCAATATCGGAATCTTCTAAATCAATAAAATTTGTTAACTCCATCTCTCCATTTAATAATTTTAACTCGTAAGCTAAACATGCAAATTCGCCTCTATTGATTAATTCCTGACTGCTATCAACACATACGCTAAAGGCGTTAGAAATAGTTTCTTTTTCATAGATGTTAAAAATCTTGAGAAAATTAATCATTGTATCTGAATCAACTCTTAAATATTGACATGTATTTCTGTCGTCTGAACATGGACTGGCAATGAAATATTGTTGCAAAATTTCAAAACCACCGCCCGAAGTTCCTATAAAAAAATTAATATCTGTATCTCGATACTCTTCAGGAGTAATTCCCAGTTCAACTTTATTCAAAGTAATTTTTAAATTTTCAGCTAGCAAATCTGGGTTTACAGATAGTAAATAACGTTCATAGATTTTTTCAACATAGTTTCCACCGCCAACTCCATTGTTAAAATCGATATTGGAAATAGCAATGCTAGCAAGTAGTGATCTATCATTTTCTTTCAAAATATAATCTGAAGGACCAAAATACAATAAAAATAGTAAAGATATAAATATGCTAGAAATGTAGTAAGTTTTAAATTTTCTAGACTTAATTTTAAATAATATAAATAGCATCGCTACTGCCAAAAAAGCAAGGTAGCTTCCTCTCGAGTAAGTTAATAAAAATAAAAATAAATTTAAAAATGTGAAATAAAGATGAATCTTTTTATTTGTTGATTCATACAAATAAAAATACAAAATGGTAAATATTCCAAAAACAGTTCCTGCAACATTAGGTCCTGATCCTTGAAAACCGGCTAACCTTCCAGATAAAAAGATATTCGAAGTATCAGAATAATTTGTTATCCATCCAATTGAATTACTTAAAAACGAAAGGTTGAATACAAACGATATTAAATTTAATAATGATACTGTTAAAAGTGGTATTAAAAATAATTCAAAATCTTTGATATTTAAATTTTTTGAGATTATTTTAACCAAAAACCCAATTGATATGTATAAAGCAAATCGAAGTGTGGTGGTGTTCAATTCATCATTGATTGCAAATAAAACAAAACATAGTAGCAAAAAAATCCAAGGATAATCATTTTCTTCAATGCTCTTAAAATTAACGACTGCAGTATAGAAGATAATGACAAATAAAAATAAGATTGGGAGATCAGAATATTCAAAGAAATAAACTTTACCAATATTGGGAGGGATGATTAAGGAGAGGGCAAGTAAGCCTCCCGACAACAGTAAAATTATTTTTTTCACCAAGTGGGCCTGGCAGGACTCGAACCTACGACCGACGGATTATGAGTCCGTTGCTCTAACCAACTGAGCTACAGGCCCTAAATATTTAAGATATTACAGATTGAACTTTTAGTGCAATGCTCATGTCACCAGCAACTTTTAATTTGCCAGTCATGAAAGCGGCTTGCGGACTTGAAGAACCATCCATAATTGATTGCATAGTGTCAGCATCTGTTGAAATAGTACATGTAGCTTCAGTATCATCTGATGAAATTTCACCACTGTTTCCATCAATTACAACTACATTTTCGTCTACGACAAACTTTACTGAACCACCTAAAACACTCAGGTCTTTTCCTTCAGCTCTTTCTTTTACTATTGATACTAAATCCATTATTCCTCCATTCAATACAAGTATAGTGAAAATAAAATTGTATAGCTCCGAGGGTGGGACTTGAACCCACAACCAACGGATTAACAGTCCGCTGCTCTGCCAATTGAGCTACCTCGGATAGCAAATTAATATTACTAGAAATTAAATGGTATTCTGATAAATTTCTTTTTTCTTTTTGATGTTTTCAACTTCTTGGAGAAGTTGAAAATTTTTATCCTTCGATTCTTCAAACTCATCGATCAATTCATCAATCTTTATATTTGCAAAATGCAAATATAATCTTGAAACAGCTTCAGAGTATTGATCTTTTGTATAAGAGATATTAAGGTACTCTTCTTTTTTTGTATTTTCATTCCTAATATCATCAACTGATTTTTTAAATTCATAATTTAGCTCCATCAATTCGTCAATTTCTTCATTTGAGCTAAATTCATTTGAAATCATTTCTGCAATAATTAAATCTTTAAAAACAGAAATAGAACTTATAGTTTGTTCTGTTACATCCTCTTCTTGGTGTGAATTTTGAAATCTTAACTCTTTTTTAAGAATATCTTTAGCTGTGTTTAGTTTTGAAGATAGTAAATCTAGTGAAACATCGACTTCAAGAGGGCTTAGGTTAGATGTTATTTTCATAAAATAATTAAAAATACTTTTTTTGTTTGATGTACTTTCAATAAATTTGTCGATTAAAAATTCAATTATTTCCAAATTATCCCTCAAAACACTACTAAAATCCTCATCTTCTTCATATAATTCTGAAATGTCTTTGTATTCTTCAGGTAAATTTAGGCAATGAATTTCAAGCTGGGTGGAAACTTGATTTTTAATTTCTAAAACTCTCTCAGTTGCTTTTAACCCAGCTTCATCATTATCAAAACATAGTAAAATTTTTTTTGTATATCGTGAAACAGCTTCTAACTGTTGAATTGTAAGAGCAGTGCCTGACGGTGATGCACTATTCGAATAACCTAATTGATTTAATGATAAAACATCAAAGTAGCCTTCTACTAAAAAAGCATACCCTTTCTTCTTCACAGATGATAAAAACTCTTTTGTAAAATACAAATTCTTATTTTTTTTATATAAAACTGAATCCGAAGAATTTAAATATTTAGCACCAAAATCATCAATTGCCCTCCCACCATATGCAATAATTTCAGATCTAAAATTAAGAATTGGAAACATAATTCTATTTTTAAATAGAAAATTATCATTGCTAGAGATAAATCCTAATTTTTTTAAATCAGTATTAGAGATTTTATTTTTATTGCAAAACTTTTGAAAATCTTCAAGATTTGAATCAATAAAAGAAATATTATATTTTTTCAGATCTTGTTCGTTTAATTTTCTAGAATTAAGATACTCTTTTGCTTTTTTAGATTTGTCCGAATTTATAATTTCTTTGAAGTATTCATCAATCAATATTATTTTTTGTTGGAAATTTTTAAAATCGTTATTCTGACTAGTTTCAGTATAAGTAATTTTGAATCCATACTTTTCAGCAAC
>CETL01146134.1_pt1 | contig 12451 bp, 11 predicted proteins | sample 356371 | NCBI WGS metagenome assembly CETL01 (sample SAMEA2622518, study PRJEB7988) | marine metagenome | biome: marine biome (ENVO:00000447); feature: surface water layer (ENVO:00002042); material: "saline water (ENVO:00002010), including plankton (ENVO:xxxxxxxx)" | depth 5 m | reverse complement strand
CCGAGTACAGTTTTATAGAAACTTGATGCGTTATTTATAAGTATTTCTATGGGCCCAAATAAATCACTTAATTTCTTTATAAAATCGTCATATTTTTCAATTTGGTTCAAATCAAATTTGATTGTTTCGCAGCTTTTTTTTCTATTTTTATTCAGTTTTTTAGCTAATTCTTTAGCTTCTTCAGAAGACCCATTGTAATGACAAATAATTTTATAGCCCTCGTCATGAAAAGTATTACAGATTTCTCTTCCAATCCTAATTGCACCTCCTGTTACTAGAACTACTTTAGATGACATCTTTATATTCTATTATTTGTTTCAATCTATCTTCCTTAAGCTTTTTACCTATTTCTTTTGGTTTTAGACCTGAAACCTTTACTTTGATTTTACAAAGTTTTTTAGCAAGTTCAGTCCAATCTTTTAACGATTTTTTATTTAAAAAGCCAATTTCCTTTAGAGTCGCCAAGTTTTGAAAAAACTGATTTTTATCTCTAAAAAGATTTATTTTTTCAAAAGAGTTTAGTATTTGTTCAGGTCTATTTTTTTTAGAGATTAGTTCCCCAGATATAGTTAAATTCACTCTATACTTTATGAAATTGTTTGGCACCCTAATTCTAGTTTCTGTTTCAGAAATCTTATTAGAATTTAAATTAAGAATCGCCCATTTTTCAATGGCCCTTCCTTCATATTTATCAAATTTTTTTAAATGTCTTAAATTCTTTTTATAAGAGCTTGATAGCCCTTGAAATAGATCTAATGCTTTTGCTTTGTTTAGAGTAGTAAAATAAATACTAGAATTTCTATGCTTTAAAGATTTTTGAGTCTCTTCCCAAATTCTTTCTCCGGATAGATATTCTATTTCATTACTATTAACTATTTTTTTTAAGGCTGACAGGGTATCTTTTGTTAATCCAAATTTAAGATGACTAAGTTTAGCCTTAAACCTAGCAACTCTAAATAATCTTAGAGGGTCTTCAAAAAAGGCTTTTGATATTATTTGGATGCGTTTTCTTTTAAGATCTTTAAGACCTCCATAGGGATCATAAATAGTGCCAGCATCGTCTCTTGCTATTGCATTAATTGTTAAGTCTCTTCTTTTTAAATCTTCTTCAAGAGAAATTTTTTTATTTGCATGAAATTTAAACTCTTTGTGTCCTTTCCCAATTTTAGATTCTTTACGAGCTAGGGCATATTCCTCTTTGGATTTAGGGTGTAAGTAAACTGGAAAGTTTTTTCCTACTTGCTTAAATCCTAAATTTATCATCTCGATATGATCTGAACCCACAACAACCCAGTCTTTTTCTTCAATTGGCAATCCAAGTAATTCGTCTCTTATAGCCCCTCCAACCAAATATCTTTTCATCTTTTTATACTTTTGATTTTATATTTTTTTTTATCCGCCAATCTCATTATCGTCAATTCTTTACCCCAGCAACAACCCGTATCTAAAGCTTTGATATTTTTATTTTTTGTTTTTCCAGCCAAAGCTGCCCAATGTCCAAAAATCAACAAATCAATCTCTTTTAATATTTTTAAATTTCTATTAAACCAAGGCATGTAATTTTTTGGAATATTTTTTGGGCTATCTTTGAAGCTAAATTTTGGCTTTCCTTGAGAATTGCATACTCTAACTCTAGTAAAGAAATTTAAATTGTTAGAAAGTTTTTTAGAACTATAGGAGCCAGAATCTTTTTTAAATATCTTTTTTAAAAATTTTTTTGGATTTTTTTTAATTTTGTAAGAAAAATCCTCAGATATTGAATTGCATTGATCAAGATCTAGGTTATCGGGAATTCCTGCATGAACCATAGCAATGGAGATATTTTTTTTTCTGTAACTAATTTCTTTATTAAAGAAGATAGGTTGATTTATTAAGAATTCAGCATAAATATTTGCTTTGCTTGAGTTCAAAAGCTCTTTAAGAGTATCTTCTTTTTTCATTTTAGTTTGGTTGTAAAACAAGTTAAGAAAATGCAGGTCATGATTTCCAAGAACTAAATGCATAGAGTTTTTATTTTCAAACACAAAATTCATTACTTCTAAGGACTCAGGGCCTCTATTTATTAAATCTCCTGTAATCCAGAGAAAGTCTTTTTTAGGGTCAAATTTTATTTTCTCCAGACCTTTCTTAAGTTCTAAAAAACAGCCTTGAATATCTCCCACAGCATAGTCAGTCATTGATCTTGATTCTGTTTGATATTTGTAGAAAGTTTTCTAGAGACAATTCATCTGGCCTCAAATTTAAATCTATCTCTAATCTATCAATTTCATTTGAAGAAAGTATGTCTTTTAAAGAGTTAGATATTTTTTTTCTTTTCTTGTTAAATAAAGTAGTTGTTACCTGCTTAAGATTTTTTAGGAAATCATAATTTATCTTTTCTTGTTTTGGGATAAACCTTACAAATAGGCTTTCTACTTTGGGTTGTGGGTAGAAAGATTCTCTCGAAACTTCTTCTAATATTTCAACATTAAACAAGTATTTACAAATAACACTGAGTTTTCCGTAAGAATTAGTATTCTCATCGCCAGCACATCTAAGCGCAAATTCTTTTTGCAACATAAAATGAATATCTGATAGAAATTTATAATTATTTTCACACCAATTAATTAAAGGGCTTGAAATGTTATAAGGAATATTTCCTATTAATCTAATTTTTGTAGATTGATATAAATCACTAAGACTTATTTCTAGGATATTTTTATTAATAAATTCGATTTCTTTGCCAATAAAACGCTCTGAAAGCGATGCATAAAGGCCTCTATCAATTTCAACTCCTTTATAGTTTTTAGAATGCTCAATTATGAATTTAGTTAAATCTCCTTTTCCAGGTCCTATTTCTATGATTTTGTCATTTTTAGAGATATCGATATGCTTGATTAAATTATTTAAAATTATTTCATCAGTTAGAAAATTCTGTCCAAATCTCTTTTTTGCTTGCATATTTAAGACAAAGAAATTGCTATTCTTAAAGCTTCATCAAAACTTGAATTATCTGCAAGATTTTTACCCGCTAATTCGTAGGCTGTTCCGTGATCAACGGATATTCTCAAAAAGGGTAGCCCTAAAGTTATATTTACTGATTTACCAAAGCCAGTTGTCTTTATAACAGGAAGACCCTGATCATGAAACATTGCTAAAAAAGCATCGTATTGAGAAATATTCTTATCCAAAAATGCTGTATCTGCTGAGAGAGGGCCCACAATATTTTTCTTATTTTTTAATATGGGTTTGATAATCTCTTCTTCTTCAGAGCCCATATAACCTCCTTCTCCAGCATGCGGATTAAGACCTAAAACTGCAATTTTTGGGTTAGAAATTTTCCATTTATCTTTTAATTCGTTTTCTAATATTTTTAGAGACTCGGAGATGTTTTCAGAGGTTATTTGTTTAGGGACCTCTTTAAGGGGTATGTGAGTAGTGAGTAGGGCAATTTTCATTTTTTCATTAGCAAGCATCATAACTACTTTCTTTGTATTTGTTATCTCCGCTAGGAACTCTGTATGCCCAGAAAATTCAAATCCAGACTTATAGATTAATTCTTTATTTATTGGGCCTGTTATAAGTCCTTGATATTTTTTTCCTAGGCACCCTAAAGCAGCTGAAGAAAGAACTTTTATTATGTAGTCTGAATTTTCAACGTTGGGTTTTCCTTTTATGACTGTTGTATTAAGGGGTACATGAAAGATTTTTATTCCGCAAGTGTTTGAATCTTCCTCAACTATCTCAAGATCTAATTCCATCTCTTCTATCATTTGCTTATAAAAAAACTTATCTCCAAAAATTACAAAATTTTCAAGATTTTTTTTATATTTAGCTAAAGTTTTAAGGGTGATTTCGGGACCTATGCCGGCTGGATCACCGGGAGAGATACAAATTTTTTTCATGAAGAGATTTTTATATCTATGAAAGCCTCTGATCTCATTTCTTTCAAGGTATTTTGTAATTGTTCACTATATTTTCTATTAAAAAGAATCCTATATGCTTTATCTTTTAAAAGTTCATCCGATACATTCTTTTCTCTTCTATCAAGAACTTTGAGGATATGCCATCCAAAAGCACTTTCAAAGGGTTTGCTCACTTCTCCAATTTTCATTTCGTTCATCACTTTTTCAAAAGGCTTGTCGTAGACCCCATCTGAGCTCCAATCAAGTTTGCCACCATCTAATTTAGATCCCGGATCATCAGAATAAACTCTCGCTATTATCCCCAAATCTTCTCCTGAAGAAACTCTAGCGTGTAACTCATTGATGAGATTTTTTGCTTGATTTTCACTTCTTATTTCAGATTCTTGAATCAAAACATGTTGTACAAGGGTTTGAGATTCTGATTTGATCGTATCTCCTCTTATGTCTTCAAGTTCAATTATGTGAAATCCTGCTCCACTTCTAATAGGTCCTCTTACATCATTTTTTTGCATTTCTGGTATTAAATTTACAAATAATGTTGGTATTTCAGACTTTTTTCTCCATCCTAAGCTTCCTAAGTTTTCCATATCTTTAAGGTCTGAATGATTGTTGATTGAATCCAGAAATGAAGTCTCTCCTTTAGTTATTTTTTCGTAAACTTCTAGAGAAAGTTTTTCTATTTTTGATACTTCTTCTTTGGAAGCACCAGAAGGGATTTTTAATAAAATTTGATTGATTTTGTATTCTATAGAAATCAAATTTTCACCTTCTGTAGAGTTTATATAATTTTCAAGTTCTTGATCTGATATGAATATTTTTGGTCTTACAAGGCCATTCTGAACTCTTCTTAAGATCATTTCTCTTTTTAAGGCTTCTCTAAAATCTTTGAAGGATTGATTATCAGATTCAATTTTTTCTTTTAGCTCTTGTAGTGTTAAGTTATCTTGAGCTGCATATCTATTCAAGGACTCATTAAGTTCTTGGTCACTAATTCTCACTCCAAATTTCTTAGCTTTTTGAAGCAAAATTTCATCAATGATAAGTCTTTCTAATACTCTCTCAAAAATAATTTTTTTTGGCGGCATTTGATCATTGCTTGACTGAATATTTTTGATTGTACTTTCTAAAGCAGAATTAACTTCAGACTCCATTATGATTCCGTCATCAACAATGATTGCAATTCTATCAACCACATCAATTTCAGCTGATAATTGAATAGACTGCAAAACTAATACAATTAATATAATAATTTTATTCATAATTTTCTTCTGCCAAAATATTCTTCCTTATTTCTTCCTAATGAGCCCAGTCCTTTTAGTTCAAAGTTAATTCTAAATCTATCTCTATTAAAATCATAAAAAGTATTATTTTCCAGTATCCTTATCCAATCTAACTCTTTAGTTTTTATATACGAAAATCCAAGTATTAAACCTTTATTTTCATATTCAAGGTTAAGGACATTGTTTACTTTTTTAGAGTTATTTAAATCATAATTGACTTTGATTCCTCCATTCCAGTTACCTTTTATTCTTCCAAGAGCAGAGAATTCTAACGAGTTAATTTCTTTTTTCAAATTTTGATTAGCTCCGATTTTGTATAAGTTCAAATTTTTAACCTTGTAGTGACTAAATGAATATTTCATATCTTTATCTTTAAAATTTAAGCTATTTAAAAAAAAGTTAAAGCCATCTTTTTTTTCTATTGAAACCTCAGACTTATATGTAATCCTTTCTCCTTCTGAATATCTAAGTTTTAATTGAAATGGTTCAGGCAAGTTATAGGAGACATTGTTATAAAAGAAATTTTTGTCTTGAAAAGCAATAAGCTTCGAAATTTTTGCTTTAAGGTTTCTTTTTTCTCCCATTCTAAAGTTTAAAGTTGTCCCGACTAGAACTTCTTGTTGAGAATCTAAAATATCTTTTCCAAAAAAAGTATTTGAATTATGGGTCTCAAGTCTGATACCAGAGTCTAGATTTATTTTATTTTGAAAAGTTTTGTTATCAGAAAATGAAAGGTCGAAGAATGGAGAAAAAGTAAAACGCCCCTTTGCTAAATTGCCAAAATAATTTAGTTTATTTTTAATGGTTAGCAGGGGTAAGAACTCAGAATCTTTATAATATCTAGAATTATAGTTTTTATATTTTAATTTTAAATTAGCATCTAAAAGATAATTACCTTTTGAATGTGAGTAAGAAAATTCTGGAATCAAAATGATTCTAGTAAGGGACTCTTCATTCTGCTTTCTGAAGGATCCGCCTTTTTTAAAAAAACCAATATCACTATAAATACTGAATTCTAAATCCAAGATTTTTTTATACCAAAATAATTCAATTCCAGGAATTCTCTGAAATTTATTTTCACTTAAAGGATTGGTAATTTTAAAAGTATTTAAATTAAAAGAACCGCGAAATTGTTTAGAAAAAAAATCTAAATTAACCTTTTGCGGTAAATAATATGTTCTTGAAAGACCGCTCAAAAATCCCCCCAAATCTGTAAAGAAAAAAGGATCGCCTGTCGAGGAGCTATTTATTTCCAAAAAAGTATTTTTACTCAGTTCAGATTTATGAAAGAAATTATAAGACCATCGAAAAGAATTTTCTTCTAATAAATTATAATTAGGTTTATCGTCTTTTAGAAATGAGGCATTGAAGAAGCCTTCGTAATTATCACCTAAGTACCTAAATTCATTTGCTAACCCAAATCCTCTTTGAGTCATAATTCTTGGCTCAAGAGTCAAATCAAAGTTTTCTCTTAAATTTATATAAACCGGAAGTTTTGCGTCAATCCCAGATCTTTCGTTAACAGATATTTCGGGTAACAAAATTCCCGTTTTTCGTTGTGTGGATATGGGAAAATTACCTTCTTTAAGGTAGGCAATAGGCTTACCATTTACAACAAGTTTACTATTTTTTGTGGAAATATATTTATCAGAACTTTTATAAATTATTTTATCCGATTCAACCCACCATATTCGCTCTTCACAAGGGCAAGTAGAAAATTCTACATCTTCAAAAATAAATTCATCTTCGTTAATACGACCTTTTGACGATTTCCCATACACATAATTATCAATCGATGAAAACTTAAAGGATTCAAGTGCTAAGCTTTTTTTATCATTATTAATTTTTGCTTCTTCTGCATTGAGGAGCCAGTTTTCATAACTTACAGATACATTCCCATCAAGGACTAATAAATTATTTTTTGTATCTATTTCTGTTTTATCCGCTTTGAACTCAATTTCAAAGGATAGAATTCCTATAGATAAAAGAAGAGAGGAAAGTAAATAAGTATTAAGACTTTTCAAGGTTCTTATTTTACCTTCTTATTTCATTGATATTTAATACATATACAGATTTTTAATTAGGTTTAAAATATAAAAAATAAATTTTAAGGAGAAAATATGAATTATTTAAGCAACAAAACTTTATTTGTTTCGGGAGCATCAAGAGGTATCGGACTTGCAATAGCTAAGAGGGCTGCTTCGGATGGGGCAAATATTATTCTTGCAGCTAAAACTGCAGAACCACATCCAAAACTTCCAGGCACCATTTATACGGCTGCTGAAGAAATTGAAGACGCTGGGGGAAAAGCTTTTCCAGTAATATGTGATGTAAGAAGTGAAGAGCAAATTGAAGATGCTGTGAATAAAGGGTCGGAGCACTTTGGCGGTATCGATATTTGTGTAAATAATGCAAGTGCAATTCAATTAACCAATACACTTCAAACTGACATGAAGAGATATGACTTAATGAATCAAATCAATGCAAGGGGAACTTTTTTGACTTCAAAAAAGTGCCTTCCTTATCTTTTGAAGTCTGATAATCCTCATATTTTAAATCTTTCGCCACCCTTAGATATGAATCCAAAATGGTTTTCAAATCATGTTGCTTATTCGATTGCAAAATATGGCATGAGCCTATGCGTCTTAGGAATGGCAGAGGAATTTAAGGAACAGGGAGTTGCGGTGAACGCTTTATGGCCTAGAACTGCAATTGCAACTGCAGCAGTTAAGAATATTTTAGGAGGTGATGAGACTGTAAAAGTATCTAGAACCCCGGAGATAATGGCTGATGCTGCTTATGTAATATTCACTAAGGATTCTAAAGAATTTTCAGGTAATTTTTGTATAGATGATAATTTACTTGCTGAAAATGGCGTAGATGATTTTTCAAAATATGCAGAGGTACCATTTGCTCAATTAGCGCCAGATTTTTTTGTTCCTGATGATATCCCTCCGCCGGATGCTGCTAAAAATAGTTAATCGTGCATTCTGTTCCTGAAGATTCTTCTAAATGGGTGAGTTCTTGTTTTGAAACAGAAAAAAAATTTAAATTTTCTAAATTAAGGACAGAATCTAGTCAAAGAGATTATTTTAGATTTAATTCTGAAAGGGATAGCTTTATTCTTATGTATGCTCCTAAGGGCATAGACGAGAGTATCGATGCCTTCTGTGAAAAAGCAGAAATTTTTAAATCTAATGGAGTGAAAGTTCCGGAAATTTATTTTAGAAATGATGAGCTAGGACATTTAATTATTGAAGATTTCTCCGATAACTTGTTTCAATTTAATATTGATCATAGCAACGCCTCAAAACTTATTAAATCTGCAATTGATCAAATAAATTGCATACAAAGTATCAATCCAGATGAAGGTATTTTTAAAAAATTTGATATAAAAAAAGCTATAGGTAATAAGGAATTATTTATAGAGTTTTATTGTAAAGGCCATCTTGGCTTGCAATCTAAAAATATTCCCTGCCAAGATATCAATGAAGGATATGATTTTATTATGGATAAATTTTATGACATGCCAATGTGTATTTCTCATTATGATTTTGAAACAAGAAATTTAATCTATCTTGCTTCCTCTGAAACAGGTGTATTAGATTTTCAAGATGCGATGGTTGCGCCTTACGCTCTTGATTTGGCTTCAATAATAAAAGACCTTTATATGGTTTGGAATGAAGATCAAATCAATGATTGGTTGAACTATTATTTAGAAAATAACTCAAATATAGAAGTTAGTTCTATAGAACAACTTAAAGATGATGTTGAAATTTGTGCGATGCAAAGACAAATTAGAATTTTAGGAAAGCTATCTCAGGTTTCAATAACCTTAAAAAGGAAAGATCGATTAAAAGACTTTCCAAGATTAATAAATTATTTAATTGAATCAATGAGTTCCTATAAAGAATTAGAAGGTTTCTCGAAATTTATTCAAAAGCAGAAATGAAAGCCTTTATTCTCTGTGCAGGCTTTGGTTCCAGAATGGGTTCTCTAACAAAGGAAAAGCCTAAATGTTTAATAGAAATAAATGGCGAAACTCTTTTGGAAAGACATTTAAAAAATTTGAGATCAGCAGGGATAGATGAAGTGATAATAAATCTTCACCATAAAGCTAAAGCGGTAGAAGAATATTTAAGAGAAAATAATAATTTTGATCTAGAAATTTCTATTTCTAAGGAAAGCGAAATAATGGGAACAGGAGGTGCTTTGTTGCATGCAAAAGATTTGATTGGATCAGACCCTTTTTTATTAATTTCGGGAGATATTTTTACTAACTATCCTTTTTCAAAGCTCATTAAAAAAGATTGGAATTTAAACTTTAGTTGGAAGAATGATGGTTCGCCGGTAGAGGGACTAGCGTATTTGGTTGGTATTAGTCACTTATATCCAACCTCAGACCAAGATAAAGATTTTGGATGGCTTCATTTAAATTTAGTAAATTCTAGGAGTAGATTTATTAGTCCCGAAGAAGGCGGTTATACTTATGCTGGTATTGCTGTGATAAATCCAACTTTGTTAGAAAAGGCATTTCGTTCTAGGGAGGACTACAAGGAAAAAATATTTCCAATACAACTTTGGAGCGATTTTTTATATGATGCAGCTATCACCCAAAGAGTTGTGGGAGAATCCTATATTGACGAATTTGATATTCATGATATCCGTCAGGATGGCGGAATACACGTAAATATTAATACTCAGGAAGATATAAAAACAGTAGAATTTATTTTAAATAGCGATGGCAAAACAAAATAATATTATTGCTCCATCAATTCTCTCTGCAGATTTCGCTAATCTTGGAAAAGAAGTCGAAGATGTATTAGAGGCTGGCGCTGAGTGGATTCATTTTGACGTGATGGACAACCACTTTGTCCCAAATTTAACAGTAGGACCAATGGTATGTAAATCTCTAAGAGATTATGGAATTGATTGCCATTTAGATGTTCATCTCATGGTTAAGCCAGTAGATGATTTAATAAAAATGTTTGCTGATGCCGGAGCAAGCTCAATTACATTTCATCCCGAAGCTTCTAATGATCCAGAGAAATCCCTATCCTTGATTTCAGATTTGGGTTGTAAGCCTGGTCTAGTATTAAATCCAGATATTCCCATAGAGGTATTAGATCCCTACTTGGATGATTTGTTCATGGTATTGCTCATGAGTGTCTACCCAGGTTTTGGTGGACAGGCTTTTATACCCGAAGTGTTGAAAAAAATTTCTAATTTACGAAATGCAATTGATGATTCAGATTTAAAAATTAGATTAGAGATTGATGGAGGGGTAAAAAAAGAAAACATCGATGTTATATCAAAAGCAGGTGCAGATACCTTTGTTGCAGGATCAGCAATTTTTAACGAACCTGATTACAAAAAAATTATTTCAGAATTCAAAAGAACCATTGACTAAAATTCTTTTTTTTATTTCTTTGTTCTCATTTTCCTTTCTTTCAGAAACTAAAGAATGTCAGCAACTAGTTATAAATCATAATGACTACTGTTTTGAGGTCGCTGAAACAACAAGGGAAAAGAGAAAAGGCTTAATGTATAGAAAATATCTGGAAGCAAATAGCGGGATGATTTTTGTATGGAGAAACCCTAAAGAAAGATGTATGTGGATGAAAAATACCTCAATACCATTAGATATTGGTTTTTTTGATGAAAATGGAATTCTTTTGCAAACTGAACAACTAGTGCCTTTTTCAACTAAATCAGTATGCTCGAATTTTGAAGCTAAATATGCTTTAGAAGTAAATCGTGGTTGGTTTTTAAGAGAAAATATAGCGATTTCATCTAAAATAGCGTTTAAAACATTGAATTAATGGAAAAAAAGGAATTTTTGAATTTAAAAGGTACATATAAACGTGTACCTTTATACAAAGTTGTTAAGGCTAAAAACCAACATCCTATTGATATTTATGAGATTTTTATGTCTTCTGGGAGTTATTTTCTTGAATCAGCAGAAATCGATATGAAATGGGGAAGATATTCCATTATAGGCTTACCAAGTAACAACTATTTGAAAGTAAAAGATGGAAAAATTTATCTGAAAAATGAAAAAAATGAGGAAATAATTGATTCGGATGATCCTTTAGAATTCATTAAAGACTTTTTAAAAGAAAATTACTATCCGCCTTCTAAAGATCTTCCTATTTTTTCAGGAGGACTTGTAGGATTTTTTGGATATGAAACTATCAGATTAATTGAAACTAGACTTAAAAACTCATCTAAAAGGGATAAGCTGAATATAGAGGATATTCATTTACTTATTTCAAATAAAGTTATCGTTTTTGATAATTTAGAAAAGACTATTCAGGTAGTATTTTTTGCAGATCCTTCAGTGGAAAACTCTTATGAAACATCTATGAAAGAGATAGATAAAATTATTTTAGAAATTCAGAAATTTAAAAAACTAAAAAAACAAAAAATAGATATTCAAGATGAAATTTCTCTGGAATCTAATATGTCATTTGAAGAATATAAAGAAGCCATAGACAAGATCAAAAATTATATTGTAGAAGGTGATGTCATGCAGGTTGTTTTCGCCCAAGAAAGATCTGCAGAATTTACCCTCCCTCCTTTTGAACTTTACAAATCTCTTAGAAACTTAAATCCATCTCCTTATATGTTCTTTCTAGATTTTGGAAATTACCAAATTGTTGGATCATCTCCAGAAATTTTAGTTCGACTTGAGACAGGTGAAATTACAGTTAGACCAATAGCAGGAACAAAACCAAGGGGGAAAAACGAAGATGAGGATTTAAAACTAGAAAAGGAATTAAAAAATGATCCTAAAGAATTAGCAGAACATTTAATGTTAATAGATCTTGGTAGAAATGATATTGGAAGAGTAGCAGAGATAGGGACAGTTAATACAAATGAAAGAATGATTATAGAAAGATATTCTCATGTTATGCATCTTGTTTCTAATGTTATAGGAAAAGTCTCAAGTGAAATATCTCCTATTGATGCTTTAAGAGCAACTTTTCCTGCTGGTACTTTATCTGGAGCTCCTAAAGTTAGAGCTATGGAAATTATTGATGAATTGGAATTTTCAAGAAGAAGAATCTATGGCGGGGCAGTTGGCTATATTTCTTGGTCTGGAAATATGGATACGGCTATTGTAATTCGAACAGCCATAATCTCAGATGGAAAAATTTATTTGGGAGCGGGAGGGGGCATAGTCGCAGATTCAATTCCTGAAACAGAATGGGAAGAAGCTTCAAATAAATCTATGGCTATTTTAAAAGCTATTAAAAATATAGG
>CETL01077563.1_pt1 | contig 12485 bp, 10 predicted proteins | sample 356371 | NCBI WGS metagenome assembly CETL01 (sample SAMEA2622518, study PRJEB7988) | marine metagenome | biome: marine biome (ENVO:00000447); feature: surface water layer (ENVO:00002042); material: "saline water (ENVO:00002010), including plankton (ENVO:xxxxxxxx)" | depth 5 m | reverse complement strand
CTTTTCACATCTAATTCCGCCTGTACAGAACATTGCTACAGGTTTAGTTTTGTTAATTTTTTTTAAATATTTTGGAAAATCTCTAAAATTTTGAATTTTTGGATTTATTGCATTTTTAAAAGTCCCCACATCATATTCAAATGGCTTTCTAGCATCTATTACTAAAGTTTCTTTATTTGAAATCAGTTTATTCCATGACTTTCCAAAAATATATATATTAAGCTTTTTATTCTTTGTGTTTATTTTTAAACCTAAAGGAACAACTTCATTTTTAATCTTTATTTTGCCTTTGTGAAATGGTTGGAAATTACTTTGAGACACGTTCTTACTGTCAAAATCCTTGAACCTAAATTGTTTTTTTATCATTCTTATTATTTTGTTTATTTTATCTTTTTTACCTGAAATTGTTCCATTTATACCCTCTGCGGATAAAATTATTGTTCCTCTAATATCATTTTTATAAATTTCTCCCTGGAGCAAAGATTTATATTTTTTTAAAAATTTGATCTTTTTAAACTTATAAAAACCGTAAATTTTAAACATTATTTTTTAATACAAACAGTAAGCCCATCACCTATTGGAGTGAGGTTTTTTGTTACTCTTTTATCTTCTTTTACGTGTTTATTAAAATCTCTGATCAAATTGGTAAATTTATCATTATTTGTCTCATCAGCTACTTCTCCATGCCATAAAACATTATCAATGATTATCAGTCCACTTTTATTAACTAATTCAATGCACATTTCATAATAATTTACATAATTTTCTTTATCTGCATCAATAAATATTAAATCAAATTTTTGACCAGATTTTTTTAACTCTTTTAAACTTTCGAGTGCTGGCTTTATAATCTGCTTAATCTTTTTAGTATTTGCTTTATCATAAAAATATTTTGCTTTTTTGCTAAATTCAGAACTTTTATCTAGGCTTATTAGAAACCCATTATCTGGCAGAACTGAAGCCATTGATAAAGCACTAAATCCTGTGAAGCTCCCAATTTCTAAAATTTTTTTAACTGATGATATTTTAATTATTGTTTGAAGAAATTGCGCTTGTGAAATAGAAATTTGTAATTTTTGTTGATCTCCTAGACTTTTATTATAATTAATAATTTCTTTTTGAGTATCGCTTAAATTTTCTGAATGGTTGATAATATATTTTTCTATTAATTCGTTTAAGTTAATATACTTGGTCATTTATCTCTTTAATTAATTTTATTCAAAAAATTATCTAAAATAAGATAATAATCTATAAGATCAGAATTTAATAATTTTTCGTTAGATTTATGACCTTCGTCGCCAGTACCTGGACCAACATTAATTATACTAACTTTATCCTCTGCAAAGTATCTTCCGTCACTTACTCCTATGGATGAAAGAAACTTAGGATTACTTTTATTTATCTTTTGATAGGATTTTTTAAGTAATTTTAAATATTTATTATTTGGATTTGACTTAAATGGGTTTGTGCCGGTAAGAAATTCAACTTTAGCTAAAGGAGAGTGTTTATTTATAAACTTTTTCAAATTTTTATAAGATGTGGTTATATTTTCTTTATCTGTGATTCTCCGATCTATAAGAATAGAAATTTTAAATGGAACTACGTTTACATTTTCACCACCACTCACTATTCCTATGCTAATTGTAGACTTATGAATTCCTGAGATAAATTTTTTTATTTTCTTTTTATAAATTGAATTTAATTTAACAATTAAATCTGATCCTTTTACGATTGCATTAACACCTTTATCGGGTTCACCAGCATGTGCAGTTTTACCTTTAATAGTGACTTTTGTCCAAAAGACACCTCTCTCCTCAATTAAAAAATTATTATTTGTAGGTGCGCCTAAAATTAATGTGTGTGGATTTATTAAATTTTTTTTCCTTAAAAAAAATGTACCTTCAGATCCCAAATTTTCTTCAGAAGTAACAAATGTAAAACATATTTTTTCTTTATCATTTTTACAAATTGTATTTAGATTTTTAGCAATATACAAATGCACTGCTGCACTTGATTTACAATTAACTGCGCCTAGACCAAAAGAATATTTGTTAGTAATTTTTAAATTATATGGATTTGTTTTCCATTCCTCTAAAATTGGTTTTACTGTATCTATGTGTGAATTAAAAACCAACGATTTTGTGTTTCCTTTAAAATTTTTTATTACAGTGTTTAGCTTTTTTTTATCTTTATCAAAATAAGAATTAATTTGTAAATTTGTTCCTTTTAAATATTTCCTAATGTATTGATCAAATTTATAACTATTTCCTGGAGGATAACTTGTATCAATTTTTACTAAGTCTTTAAGTAAAAATAATAATTTTTTTTGTATTATTTTATTATTTACCATATTTAATTTTTATTTCTTTATTAATGAAAATTAAACCGAATACAATGATTAATATTATTCCTATAATTTTTTTTTCACTTACAATATCACCAAAAATAAAATAATTGATTAAAGATGCCCATATCAACTGGGTGTATTGAAAATTAGTTACTTGATATAAATTAAGTGTTTGTAAAGCTATTGCAAATAGATAATGAGATAAAAATCCAATAAAACCTAAGCATATCAAAATAACCCAAGCCAAATTAGATTCTATAGGTGTCCAAAAAAAAATAGCTAAAATTGAAAAAATTATGCTCCCAATAATACTTGTATAAAATAGTGCAACGAAAGGTTCCCGATCTTTAGCAACAACTTTTGTAAAAAGTTGATACAAAGCAAATGCTATTGCGGTTAAAAAAGGGAAAACAATAACATAAGTTACAAAAGTTTCTGTTGGTTCTAAAGAATAAATAATTGAGGTAAAGCTTAAAAATATCAGCAAAAAACCTAACTTGGATATTTTTTCTTTTAAAAAAATTAATGAAAAAAAAGATGCTATTAATGGAGTTGAAAAAAATATTATATAAAAATTTATTAATTCATTATATCTTACTGAAATATAGGTTAATACAGTCGCACAAATCAGAAATATAGATCTTAATAATTGAATTTTGACATTTTTGTTAAAATTTATTTTTTTTTTTAGAAAGAAAAAAATAAGACCCATAAATAAAATATGAAAAAAATATCTACCCCAAACAATCTGAATAACAGAACAATAATCTGCTAAAAACTTACTTATTGAGTCCATTACAACAAACAATGCAAAAGCTACGAGAGAAAATATTCCAGCTGTAATTCTATCTTTTGTCATTTATAATTCACTTCAATTTAAATTTTTTTTTTAAGCCAATCTTTTTATCAAAGTAAATATTTTGTGATATTTTTTTTAAATTTTTAGAGATATTTATTTTAAAGGAAATTTGATTTATAATATCTTCTTTAAGCCGTACACCTCTTGCAATCTCTATTAATGTAATTTTACCGTTAATAATCTTAAAAACGCCTCTATCGGTATTGAAAATAATCGTCTGTCCTTGTTTTATTCCATCCTTTGCATTAAAGGTAACTTGATTTACTTTTTTGACAAATTTTTTATGGTTTCCTTCTTTTATAATATTTAGTCTTCCTTTTTCAATTTTAGTATTTAATCCACCACCAGTTAAGGATCCAGAAAAAACAACTTTTTTAGCTCCTTGTGCTATGTTTATGAATCCACCAGCTCCATCGTTTCTTTTTCCAAATCTTGAAACGTTTACATTTCCTTCTTTATCAATTTCAGCGAAAGATAAAAATGCGCAGTCTAGTCCTCCACCGTCATAAAAATCAAATTGGTAAGGTTGGTCTATTATAGCCTTTGGATTTATCGCAGTTCCAAAATTTAAACCACTACCTGGTATACCTCCGATTACACCTGCTTCAACAGTCAATGTAATATCCTTATAAATATCTTCCTCATAGGCAACATTTGATATACCAACAGAAACTCCAACTCCTAGATTTACAACATCTTTTTTTTTTAATTCTAGTGAAGCTCTTCTTGCTATTACTTTTCTAATATTAAGCGGAATTTTCGTAAGTTTTGGATTTTTTAATTTATTTTCACCAGATCTAAATTTATCATAAAAAATTTCATAAGTTTGTTTTTGTTTTGGATCATGAACATAAAAATCAATTAAAAATCCAGGTATTTTAGCTAAATGAGGATTCAAGGATGAGCTTTTTTTATATCTCTTAAATTGGCAAACTACTGTTCCACCGTTATTATGAACCGCTTGAGCTATAGAGAGATCCTCTCTTGTAGTTCCTTCATGGTCCATATACACATACCCATCTTCATCGACTGTGCTTCCTCTAATAATTGCAAAATCTGGTTTGGGTGATTTATAAAAAAGATATTCTTCATTATCTATTTTAATTAATTTCACCAAATTAATTTTTGTTTTTTTATTCATTTTACCGCCTTCTATTCTAGGGTCTATGTAAGTATTAAGTCCAACCTTAGATATTATTCCGGGCTGTTTAGCGGCCATAGTTCTACATAGCTGAGATAAAATTCCTTGTGGAAAGTTATAAGCTTCAATTTTATTTGATACTATTAAATTTTTCATAAATGGAATTTGTAATCCGTAATTTCCGCCAATAACTTTTTTAATCAAACCTTTATGATTTAAATGATTAAGTCCGAGTTTGTCTACAGCTCCGAGACCCGTTATATGAAAAATAGTCAAATTAATTGGTCTCTTTTTTTTTATAAAACTTTTTTCAATTTCAACTAATATTTTTTCAGGAGCGCCAGTGCCACCGTTTCCACCAATAATTAAAAAACTATTATTTTTAATTAATTTTGGTACTTGATTTGCCGATATAATTTTTTTTTTAAATTCCATTTATAAACCGTGGTAAATATCTTCAATTGATTTATCATAAAAATACACCGCTATATTACGAGGATGTTTTAGCTTAATAATTTTTTTTAAACCTAAAATAATTAATTGGGCTAATTTTTTTTTTTTATTTTTAGGTCTTTTTAAACCTGAAATTTTAATAAAAATTCTTTTTTCGGAGTTGTTAATTTTGAGATTGTGATAAAAAAAATTTTTTTTTATGATATTATTATAAATAGTAATTGTATTATTTTTAGTTTTAAAAACCTTTAATACATTTTTTGATATCAAATCATTAATTTTTTTTATTTTTTTTTTATCATCATCGAATAAAATGGTTTCTATAAAAGGCATTCGGAATATCTATTCGTCTTCATAAACTGGTTCTCTTTTTTCAATAAATGAATTTATTCCCTCATCGTGATCACTTGACTGCCATAATAGGAGTTTTCTTTCTAAACTTAAACTTTCATTCAAAGGGAAAAAATCATTCATTTTGATTTCTTCTTTAATCATCTTAGCAGCTTTAGGCGACCATTTAGAAATTGTTTCTGCAAGTTTAAGAGCTTCATTGATTAATTTAGTTTCTTCTAAAACTTTTACTACGATACCCCAATCTTTAGCTGTTTCAGAATTGATTGTTTCACCAGTCAGCTGCATATACATAGCTCTTGACTTTCCAATTATTCTTGGAACTCGTTGTGTTCCCCCGTCACCTGAAAAAGCACCAACTTTTATCTCGGGTGACCCAAATTTTGCACTTTTGCCAGCAAGAATAAAATCGCACATAAGGGCTAATTCAAATCCTCCCCCTAAAGCCCATCCATTAACTGCGGCTATCATTGGTTTTTTAAAATTTTCGATTGTTTTCCAACTTAAAAGTCTATTTTTTTCGGCCCAAAATGGCATTTCACTTTCAGGGGCCTCTTTCATATCAGCGCCAGAGGAAAATGATTTTTCATTTCCAGTAATAACAACACATCTTATTTTCTTATTCTTGTCAGTTTCATTTAAAATTTCTGCTAATTCTTTTAAAAGTTCTTTATTTAAAGCGTTTAAACTTTTAGGTCTATTAAGCTCAATAAGTCTTACTTTATGAATATCTTTTACTAATATGTTTTTATACATAATTTTTAAAAAAGAATATTTGACAGTAAATTAAGTTCTAATTCAACCTATTAGACTCGAACAAATTAAAGTCTTTTTTATCGAATAAAATTTGTTCTGAAACAAGTTTCCCTAAAATAGGACCTAAAGTGTATCCATTTGATGATACAACTACATAAAAGTTTTTCATTTTTGGATGCTCTCCTAACAAGGGATAGCCTCCAACGTCTACACTCATGGCAGCCCATGATCTTAAAACATTGGCATTTGAAAGTTTAGGTATTACTTTTTTCGCTATCCAGGTGTTGCCTTCAAAACTATCTTTTTTAGAATGAATATGTTTCGTTAAATTTGAATATCCTGCAGTCCATCCACCACCAATTATAAAATTACCATTCTGTGCTTGTTTAAGGGTTAAATGCCTGCCAATATGAGCTATCAATAATTTTAATTCATATTTAGTTGCTTCTGTAACAATCATTTGTTGAGGCACACTTTTTACATTAAGTGGCAAATTAAGAAAATTTGCAATATTATTTGCCCAAGATCCAGCACAATTTACAACAATGTCTGCTTCTATTTCTCTATTTTTTGTTTTAATTAAAAATTTATTATTTTCTTTTTTAATGTCAAAAATTAAATCATCACAGTAAGTTTTTAAGCCTTTCTTGAGACAATAATCATAAATTTGAGTTGTTGCTTTAAGTGGATTTATTTTTCCTTCTTCTTTGCAATATCCAGCGTAGATCATTTCTTCTGAAATAGAATTATTTAATTTTAATATTTCGTCTTTTTTTATTAAGTCAGTTTTTATTCCAGCAGATTTTTCCAATTCAATTTTCATATTTAACTTTTCGAGATCTTTTTCATTTTCTGCTAACATCAAACCACCGTCATTAGAAATCTCAAAATCAGAATTAATATCCTTCTCTATATCTTTCCATTCATTTACACCTTTTTTTTGAAGTTGAAGAGAGTATTTAAAGTTTTCTATTTGATTTAAGTTTTTTGGATCGAAATCGTATGAAAGTAATTGCACATGTAAAGATCCAGCATTAGATCCTGATGCCTGAGAGTTTGGCTGCAGTCTATCAATTAAACAAACATCTTTTTCATTTTTTAGAAGACTATAACAAGTAGAAACACCCATTATCCCTGATCCAATTACAGCAATCTTGTGACGGTTTTTTTCTTTAATTTTTTTTTGTTTACACTTAAATTCAGGCAACTTATCTTTTACATAGCCGTACCACTCTTCTTTTTCATGGCCTACATTTTTTAGAGGAACAGTTTTTATCGGATTTTGTGGTGCGAAGGAGAACTGTTTATGATTTTCAGTAGTTATTTTATCCTTAAATATTTCATTTAAACCAACCCCGCAGTACCTGCCTTGACACCTGCCCATACCTACACGTGTCATTCTTTTAATCATTCCAGCGTCTATGTTAGGTGTATCTTTATATTTTAATACGTCTCTATATTTTATGTCCTCACATCTACAAAAAACTGTATCTTCATTAATAGAAACAGTATTTGTATGATTTCTATAAAATATTCTCCATAAAAAGATCTGAAAGACAAAATTTCTAAGTAAATTGAAAAATATTAAGGGAAAACTTAAATATCTTGAAATTTTTTTGAAATTTTTATTTAATAGAAAACCTGTTAATTGACCTTCATAAAAAGAAATTTTTGCTCCAGCATTTCTGGCAGCTTCACCAATAATATAAACATTTTTGTCACTAGTTTGATTAAAAATATTTTTTCTTACTTTAAAATAATTTTTTTTAGTGTCAAAATCTCCTTCTAAACCTAAAATTTTTGCAATGTCATTATTTGGTTGAAAGCCATAGTTTATTGAAACAGCATCAACGTTATCAATTTCTATTACTTTTCCATTATTGTCTATTGAAACAATCTTTTTTCCTCCTTTATCTTCAATCTTTTTAAGATAAGAATTATGAAATATTTTCGTAGATGAATTTAAAGCTTTTAGATAACTTTTGATACCTTTTAAGAATATAATTGGTGACAAGAATAAACAAACCAAAGAAGAGAATGGTTTAAAAAAAGGAGATTTAGAACTTTCAGATATCGCAATTACATTAATTCCATTATCTTTTAATTCCTCACCTAGTTGAAAATTTAGAGGACCATTTCCACAAATAACAACATTTTTTCCTGGTGAAACTTTTTGTGATTTAGTTAAAATTTGCAATGCGCCTGTTGTAAAAACATTTGGTAAATGCCAGCCATTTACAAAATAAGGTTTTTCATACGATCCTGATGAGATAATTATTTTTTTACAAATTATTCTTAAATCTTGATTTTCTTTAGAGCAACATACTTCATAACTAAGGTTATCTCCTTTGTACACGCCCCAAACCTTAAATCCATTATATAAATCTATATTTGTATTTTTGAGCTTGCTCTCAAAATATAATGCATCTTTGATTTGATAATCTAAATTTTTTTTATCTTTAATTTTAAAAATTTTACTTAATCTTTTGTAATATTGACCACCAACATTTTGTTTTTCATCAATTAAGGCAATTTTGTTTTCTGATCCATTTAGTGAAAGAGAAGCGCCAATGCCTCCAGGGCCTGCGCCTATAATTAATATGTCGTAATTCAATATTTTTTTTTCTAACTGAATGTTTTTCTTTAAATGTGGTAATTCAGCATTATATTTTTGAATAAATATTTTGTCGTTTTCTTGAATATTTGCAGTACAAGACTTAATAGATTGATTTCCATTAATTTCAACAATACATTCATTACAAATTCCCATGTTGCAATAAACACCTCTATAATTTTCACTTCTATCTTTTCTTAAATTTTTAACTCCGTTTCGTATTAAAGCTGAAGCAACGGTTTCACCGGAGTAAGCTTCATATTCTTTATTTTCAAAGCTAAATTTAATTTTTTTAGAATTTACATCTAAATTTTTATCCTCAATAAACATTTATATTGGGTTTTTTTTAAGTTTTAATGATCTAAATATTTTTTGTAATTCTTGTTTTTTCTTAATATTTAAATCTAATCTTGGAAGAAGAGGTTTGCCAACATCAAAACCCATCAAGTTTAAAAAATATTTTGTTGCAGCTACATAATAGTGACCTCCAACAGCTTTAATTACTGGAGTTATTTGGTCATATATTTTTTTGGCAGCTGAATAATTTTTTTTAATTTTAATATTTTCATATATTTTGGTACATTCACTTGGCAAAATATTTGATGGAACAGATACCCAACCGTCTGCACCATTAAGATAAGACTCATAACCCATAATTCCGCCAAAAACTTTTATTTTACCCTTTGTTAAACGAACTATATCTTTTACTCTAGTGACATCCATGGTTGACTCTTTACAATATTTTACATTTTTTATTTTAGACAATTCAGCAAATGTTTCAGGTAAAATATCAATATTTGATGTCGCAGGATTATTGTAGACCATTATTGGTATGTCTATTTCTCTACTAATCATCTTGAAGTGATTGATTATTTCATCTTCTGTTGGTGTCGAATAAAAAGGAGAAATAATCATTACACCATCTGCTCTGAGTTTTTGAGCTTCAACTGATAATTTAATAGCGTCATAAGTATTTTCAGCAGCTGTTCCTACTAAAAGTGGCACTCTTTTTTCTGTGATTGAAACAGACTCTCTGATCATTTTGACTCTATTTTTTGGGCTTATGGATAAAAACTCTCCTGTACTACCTAAAATGATTAAGCCACCTATTTTTTTTTGGATCTGCCAATTCAAATATTTCTTTAATGAATTTTGATTTAAATCTCCATTTGAATTTGTTGGTGTTATATTTACTGAAAATGTTCCCTTAAAATTCATATTTATTTATAATCCAATATTGTTGAAGGTAAATATAAAGATATCTGTGGAAAATATGTTGCTAAAAATAATACTATAAACATCAAAGTTAATGGTATTAATAATTTTTTTGATACATCTACAATTGATCTTTCTGCTATCGAGCTTGCTACAAAAAGAGTAATTCCATAAGGTGGTGTTACCATTCCAATTGATAAATTTAAAATTATTATTAGACCAAAATGAAGTGGGTCTACTCCAAAAGCTATCGCTACAGGCATTAAAACTGGTACGAGAATTAATATTGCTGAAATACTTTCCATAAACATACCAATTAAAATTAAGAGTATATTCACATTCATTAAAAACCATAATTTACTATCTGAAAAACCAAGCATAAATTCAGATATTTTTTGAGGTATTTGTTGGCTAGCTATAAACCATGAAAAAATATTTGCTGTGGCAATAATCAACATTACTGTGGAGGCTATGGTTGCTGCTCTGAGTATAATTTGAGGTAAATCTTTAAACTTTATTTCCCTATATATAAATAATGATATAAATAATCCAGTAATTACGGCTACTGATGCAGCCTCTGTCGGTGTAAATATTCCCCCAACAATTCCACCAACTATAATTACTGGTAATGTTAAAGCCGGTATTGCGCTAACAAAAGTTTTTAGTAAATATATAGTGGAAAATTTATGATAATCTTTTGACTCAGATACATTTGTTTTAGCTCTTAAATAACCACTGATTAATAAAAATAAAGCACAAATTAGTCCTGGAATGATACCTGCAAGAAATAAAGCACCTACTGATTGGTTGGAAATAGTTGCTAAAACGACCATCATTATACTTGGCGGTATAATTGTTCCGAGTGAACCACTGCAAGCCATTATTGCAGCTGAAAAATCAATATTATATTTTCTTTTTTTCATTTGAGGTAACATAATTGACGACATGGCTGCAGTATCAGCTGAACCAGATCCAGATATTGCTGCAAGCCCTGTCCCTGCAACGACAGCAACTAGATACAATGAACCTGTTATCCATCCAACCAGTGCAGTGGCAAAATCAATAATTCTCTTTGCGATACCACCTCTTTCCATAATTATCCCCGTTAGAATAAAAAATGGTATAGCCATGATTGTAAATTTATCTAAGCCACCATAAATTTTTTGAGCTACTAAAGCTAAAGGGACATCGTAAGCAACTAAAGTAAATGATGCAGCAACTCCTAAAGAGAATACAATTGGAGTTCCAAAAATTAATAAAAAAACGAAAAGTAAAAGAATTAAAGCCATTAATCCCTCTTTTTTAATTTTGTTAATGTTAAAATTACTAATTCTAAAATAATATAAAGAATTCCAATCGGTACCGATAAATATGGTATCCACATCGGAATACCCAACGCAGGTGAAGTGGACTCATAACCCACACTGATCAACATTATAGTCCCTTTCAAAGCCATTAACAAAAATATGATTGTTACTATCGAACTTATCGTTACTATAATTTTTTGAACTTTTGGTTTAAGCGTCCTAAGAAGAATATCTACTCCAACATGCATATTCTTTCTCATCGCTATACCTGATGCTAGTAAAACCATCCAAATTTGAGAGTAGGTTGCAGTCTCCGCCGCTATACCTAATTTATAATGAAAAACATATCTTCCTAGAACTTGATAAAAAACTGCTAAAACCATGTAAATAAAAAAAATTATTACAAGCCAATTTGTTATTTTTCTAATTATATTTAATGTCTTTTCCATAAAAAAATGGGCGCCTTTAAGCGCCCATTTTAAACTAATTTCTAGAAATTTAAACTACATTCCTTGAATAGCTTTTAATATAGATTTTGATGAACTAGATTTAACAAATTCATCATAAACCGCTTTAGAAGCTTCTCTAAATCCTTTTGGATCTGGGTAGGTTACTTTTACACCTCTAGCTTTTAACTTGTCTAAAAGAGAATTATCACTATCAGAATAAGCTTTTCTCTCTACTGCAGCTGATGCTAAACCACCTTTTAAAAGTGCATTTTGCACATTTTTAGGAAGCGATTTAAACTTTTTCTCTGACATTATTAAATCTGCAACTAGCGCTGTCCAACCTATTTGAGCCCAATGAGGTGCTACTTCATAGAATTTTTTTGAATTATAATTCGTATTTGCAGCCTCTGCCCCATCAACAACGTTTTGTTGTAAAGCTCCATATAGTTCAGCATAAGCCATTGGAGTAGCTTTAGCTCCAAAAGCATTAAAAGATGATACGTGTGCCGGTACACCCATAGTTCTAATTTTTAATCCTTTTATATCATCAATGCTGTTGATTGGTTTTTTTGTTGTCATTATATGTCTTACGCCAGCTTCATAAAATCCTAGAAGTCTGAATCCTTTTTTTGACATGGCTTTAGACAACTTTTTACCTGGAGCCCCATCCATTGCTTTATACATATGAGGTCTATCTCTAAATAAGAAAGGTAAATCGAAAATACCTAACTCAGGCACAAAGTTTGTTAAGTTACCGTTTGATGGACTTGTAATATCAACTGTACCAAGTTTTAATCCTTCGATCATTTCTTTTTCAGATCCTAATTGACCATTTGGAAAAATCTGAATTTCAACTTCTCCATTTGTTTCTTTTTCAACTATCCTTTTTAACTCAAGCATACCTTTGTGGTATGGTTCATCAGGGTTAGCCGTATGACCTGCTTTTAATATTATCTTTGCGTTTGCAACGTTAAAAGAAAATAATAAAGCAGA
>CETL01141874.1_pt1 | contig 12523 bp, 14 predicted proteins | sample 356371 | NCBI WGS metagenome assembly CETL01 (sample SAMEA2622518, study PRJEB7988) | marine metagenome | biome: marine biome (ENVO:00000447); feature: surface water layer (ENVO:00002042); material: "saline water (ENVO:00002010), including plankton (ENVO:xxxxxxxx)" | depth 5 m | reverse complement strand
TTGAATCCTAGTAACGGAGGTGCATATTCTGAGGGAGAGGATGTAATCTTTGATGCTACAGCTAGCAGTGATCCAGATGGAGACATCTTAGTTGAATATAAATGGGAATTAGGAGAGGCCGGAGACCCTAAATATGTTGTAAAGAAGGGAGGAGCTGAAGCTGTAAAATTCAATCGAGGACTAAATGAGGGCGATTATAGTGTCACCTTAACTGTATATGATCCTGACGGAGAAGAAGATTCCGTAACTCATTCATTCAAAGTAACAAATTTACCTCCTGTTGCAGTAATTGTAGCTGACAAAACTTCCGTGTTTGCTGAAGAATCAATACAATTCTCAGGAGATGATTCATATGATCCCGAAGGAGATGCTTTGGATTATCTTTGGGATTTTGGTGATGGTCAAACTTCTTCTCTTAAATCTCCTCAACATAGCTGGGCTGAGGCTGGAAATTACTTTGTTTCGCTTACTGTGGAAGACGGGAATGGACAAGAAGGGATTGAAACGAAAAATATTGAAATTAAGGCATTAGGCCCAACTGCAAAATTTGTATTCAAAGATGGAGGAAGTGAAGTTGAGAAAGTACGAGCAGGTTCTAATGTTACTTTGGATGCAAGTGATTCTACAGGACGGGATGTAGAAATAAAAGAATACAAATGGGACCTTGGTGATGGAACTAGTAGCTCTGCAAATGAGTCTTCGTTTGACTACTCATGGGCTTCTGGTGGGTTTTATAATATCACGTTAATTGTAATAGATGAAAATGATCAAAGTGGAGAAATAACAAAAATATTGAAAGTTGTTCCTGAAGATTACCTAGACGAAGGCCAGGGTAATGAAGTTGTAGATGGTGTTGAGGATAGTGCTTCGTATGACATGGAAGTCGAAATTTTTGTTGAAACATTTGATATAGAATTTACTGACATTAATTGTGTTGGGTTCGGAGGACAATTAGATTACAGTATTGCTCTTCTAAATGCAGAAGGGACAAGTATAGCAGACGGTAGCGGAAGCATTGCCTGCGGAGGAGAAAGCCAAAGTTGGAGTGAAAGCTTTTCAAGCGAAGAGGATGATTTAGCACTAGGTGATTATCAAGCTACAATTGAATTTACAAACGGGGGGACATTTGTCCAAGCAAATTGGAATTATCGTTTTTCAATTATTTATGAGTTTTAAATTTCAATAGAAAAAGAAATACTATTTCCTTTCTCAGACAGTAGGTCACTCAACCTAATTATTTTTGGTTTTAAATTATTAAGTTTTTTTGCAATACCTTCGATATGCCCTTCCCCTACTATGGCGACTATTTTCTCACATCTTTGTGTACGGAAAAGTTTGACAATATTCATTGCCATATAATGATCTCTTTTATCGATTAATTCTCGTTTCAAGGAAGGATATTCCGTAGCAAATTGCTCTAATTCAGTAGTAAAATCACCAGTTCGTATGCTTCTCTGAACATTAACATCACCACCCCCTACAAAGGAAATCAAACCGTCAATTATCATTTTAAAAAATTCATTCCAAGGCATTCCTTTCCAAGCCCCTCTAATTGTATCTAATATTGGTTTATCAATGAAAGCTAATTTAGAATTTAAAGAATTAGCAACATTTGTTGCAACTACCATTTCGGCTCCTGGAGAGCTTCCAAATGAATCCCCTAAATATCTTTGAAACCTTGCCAAAATCTTCAAGTAAAATGGACCTTGCAAATCCTTAGATCTAGATTTAAGAGCATACCATCTCTGCTTATCTAGTTCAAGAGCTACTAAATCTGGATCGAAATTTCTTATATTTCTTTCAAGTGGCAAAGAGAGATCAATAACATGAGCTGTTCCTATCAGCATTAGTTGAATCATCAATTTGTGAAATACCTCTCTCTAAAAGAGTTAACTTATTAAACATCTTTAATACTTGGATGGTATGTTTAGTGCTAAAAGTGACGATCCAGACGCTCCATCAAAATGTCCTCATTGCAACAAAGATATTGGTGTAGAAGGTAACACATATCGGTTTCAAGTTGTAGATTTTACTGCTGAAAGTGGTGGTAATCAAAGAGCTGCCGGGAGAGTCATCGCAGTATCTTGCTCTTACTGTAAAAAAGTACTAGGATTTGTTAACCAATAGGTAATAAATCTAAGAATATTATTAAAAACAATAATGTCGCTAAGGCTTCAAAAGTTGCAAGTATTATGGAACCTTTAGCTACTGTATAATAGCTAGGCCTTGAATAAATTGGTAAGTAAATATAGTGAACTATGATTTCCAAAACAAGTAACCAACCAGTCCACAAAAGTAATTTTTGATTCCATGGGAATATCTCATAAAAACCTGAATAAAGAAGAGTAAGTACTCCTAGGATTGTGAAAAACCATGAAAGTTGCATTGTCTTTGCGGCCCCTACCTTTGTTGCAAAAGTTTCAATGCCGAATTTTCTATCCCATTCCACATCAACTGCCATCGTAGGACAATAGAGAGCTAAAAGGTAACAAATAGTAGCGAAAAAATACAATTGTGGAAATTCAAAAATAGGCTGATTTATCGACCAAGCTGCGAGCGGAATCAGAAAACCTAAACTCAAACCATTGCTTAATAGATCTAATCCTGGTCTTGCTTTAAAGCGAAATGGAGGTATATTGTAAATAAGAGAAATGAAAGTCAAACCCAATATGCAATATAGGAATTCTATATTGAAATAGAAAGAGAGCACTATGCAAGATAATTGCAAAAACCAAAATAGAATCCAAGCTTGAGTGAGACTCATTGTACCTCTAACTAAAAGACTAAATTCTTTCCTCGGATTGTGTCTATCTAATTCTAAATCATAAATGTGATTTAAGACAAAAGTCGATGACGTTAAGATGGCAACTATGAAGAAACCATAAAACAAATCGAAATCATACAATTTCTCTGCAGAAACTACATATCCTATAAAAAACGGAGTAAAACCGACCATCCAAAATTCAAAACCTATGAACCTCAACCAAGTCAAATTCGTAAACAACTGATTGTTGATCAATCGAGAAAAAGTTGAATCTACCATTTTTACCTTTTCGGGAGATGAACCCAACCTTAATACCTTTAGGCTGGATAATAAAATATGAGTAATGATTTTGACTATGCACACTCAAACAAAAATGTTGTTTGGATGTCACAAAACACTAACCATTTACCCACACATTCTGCTATACAAGAGGCAATAAAGACATCTGCAAATAATAGAGAATATACGAAATACCCTTTAGCGTCTGGATTACCTGAACTAAGAGAATTAATACTTGACGATTTGAATTTACCTGAACAAGATTTACACATAACAAATGGAGGTACTGAAGCTCTTTATTGTTTGATGAGGCACATTCAACCAAAAGGAACTGAAATGATTACATCAGATCCTTCGTATTTTGTTGTGCATAAATTTGCAAAATTAGGTGGTGCAAAATGTACTGATATTCCTATATATCATGGTGACTACAAATTTGATATTGAAGATATCAAAAATGCAATTAATCCTAAAACAAGATCAATATTTTTAATAGATCCAATAAATCCTCTAGGAAGTACATACAATAAAGATGAAAAGAAAGCAATTTGCGAAGTAGCTGAAGACCATGATATTTGGTTAATTGATGATATTACTTACAGAGATTACGCGCCTAATCATACCTTAGCTGCAAATATACTGCCTGAAAAGACTATAACTGCTTACTCAGTGTCAAAGAATTGCGGACTTGCGGGACTTCGGGTCGGATCACTAGTAGGGCCAAAGGATTTTATTAAAGAAATAAGGGGAACGATGGTTTCTGATTTAGGAATTAGTGTTGTTGGACAAAGAGCATCTGTTGCAGCTTTAGAAACTAAACCTGAATGGTTGCCAGGATTGTTAGAAACTGCTAGATATAATCAAAGCTTGATTAAGGCTGTTGTAGACAAGATAGACGGTGTAGAATTGCCAGTTTACCCTTCTGCTGCTAGTATGATGGTTATCGATATTTCAAAACATAAAGCTAATCCACAAGATGTGCAAGATAAATTATTGTATGACCATAACATCTTTATCCGTGCTGGCAATTATGTTTCAACAAGATTTGGAGACAATTTCATTCGAGTATCTTTTTCTATTCCTACGCCAGAAGTAGAAAGATTTATCGAAGCTTTTCCAAAAGTTATGGATGAATTAAGTTAAATATCTAAATTTGCAACTGCTGTAGCATTTGCCTCAATGAATTCTCTACGCTTCTGAACGTCGTCACCCATTAATTCCTCAAAAGCCTTATCTGCTAACTCAGCATCCTCTATGCTCACCTGGAGTAAAGTTCTTTGATTAGGATCCATAGTAGTCTCCCATAATTGTTCGGCATTCATTTCACCTAATCCCTTGTACCTTGATATTGAATAACCCGAACCATATTCAGAAGTAATTCTTTCAAGTTGAACATCATCATAAGCATATTCTAATTTTTTGCCCTTAGTTATTTTATACAAAGGAGGTTGGGCTACGTAGACATAACCTGCTTCGATCAAAGCTTTCATATGCCTGTACAAAAAGGTTAGAAGAAGTGTACGAATGTGTGCACCATCTACGTCTGCATCCGTCATAATGATTAATTTGTGGTATCTAGCTTTTTCAATCTCAAATTCTTCATCTTCCTCCACACCAGTAATATTACATCCCATAGCAGTTATCAAAGCCATAACTTCCGTATTTGCTAGAATCTTATCTATCCTAGACTTTTCAACATTTAAAATTTTACCTCTTAATGGTAAAATAGCCTGTGTGGCTCTATCACGCCCCTGCTTTGCAGTACCCCCTGCTGAATCTCCCTCAACAACAAAAATTTCGGAAATTGTAGGATCCTTACTTTGACAATCTGCTAATTTACCAGGTAAACCTCCACCCTCAAGAATACCTTTACGTCTTGTTAAATCTCTCGCTTTCTTTGCAGCTTCTCTAGCTTGGAATGCTTGAATACATTTTGAAATAATAATTTGACTATCGGTTGGATTTTCAGCAAAAAATTCTGATAAACATTCTGTCATAATTGTATCAACTATGCCTTTTACTTCTGAATTACCCAATTTTGTTTTTGTTTGGCCTTCAAACTGAGGTTCAGGAACTTTCACTGATAGGATTGCTGTGAGGCCCTCTCTTACATCGTTTCCGTCTAATGCAGGATCTTTATCTTTCAACTGCTTTTTCTTTCGAGCTGCATTATTAATTGTTCTAGTTAAAGCAGTTTTTAATCCGGATAAGTGCGTACCTCCTTCCCTTGTGGCAATATTATTTGTAAACGTATGAATATTTTCTCTAAATGCAGTTGTCCACTGTAAAGCTGCGTCTACTTGTATTTGGTCTTTTTCACCAGAAACAAACAAAGGCTTGTTCATTAACGAAGTTTTACCTTCGTTAAGATAGGTTACATATTCTGCAATACCTCCTTCATATTGAAAAGTTTCTGATTTACCTCCTCCTTCTTGAGATATAGTAATTGTTATTCCTGCGTTAAGATATGCTAATTCCCTTAAACGATAACGCAGTGTTGTAAAATCAAACTGAATTGTTTCAAATATGCTTGAATCTGGCATGAAACGAACTGTTGTTCCATGATCCTCGCTCTCTCCTATTTTCTCAAGTTTACTGTCAAGATTACCAAGCTTATATTTTTGTGTATAAATTCCACCATCTCTATGGATTTCAACCGTAGCCCAGGTAGATAGTGCATTAACTACGGAAACGCCAACACCATGGAGTCCCCCTGAAACTTTGTAAGTATCACTATCGAATTTACCACCTGCATGCAATTTAGTCATTACGATCTCAACGGCTGGAACATTGTATTGTGGATGATCATCAATAGGAATTCCTCGCCCATTATCCTTAACTGAACACGAACCATCTGAGTGAAGCATGACATTTATTGTATCACAGTGACCATTCATAGCTTCATCAACTGAATTATCAACTACTTCATAGACCAAATGGTGCAACCCTGCTTCACCTGTTGAACCTATGTACATTGCAGGTCTTTTTCTTACAGCTTCTAACCCTTCTAAAACCTGTATTTGGTCTGCCTTATAGTCTTCTTTTTCAGGAGCCATATTACTATCTTATATACAAAAAGAATAGGGGTTTTAAGTGTACCCTATCCAACTAATCTGAAAATATGTCCTTGTATCAAAAAGTTTTGCGCCCTGGCCTCCACCCTGCTGGACAGGATTTACCGCTCTGCAAAGCTTGAAGTGTACGGACTGTTTCATCAACATTTCTTCCTATCCAAGTAGGGTTCATGACAATGGAAAGTAAAATTCCTTCGTCATTTATTATGAATGTTCCACGGACTGCCTGGCCGAATTCTCTCTGAAGGACTCCATATGATGTAGAAATTTTTAGAGAAGGATCTGCTAACAAAGGATACGATAATTTGTCTATACCTCCTTTTGTCCTAGGCTTCTGCATCCAAGCCTTGTGGCTGTATGTAGAATCTGTAGAACAGCCTACCAAAACGGCATTTGCTTTTTCAAAATCTTTGAATCGACGATTAAAGGAGTGAATTTCTGTTGGGCAAAGGTTAGAAAAATCTCTAGGATAAAAGAAAAGAACTGTCCATTGTTTATCTGCAATAATATTTACAAGAGATATTTTATCATATATTATTTCTTTTTTTCGTGGATCAAATCTTACTATGTCGCCCTCAAACAAGGGGGCAGATTTACCTATTCGCGGAATTGTTAAAGCCAAAATTAATTACCACACTACTAAATTAGGCAAAATGTATAAAGTTTTGCTCATTCTGAGCTATACCCTTGTATCGAAAATGAAACAAAATGTAAAAAATTATTCAAAAAAGGATATGACAGAATCAATAACTTTAGATATTTCTTCATCCTTTAACTCTGGATGAACGGGAAGACTCAAAGCAGTTTCTGTTAATTTCTTAGCATTAGGACAATCAGCAACATAATCTTTCATAGGTTCGTAATCATATAATAATGTTGGATAATATATGCCTGAACCAACACCTTTTTCTAACAGATGGTCTCGTAAATCATCTCTACTTTCACAAAGAATGGTATATTGATGGTAAACGTGACCTCTACGATTTTTAGGAACTTTAACGTATTTTGATAATTTATCATTATAAATCTTTGCAATTTCTCTACGTCTCGTGTTAAATCCTTGTAATTTGGTTAATTGCACCCTCCCGATTGCAGCTGAAATATCTGTCATTCTATAATTATAACCAAATTCTGTATGTTGATACTGGGCAGTCATTCCGTGAGCACGCATAACTTTGCATGAATTAGCGAAAGCTTCATCACTTGTAGTTATCATCCCTCCTTCAGAGGTTGTCATATTTTTTGTTGGATAAAAACTAAACCAACCTGCTTTTCCAAAGCTCCCTGCCTTACCCTGCCATGAACTGGCGCTATGCGCTTGTGCACAATCTTCAATTAAAATTAAATTATTTTTTTCACAAATATCTAAAAATGAGGGGACATTTGCTAATTCTCCGTACAAATGAACTGGATGGATTGCTTTTGTCCTGTCTGTTATTGCGCTTTCAACCTTTTCCGAATCTAAACAAAAACCATCTTCTTCAACATCCACGAAAACAGGCTTAGCGCCTGCCATCATTATTACAGAGGCTGTAGCAAAGAAAGTGAATGGCGTAGTAATGACCTCATCGCCAGGACCTATGCCACTTGCAAGCATCACTAAATGGCCTGAAGTAGTACCATTATTGGTAGCAATTGCATATTTTACACCGCACATATTTGCAAACTCTTTTTCAAACTTGGCAACTTCAGGCCCTTGTGCAATTATTCCAGATTGCATTACCTTGTCAACTGCTTCTCTCTCCTCCAGACCCATTTTGGGATTAGCTATAGGTATCACACGTTTGAAGGTAACAAGTAGTATTAAAAACGGATACTCTAAACGCATATTATGTTCGAAGACATGAATTGGAGACCAATTACAGCTGAACTTTTGGGTACTTTCTTCTTGGTTTTCTTTGGAGTCACGTCATTTGTTTCTATGAGCGGAAATGAGATGTTATTAGAGGGTGCCATAACACTTGGACTAACACTAGTTGTATTAGTTCACATACTAGGACCTGTGTCTGGATGTCATCTTAATCCAGTCATTACCATCCCCACGTTTCTTTCTGGTAAAATGAAACAAGATGAAACTATTGCATACATAGTTGCTCAAATAATTGGAGCTACACTTGGTTTTGTCTTATTCAAAGAACTTAAACCAGAGTCTGGAGCTTCTGATATTGATGTGCTAATAATCGCTTTAGTTGGAACAACGTTTTTTGTTGCCTCACTCCTAACTTCCCAAGATCCAAGCTCAATTGGAGCAACTTTAGTTGTAGTTTCTATGACTGCTTTTGGAGATGTTAATCCAGGAGTTTCAATTGGAAACATGTTCGCATTAGCCCTTGAAAATGAAGCAAATTGGGCCTTTTATGGAATTATAGGTTCACTGATAGGATGCTTCCTAGGATACGGCATCAAAGACAATATTATAGATAATTAGATTATCTATAGAAGTTGAGTTACTTCTTCAACTGAGCGCAATTCTTGAAAGTAGATTTGTTCGATAGAATCATACATTTCTTCATCGTCTTTGATTAAATCTAGAACTTGCTCGTAACCATCTGCAGCTTTTTGCTCTGTCTTAAGAGATTCCTCAAGCATTACACTATAGTCTGTTGTATGGACTATTTCTGTAGAATCTCTATTAGTTACTGCAACTCCTCCGAGTTTTACTATAGCTGAACGAACTGCCTCTGCGTGCATATGAGACTCGCTAGCTTCTTCATCAAAAAAAGGCTTCAAGTGAAGCCGATGGATGCCTTTGACATAGGCAGAGTAGTGCGAATAGAGTGCTGCAGCGCGCAATTCCCATGCAAGACCGCCGTTGAGCTTTTCTATCAATTCCTTGTTAGACATAAGCTGACATTAATTAATCTCCATAAAAAAGTTAGTTAAATAGAAAAAAATAGTTTTTAACGTGATTGAACTGATAGAGTAGCAGTTTTTGTCATTACTATTTTCTGAATTTTGTCTATACCTATTTCAGAATTAAAACCAGAGGAATCAAAATTAGAAATATCTATTACAGATTCATCTTTTTTTACTAATTCAAACAATTTCTTAGGAGTTTCTCCAAAAGAAACCCATGCTAAAGATTCAATGGTGTTATCTATACCTCCAATTTTAATTGCCTTAGATATTTGCCTTTGAGCTGTTAGATATAACAGTACTTCTGTAGATTTATCATTTGCCAGATTATAATTTCCTTGATGCGCGCTAGCTGAAAGATATGCAGCTTGTTGAAGATGAAGTTTGCCACAAACAACTTTAGGATTGATTAACGCAAAGTTTGGACCAATTAACGATTTAAGGTCCTCTATTTTTTTTGTTTTCAGACGTCCGCAACCTACTGTTAGTTCCACAACATGCAATCGACAGAGGATATTATATAACAGGTAGCACGGTTAATGATACCAGAGGAATGGATATGGATCCCGAAACTGATGAAAAATTCGCTCAACTCGAAAGTAGCTTAGTTCTCGAACAACAAAGATTAGAGAAACTTTGGGATGCTTATGAACAACAAGAAAAGGATTTGAATGCTGCACTAGATCGCATTAATTTTTTGGAAGCCGACATCGAAACAAAGGAGACTATGATTGCATCGCTTCAAGAACTATTAACTGAAAGAGACACCAGAATTACTGAGTTAGAAGTTGAAAGACAAAGGCAAAGTAAAATTGAGGCTGAATATGAACCTCGAATAAAAGGCATGGAAGAAAATATGACTGATCAAACTGAAAAATATGACCGACTTTTATCTATAACTCAAGAAATGGAAGATGAACTTGACTTGGCTAGGCGTTCTTTGCATGCTCGAGACAGTTGGTTTAACGCAAATGTTAGTAGTTTAGAGGCTGTATCTGAAGTAATAAAAGAATGGAGAAATATTCAAGGTGGTAAGTTCCCTGAAATTAAACCTGCTAGTGGACCTGGTGGAGGAAAAAGTGAATTTGTCTCTGCAGTTTCTAAAATTAAAGGGTTAGGTGCTATGAAAGCTGAAAATTTATATGATTCCGGATTTCATACAGTAGAGGACCTAAAAGGTGCAAGCTTAGATGATATTGCTGGAGTAGTTGGATTTACCAAACTTAGTGCTAGTAAAGTAGTAAAAGGCGTAAAAAGTCTTTAAAGTTTTAAGAAATTAGAAATTACTGTTTCATTTCTAACTTCAGGATGAAAGGAAATTCCGTATATCTCCTTACCAACATGTTTAACTGCTTGAATACTATTTTCACTTGTAGCCAATATCGTGAATTTTTCACAATCTTGAACTGAATAATTATGAAGATTATAGGCTTGGAATTTACCACCAAATAATTTGTTTGATGTTAGTGTACTCACTTCAACAAATCCTACCTCAATATTTTCTATGAGGTCACTCATTCCAAATATTGAAGTTAAAATGTGCATTCCTGAACAAATACCCAGAATGGAACCATTAAAGCTTTTTAATAAGTCATTAAAAAATGGTAAACAACTCACGTAAGTAAAATCTTGCATAGAAGTACCACAAATTATTATTTTATCATAACGGGATAAAATTTCCTCAGTACAATCCTCAAAATGCATTATATCATGATTATTTTCCCCTAATATATCAGAGATAGGAAAAACAAATTCTCTATCATTAAGTGCATGAGTACATGTTGACATGAGTAATATTTTCATCTTAATACTGCTTCCATAATCTCCAATCTACCTGAATAATTTGAATAGTGCTTCTTGGATTTAGAAATTTCTATTTTCTTGTCAAATAAAGGAGCATTAATTACGAATGATTCTATTTCTCCCCCTTCCCCTGCAGGGTTTATGCGATTACTTTTTTCTAAATTAAGCAAATTAGACACACATTCAGAATCTATAGTTTTACCTAACCATGAATCGTCAAATGGTTCTGCGGCGACACCTGAAATAATAGCTTCAACATTATTTGATAACAATTCTTGAAGAAGCGTTTTTTGTGGCATTTGCCAAAGCGGATTAAAGCACCATAAACTTAATTCATTACATATTAATTGTATCCTTGTAGATTGATAAACAGAAGCCAGAGCCCCTGTTACAATTCCTTCAATAGAATATTTAGATTTTGCTAATTCGATTATTGATCTTAAATCAGATAATTCCTCTTCTTTGATTCCACTTGTCGTTTGAACAAGATGTTCAATCTCCATTGATTGAGCTTGAAGCTTAGTCCATTCAATAGTTGGAGTGTGAAACATCCAACTATCTTCTCTTTTAGAATCTAAAGTAAGAAGACAAGAAATATCATGCTCTTGTGATGCATATTGAAGGGCAAGATAGGAATCCTTACCTCCTGAAAATAAAATCCCTAGTTTCATCTACGTTTCCTTTTAGCAATCAAATAAACCTCACTTGACTGTTTACGGGAGGCTTCCGGAGAAAGTGTACGAACTGAGCCAAATTCATCAATAACTGATTTTCTAAATTCTTGAAAATCTGAACCTTCGAAGACCTTACAGACAAAGAATTTTGCTTTTCTTTCTGCCGCTATTTCCAAAGCTAATGAAGATAACTCGACTGAACGTGCCTGATCCACAGAATAATTACCTGATAAATTAGGACTCATGTCTGAGATAACTACATCTGCTTTAGGTGCAAAGTTTTCCAATTCCTCTCTGATTTCTTTTTCCCTGAGGTCACCTTGAATGAAATGTGCCCCTTCAAGTGGTAAGATATGTTGTAAATCAACCCCTACTAGTTTTCCGTCTTCCCCAATGTATTCGAGAGCAACTTGAGACCACCCGCCAGGCGCCGCACCTAAATCTAAAACTACTGAACCTTCTCTGAATATCTTACTTTTCTTCTGAATATCCATTAGTTTGTAGGCCGATCTGGCTCTGTAACCTTCTCTTCGAGCTCGTCTTTGAAATGCATCACTACGGCCTTGACGACCTTGGCCAGGCATCTATCCTCCAGCCTTCTTAAGCGCCCATTTTGCAGCATCACAAATTCTTCTATCTGCGCCTGTTTTTGTTCTATTTTCTATTAATGCTAAATGTGGTTTGACTAAAGCTGGCTTATTAGAACCGATATAACCTAGAGCTTTCACAACCTCAGTATGTACATACCAATCATCATTTTTCAAAACTTTGGCCAATCTTGGAACTGCGTGGTAAACTACCATTGCATTCTTACTACCTATTCTCCCAAGAGCTGTTGCTGAAGCTTTTCGTAGCTCTGATGATTTACTCTCCAAACCTTTGATTAAACCAGGAACTGCTGGTTTCATAACATCTGGATTTGCAAGACCTAGCATACCAATACAATCGGCAGCTCTTTCCTTCAAACGTTCACCTGAATTAAAGGCTGAAATTACTTCCGGAGCTAAAGCTACTGACGGGGCAGGATATTTTCTTGCAAATTCCGTTAAAATGACTATTGAATGATAGACTAC
>CETL01025548.1_pt1 | contig 12551 bp, 9 predicted proteins | sample 356371 | NCBI WGS metagenome assembly CETL01 (sample SAMEA2622518, study PRJEB7988) | marine metagenome | biome: marine biome (ENVO:00000447); feature: surface water layer (ENVO:00002042); material: "saline water (ENVO:00002010), including plankton (ENVO:xxxxxxxx)" | depth 5 m | reverse complement strand
TCGTTATTCAGTCATCTAACATAGGAACTATCAAAATTGCACAACAAATAGGTGTAGAAAAATATAAAAATTTCTTGGACACAATAAACATTTTAAAAACCCCTGAATTTGAATTAGATGAAGTTGGGAAACCTATACCCTTTAAATGGAGAAAATGTAAACTTGAAACTATATCTTTTGGTCATGGTATAACTGTAACACCACTACAGGCAACAGCTGCTTACGCTAGCATAGTAAATGGTGGACGATTGGTTTTACCTACCTTAATAAAGAATAAAAATGATAATAAAGAATTTAAACAAATAATTTCTGAATCTACTAGTAAAAAAATTAGAGAAATTTTGAGGAAAGTTGTAACGGATGAAAAAGGCACAGGTAGCTTAGCTAACATACATGGTTATAATGTTTCAGGAAAAACTGGGACTTCACAATATTATGAGGATAAAAACAAAAATATTAATACATTTATATCTTTATTTACTGTTTCAAATAAAACTTATGTTCTTTTAGTTATGCTAGATGACCCTCAGATTGCTAGTAATCTAGTATATAACTATAGAGGTGCAAAAATAAAAGGCACTAGAAATGAAGCTGGCTGGAACGCTGTATATTCTACTGGCAAAATTATAGAAAAAATTGGACCTATTTTAGCCATAAATAACAATGAAGTTTCGCTTAAACATGCTGTTAAAAAATCTAATAAATAATTGTCCCAATCACCTTAAACAAATAAAGGTCAAAGGTTTATCTTTAGACTCTAGAACCATTAAAAAAGGCGAATTATTTATTGCACAAAAAGGAATAAAAAAAAATGGGGAAAATTATATAAAAGATGCTTTAAGAAAAGGTGCTTGCGCAGTCATTTCATCTAATAAAAATAGGATGAACAATAAAATATTATATATTAAAGATTTGCGAAAAAGCTTAGGCATCCTATGTAACAAATTTTACAAAAAAAAACCAAAAAATATTTTTGCAGTCACGGGTACAAATGGCAAAAGTTCTGTTGCTGATTTTTTTCATCAGATACTTTCCAAAAATAATATTTCTGCAGCTACTATTGGAACGCTTGGAGTAAAAATACAAAATTTTAAAAAAATTAATTTGACTAGCCCAGATATTATTACACTTCACAAAGAGCTTGTAAGAATAAAAGAAAGAAAAATTAATAATGTTTTAGTTGAGGCTTCCAGCCACGGTTTAGACCAAGGAAGACTTAATGGCATAAGCTTTAAAGCTGGAGTTTTTACGAATTTCAGTCAAGATCATTTGGATTATCACAAGACAAAAAAAAATTATCTTAATGCTAAACTTCTTTTGTTTAAAAAATTAAAAAAAAATGGTTATTTAATTACAGACAACACCATCCCAGAATATAAAATATTAAAAAAAATAGCATCCTCAACAAAACTTCAGTTACAAACTATTAACTTGTTATCTGAAAAGTATGAGTTAAATAATTTCAAATTGATAGGAAATTTTCAGAAAAAAAATTTATTAATGGCGATTAAGGTTTGTGAATTGGTAGGGCTTTCCCAAAAAAAAATTTCTAATTGTTTAGGAGATATAAAAAATGTTAGAGGAAGGTTACAACTAGCAAAAAAATTTCCTAATGATGCAAAAGTTTTTATTGATTTTGCACATACACCTGAGGCTATAAGAACCTGCATTTCATCATTGAAATCACATTATAAAAGACACGTAACTATAGTTGTTGGTTGCGGAGGTGATCGTGATAAGTCCAAAAGATCAAAAATCGGAAAAATTATAAACAACTTATGTAGTAAAATTTATATTACAGACGACAATCCTAGAAATGAAAATCCGTCTAAAATAAGAAAATCAATAATAAAAAACATTTATAATAATAAAAAAGTATTTGAAATTGGCAATAGGACCAAAGCAATCTATTGCGCTATTAAAGAGTCTTATCCCAATGAAATAATATTAATTGCTGGAAAAGGGCATGAAAATATTCAAGATTATGGAGTAAAAAAAATTAAAGTTTCTGATTTTGAAATAGTAAATAAAATTAAGATTAAAAAAAAAATTGCGAAAAAAATAAGAGACTCACTTATGAATAACATTTTGATAAATAAAATTTCGAAAACCAAAAACACAAATAAACTTAGAGGAGTGTCAATAGACTCAAAGGTGATCAAAAAAGGCAATTTATTTATAGCTATAAAAGGGAAAAAAAAAGATGGACATAATTATATAAGAGAAGCCATTTCCAATGGCGCAATAAGCTGTGTTGTTTCAAAAAATATTAAAAATGTTTCAAAAAAGAGATTGATCAAGGTATCTAATACTTATTCTTTTTTAAAAAAATTTGCTAAGTTGAAAAGAGAATACTCTACTGGTAAAATCATAGCTATTACAGGAAGTTCAGGAAAAACCACAGTTAAAGAATTAATAGGAAATTTACTTAAAAATTATGGAGATACTTTTTTTTCTCCAAAATCTTTCAATAATGCATATGGGGTACCTCTAAGCTTAAGCAATCTTGAAAACTCTCATAAGTTTGGAGTTTTTGAAATTGGTATGAGTAAATCTGGTGAGATAAATAACCTTTCAAAAATAGTTCAACCACATATTGGCATTATAACAAATATTGCTGAAGCGCATATAGAAAACTTTAAAAATCTTAGACATATTGCTAAAGCTAAGGGTGAGCTTATTAATAACATTTCTCCTTCAGGCTACTTAATTATTGATAGAGAAAATCAATTTTACAATTACTTTAAACTTAAGGCAGAAAGAAAAAAAATTAATTTAGTTACTATTGGATATGATAGAAAATCACATATACGAATTGTAAAGGAAAAAAATTACACTAAATATAAAAAGGTTACAATTGAATACAACAAAAAAAGATATGAATTTAAAACAAAGAATAATCATGTAAAAAATGTATTATTTGCTATTGCAGTATTAAAAATATTGAAATTAGATGTAAGCATAATTCAAAATAAAATTCATAAAATAGAAGCCTTAGAAGGAAGAGGTAAGATTATGAAAATAAAATTAAAAGATATTAAATTTAATTTAATCGATGAAAGTTATAATGCTAATCCACTATCAATGAAAGAGTCTATTTTAAATCTATCCAAGATCAATATTAAAAACAATAAATATGTATTATTGGGAGATATGTTAGAACTTGGAAATAAATCTTATAATTTACATAGAAAATTATCACCAATTATTAATAATTCAAAAATTAGTAAATTATTTGTTCATGGCAATTATATAATGAATACATATAAAAATGTAAAAAAAAGTAAAAGAGGAAATATTCTTCAATGTAAATCAGATTTTAAAGAAGTTTTACTTCCTGTATTACAAAATAATGATTATTTAATGATAAAAGGTTCAAATGCTACTGGATTGAATAAAATTTCAAAAAACTTAACTAAGGGAAGAATTAATGCTATTTGAATTTTTGACTTCTTTGATTGATAAGTATTCTTTTCTTAATGTGTTCAAGTATTTAACATTTAGAACTGGCTTATCTTTGATGACATCATTAATAATAGTTTTTTTAATTGGTGGTCCTTTAATTAAGATATTTTCAAAAATGGATATCACGGGACCAATTCGTCAAGATGGACCCATAGATCATATTGTAAAGAAATCTGGTACACCTACGATGGGAGGAATAATTATTATTATAGGAATGCTTACAAGCACATTTTTGTGGGCAGATCTAGATAATATTTATATTTGGTCTCTAATATTCATTTCTTTAAGTTTAGGAATATTGGGTTTTACGGATGATTTATTGAAAATAAAATATAGAAATTCAACTGGATTGAATTCAAAATTAAAATTTACTGGGCAATTTATAATTGGTCTTCTCACATTAATAATATTAACAAACTTCACTGAGCATCAATTTATTAATAATATTTATTTTCCATTCTTTAAAAATTTAATTTTAGATTTAGGAATATTCTTTATTCCATTTGGTTTATTTGTAATAATAGGATCCTCTAACGCTGTTAATTTAACCGATGGATTAGATGGCTTAGCCACAGTTCCAATTATGTTAGTTGCCTTATCGTTTACTTTTATAAGTTATGTAGTTGGTAATGTTATATTTTCAGAATATCTCCAAATTCAATATATACCTGACGTTGGTGAAGCAGCAATTTTTTGTGGTGCAATAGTTGGATCTTGCCTTGGTTTTCTTTGGTATAATGCTCCACCCGCTAAGATCTTTATGGGAGACACTGGATCTTTATCTTTAGGTGGATCACTGGCAGCAGTAGCTATTATTGTAAAACACGAAATCGTTCTAGCAATCATTGGTGGCCTATTTGTTTTGGAGACAGTTTCAGTAATAATACAAGTAATATCATTTAAATTAACTGGAAAAAGAGTATTTATGATGGCTCCAATACATCATCATTTTGAAAAAAAGGGATGGGCGGAGTCAACAATAGTAATCAGATTTTGGATTATAGCAATAATATTGGCATTGATAGGTTTAGCAACACTAAAATTAAGATGACGCTACAATCATTAGACTTTGAAAAAAAAAGTTTCGTAATTTATGGGCTAGGTATAACCGGAAAGTCTGCATTTAAATTTCTTAAAAGGCAAGGTGTGAAAACAATTTTAACTTGGGATGATTTTTTAAAAAAAAAAAATTATAATGATGCTAAAAAATTTAAAAGCTCGTTAAATTCCGCAGATTACATCATAATAAGTCCAGGAATAAATATAAACTCTTCAATTTTTAAAAAATCACTTATTAAAAATAAAAAAAAAATTCTTACTGATCTAGACCTATTCTATTTAAAAAACAATTTAAAAAAATCTATAGTGATTACAGGCACGAATGGTAAATCTACCACCTGCTCTTTAGTTCATCATATTTTAAAAAAAAATAAAATTCAAAGTAAATTAGCAGGCAATATAGGCAGACCAATCTTGGATTTAAAATTTTCAAATAGAGATGTGTACGTAATCGAAGCTTCTTCTTATCATTTAGAATATTCAAAGTTTATAAAACCTTTGTGTGCCGCTATTCTCAATATTTCAAAAGATCACCTAGATTGGCATGGTTCTAAACATAAATATATCAAAGCAAAATTTAAAATTTTTATAAACCAGGATAATAAAGACAAAGCATTTCTAAAGCATAATAAATTAAAAAAAATATACAAACAAAAAAAATTTATAGGAAAATTGTACCCAGTAAAAAAAAATTCAATTAGAGGAATTGATGTAAAGAATGATTATCTTCAACTTGAAGCAAATCAAGATAATTTATCTTTTGCATTTTCAATAACTAAAATATTTGGTATCAAAAAAAACAAGTTTATTAACGCTTTAAAGTCATTTAGAGGATTACCTCACAGACAAGAAGTTTTCTTAAAAAAAGGAAATATAAAATTTATAAATGATTCAAAAGCAACTTCATTTGAGGCAAGTAAATATGCTTTGAATTCAAATGATAATATTATTTGGATTTTAGGAGGTCTACCAAAAAAAAATGACAAAATTGTTATTGATAAGTTCAAAAAAAAAATAATCAAAGCTTACATCATAGGAAATCACCCAAATTTTTTTGCACGCCAATTAAAAAAAAGGATCAAATTTGAAATCGTAAAGAATTTGAAGATAGTAATTGAAAAAATATTTAAGGAAATCAAAAAAAAAGAAAAATTAACTGTATTGTTCAGTCCCGCTAGTGCTTCATTTGATCAATTTAAAAATTTTAATGAAAGAGGGGATATTTTCAAAAAATTTGTAAAACAATATGCTAAGAGATACAATTAACTCCGAAAAATTAAAAGATTACTGGAGAAATATTGATAAAAATATTTTATTTAGTTTTTTATCCTTATTTTTTTTAGGTATTTTTTTTTCATTTTCATCTACCTCTTCGCTTGCAGGGGAAAGATTGAACAAAGACTTTTATCATTATTTCTCTAGACATCTAATATTTTCAATTATTGCTATTATATTAATGTTTACTATTTCTTATGTTAAAATTTCTTTTTTAAAAAAAACCATCTTTCCAATATTCGTGTTTTCTATAATTTTACTAATTTTAGTGCCTTTTATTGGAGTAGAAATTAAAGGCGCAAAAAGATGGTTAGATTTATCTTTATTTCGTTTACAGCCAATTGAAATAGTAAAACCATTTTTTGTATTAGTTATTGCTGGATTAATAAGCAATCAAAAGAATAAATTCACAAACTATACTCATTTTTTGAGCTTATTAGTTTTATCTTTCATTGTAATTTTACTTGTAAATCAACCCGATGTTGGCCAGTCAATATTACTAATCACAACTTGGATATCAATAATTTTCATTTCTGGAATTAAAATAAGTTATTTATTAATAATTTTCTGCTCTTTAGTCGTTTTATCAATGTCTTTGTTATTTTTATTTCCTGAAAAGTTTGGATATATTACTATAAGGCTAACAACTTTTTTTGATCCTTCTAAAGGCGATAGTTTTCAAACTGACAAAGCACTTGCAGCTATAAAACAAGGGGGGCTACAAGGTCAAGGTATGGGTGAAGGAATTTTAAAAGAGAGAGTACCAGAAGCACATACTGATTATATAATCGCAGTAATAACTGAAGAGTTTGGTTCAATAATTTCAATATTAGTCATAACAATTTTTCTATATATTTCTTTTAAAATAATAAAAAATTGTATTAAAATTAAGGAAGAGGATTTAAAAATTTCTCTGTGTGGTTTGTCCTCTTTATTAATTTTCCAAACTTTTATTCATATAGGAGTTAATACAAGCATATTACCAACCACAGGTATGACTCTACCATTTTTAAGTTATGGAGGTTCATCTTTAATAGGGAGTTCAATTTTAGCAGGTGTGATTTTAAATTATACAAAAAATAGATTTAATGATGAGTAAATTAAAAAAAAAAATAATTATAGCTTCAGGTGGAACAGGCGGGCATATGTTTCCTGCGTCAAGTTTAGCAGATTATTTAAAATCAATAGATTACAAAGTAATTTTAACATCTGATAATAGAGGTGTAAAATATTTAAATAAAAGCTCATCAATAAACACAAAAATTATAAACAGCTCCCCGCTAAATTGGAATAAATTTATCTCCTCTATACTGAAAATATTATTCTCAATAATCTTGTCTTTTATCTTTTTAATAAAAAATAGACCAAGCCTAATCATTGGGATGGGCGGTTACTCATCATTCCCTATTTGCTTTTCAGCAATTATTTTACGAGTGCCTTTTATTATTTATGAAAATAATATTTTATTAGGTAAAGCAAATAAATACCTCGTACCATTTGCAAAAAAGATTTTTGTTTCATATAAAGAGGTACAAGGAATTAAAAAGAACTACAATTATAAAATAGTTACAGTCGGTAATATTCTTAGAAAAGAGATATTAACTGAAATAAATAAAAATTATAAAAAAAAAGATATTGAAAAATTCACTATTTTAGTAATGGGTGGAAGTCAAGCAGCAAAAAATTTTGCTGAAATATTACCACCTATATTTGTTCAGTATAAAAAACATGATTTTGATTTCAAGATTATTCAACAGTGTTTAAATAATCAAACAGATAGTCTAAAAAAATTATACGATTCTAATAAATTAAATTACGAACTTTTTAATTTTACTTTCAATATATTTGATTATTATAAAATATCAGACTTAGTAATAACAAGAGCGGGATCGTCTGCTTTAGCAGAGATTTTAAATTATAATATACCAATTATCTCAGTTCCATTAGAGAGCGCAGCTGATGATCACCAGCTAATTAATGCAAAATATTTTGAGCAAAAGGGTTTTGGTTTAATAATTGAGGAAAAAAATCTTCAAAAAGAATTATTTAATTTGCTTCAATCAATACAAAAAGATAAATCAATACTTGATCAAATTAAACAAAATCAAGTGAAACATGATGATAGAAGTGTATTTAAAAATATAAAGGAAGAATTGGTAAAAATATTTTATGAAGATTAATATTGGGCAAAAAGAAATAATTCATTTTATTGGCATTGGTGGAATAGGAATGAGCGGACTAGCTCAAATCATGAAAGTTATGGGTTTTAAAGTACAAGGCAGTGACATTAACTCAAATAAGAATATCGATAATTGCAAAAAGTTAGGAATTAAGTTTTTTCTAGGACAAAGAAAAAAAAATGTTAAAGACGCTACAATATTTGTTAAATCATCAGCTATAAAAAGTAATAACGAAGAAATTAAAGAGGCTAAAAGAAAAAAATTACCTATTTATGAAAGAGTAGAAATGCTCTCTAATATAGTTTCATTAAAAAAAAATGTTATAGTTTCAGGATCGCACGGTAAAACAACAACAACCTCCTTAGTTTCAAAAATATTAATGGAGTCAAAATCAGATCCAACAATAATTAATGGAGGCGTTATTAATTCAATAAAAAATAATGCAAAATTTGGTAAAGGTGAGTGGGCCGTGTTGGAGGCTGACGAGTCTGATGGAAGTTTTTTGAAAATTCCGATTAATTATTCTATAGTAACTAATATAGATAACGAACACATTGATTTTTATAAAAATTACAAAAATCTTGAAAATTGTTTCATTAAGTTTATTAATAAAACTCCTCCAATTGGTAAGTGCATAATTTGCATAGATGATAAAAATATTAAAAAAATAAAAAAAAAAATTAAGACTAAAAATATACTTACTTATGGTTTTAGCCCACACGCTGACTATCAAATAATCAAAGCTAAATATAATATTAATAATTGTAAGTTTGATCTAATTGTTAAGAATTTTTTAGGAAGAAAAAAAATTATTAAAAATATAGTCTTAAATCTTATGGGCAAACATAATATCCTAAATTCAGTTGCAGCTATTAGCGTTTGTTTAAATCTTGGTGTAAAAACTCAAATTATTAAAAAAGCTTTGAAAAAATTCAGTGGAGTACAAAGAAGAATGACTAAAATTTTTGAAAAAAATAATAATGAATTTTATGATGATTATGCTCACCACCCTACTGAAATTTTGTCAGTATTGGAGGGAGTTAAAAAAATCTCAAATAAAAAAAAAATTACAACAATTTTTCAACCTCACAGATATTCAAGAGTTAACCTTCTTAAAAAAGAATTTGCAAGTTCTTTTAAATTTTGTGATCGGGTAATTTTATGCCCAGTTTACGCAGCAGGAGAAAAAATTAATAAAAATTTTAATCTTGTCAATTTTGGCAAAAATATATCAATTAAATCTAAAGTTCAGGTAATCATTGTTAAAAGTGAAGAAAATTTAGTTAAATTTTTAAAAAAAGATCTTACTCAAAATGAGATTATAATTGGCATGGGTGCCGGGTCTATATCAAGCTGGATAAGAAATTTAAAAAATAAAATATGAATATATTATTTAAAGATCTTAAAAAAATTTTTGGAAAAAATATTTATTTTGATGAAGCATTAGCGAAGTACAGCTGGTTTAATCTTGGAGGCCCAGCAAAAATATTATTTAAGCCAGATAATACCGATCAATTAATTAAATTTTTAAAATTAACCAAAGATACCTTGAAAATAAATTGTTTGGGCGCTGGATCAAATACTTTAATAAGAGACGCAGGTTTCAATGGAGCAATAATTAAATTGAGTCCAAAATTCGCCTATATAAAAGAAGTTGATGAAAATTTACTTGAAGTAGGTGCTGCTACTCTTGATAAAACATTATCAAGATTTGCTGCAGATAATAGTATTGCGGGTTTTGAATTTTTATCTTGTATTCCAGGTTCAGTTGGCGGCGCTATAAAAATGAATAGTGGCTGCTATGGAGACGAGATCTCTAAAATCTTAATATCTATAAAGGCTTTAGATTTTCGAGGTAATTTAATCGAAATTAATAAAGACGATATTAACTTTTTCTATAGAGGAACTAATTTGTCAGAAGATTTAATATATTTATCTGCAAAATTTAAAAAAATTAAATCAGATAAAAAATTGATTAATGAAAAAATCGGTAAATTTTCAAAACAGAAAAAGTTATCGCAACCAAGCCAAATTAAAACTTGCGGCAGCACTTTTAAAAATCCCAAAGATAAGAAAGCTTGGCAGCTTATAAAAGATTCTAATTGTACTAATAAGTCATTCGGTAAAGCAAGCATTTCAAGCAAACACAATAATTTTTTTGTCAACGAAGGCGGCGCCTCCTCAGAAGATATTGAGAAATTAATAAATTTTGTGAGAAAACAAGTTTTAGAAAAACAAAATATTAAGCTCGATCTTGAAATTAAAATTATTGGTGAAAAAAATTATTTATGAAAAAAAAAATTTTAGTTGTTCTTGGGGGCAACTCTAGAGAGAGGGCAATTAGTATTAAAACGGGAGAAGCTTGTATCAATTCGCTTAGAAGACAAAATTATAAAGTAGTAAAATTTGACCCTAAATATAAATCATTTTTATTAATTGGTAAAATTAAACCAGATATAATTTTTAATGCTTTGCACGGAGAAGAAGGTGAGGATGGTTATGCTCAAAGTTTTTTTGAATTTTTAAAAATTCCTTACACACACTCCGGGGTCATATCATCTATGAATGCGATGAATAAACATACATCAAAAAAATTATTTATAATTAATAAAATTTTGACTCCTAAATTTCTTGTAATACTTAAAAAAAAATATAAAAAAAATAAATTAAGAAATCTTTTAAAGAATAAAAAACTTAAATTTCCTCTTGTTATTAAACCCAATAATGAGGGATCTAGCATTGGAGTAAAAATTAGTAGAAGTTTTATAAGTTTACAAAAAAATATACAATTTCTTTTTAAAACCTACGACACTTTAATGATAGAAAATTTTATAGGTGGACAAGAAGTACAGGCTGCTGTGTTAAATGGTAAGCCATTGGGAGCAATTGAACTCAAACCTAGAAGAAAATTTTATGATTACAAAGCTAAATATTCTAAATCAGCTAATACAAATCATATTATGCCAGCAAACATTTCAAAAAAAAAATATTCAGAAGTTTTAAATATCGCTAAAAGAGCGCATAAAATTTTAAAGTGCAGAGGTGTAACTAGATCAGATTTTAAACTTTTTAATAATAAATTTTATTTATTAGAAACTAATACTCAACCAGGAATGACTTCTCTATCTCTTGTTCCAGAGATAGCAGAGTATAAAAAAATTTCATTTGATAGTTTAATTAAAAAGATTTTATTAGATGCAAGTATTAATCGATGACTAGGATCTCAATAGCTTTAACCTCTATTTTACTTCTCGTAACTCTAACAACTTTTAATCCTACACTTTTCAAAATGGGTAATAATATCTTTAAGATAAAATATGTTGAAATTGAAAATATTAATATAATTAATAAGAAGGAACTAAAAAAAATAATTAATAATGAATTAAAAAATCTAAGTTTGTTTTCAATTAATGAAAAAAAAATGTTAAGTATTCTTAAAAAGTATGAAATTATCAAATCAATTGAAATAAAAAAAGTTTTTCCAAATAAAATCAAAATAAAGTTAGTCGAAAAAGAAATTATTGCAACTCTCATTAATAAGAAAAAAAAATTTTATCTAACGCTAAATGGAGAGAAAATAATTTTCTTTAAAAATGAAAAACTCGATAATTTACCAAAAATATTTGGTGCGCAAAAAAACTTTACGCAAATATATAATATATTAAAAAAACTGAATTTTCCTATCAATGAAATTAAATCTTTTTATTATTTTGATATAGGAAGATGGGATATTGTTTTAAAAAATTCAAATATCATAAAATTACCAGTAAAAAATTTTAATGAAAGTTTAATAAATTATAATGAACTTAAAAATGATCAAAATTTTAAAAAATATAAAATATTTGATTATAGAATAAAGGACCAATTAATTTTGAATTAAATGAGTGAGTTTAAAAAAAAGAATCTTTTTATAGAAATAAATGAGAGTCAAATTATAATCGCTGCTGGAATTTACGACGAAGAGCTTAACTTTTCAATTATTAATAAAAAGATTATTTTTTTAACAAAAAAAGATGATCAAGGGATATTAGATTATAACGTTAATGAATTAAAAAAAGGAATAAATGAAGTTGAAAAAAATATTAATTATCAATTTGAAAATGCCAATGTTATTATTGATCAAAACTATGAGTGTATAAATTTAACTGGATTTAAAAAATTAAACGGAAATCAAATTTTATCTGAGGATATATCTTATATTCTAAATGATTTAAGTTCTAAAGTAGTCGAGACTGAAAAACAAAAAAGGATTATTCATTTATTTAATACCAAATATTTACTAGATAGCAAAATAACTAAAAATCTTCCTATTGGATTGCATGGTAATTTTTACTCCCATCAATTAACTTTTTTTTTAATAAAAAACAATGAATATAAAAATATTTCCAGTTTACTAAATCAATGCAATTTAAATCTTAATAAAATCTTTTTAAAAAGTTTTACTGAAGGTGTTGATTTAATTAATAAAGAGAAAAAAGATACATTTTTTAAAATTAATATTCACAGAGACAAAATAAATTTATTTTTCTTTTACGACTCAGCTTTTTCTTTTTCACAGAACTTTAATTTTGG
>CETL01049720.1_pt1 | contig 12582 bp, 10 predicted proteins | sample 356371 | NCBI WGS metagenome assembly CETL01 (sample SAMEA2622518, study PRJEB7988) | marine metagenome | biome: marine biome (ENVO:00000447); feature: surface water layer (ENVO:00002042); material: "saline water (ENVO:00002010), including plankton (ENVO:xxxxxxxx)" | depth 5 m | reverse complement strand
GGCTCATAACCCAAAGGTCGTAGGTTCGAATCCTGCCCCCGCTACCACGTCTAATAATGAAAAAATCGTATGATTTCTCTACTTTATTGAAAAAAAATATTATACAATTGAACCGTAGCCCCAGATGGGGCTATTTTGTTGTTTGATGCAGATGAATGATTTAGAGATTGAACTTATGCAAATTGTTAATGATTTAGTGTTGAAAAAGGACATTAGAGTGCTTAATACGAAAATCACTGGTTGGAAAAATGCTAGAAAGGCGGAAGTAATAATTGAAAAAATTAGCGGTGTCACTTTAGATGATTGTGCACTTGTCTCAAATATTATTGATGATGTTATAAAACATAATAAGTCTTTTGTGGGTTTAAAAGACATGTCTATAGAGGTGAGCTCACCTGGAATCAATAGGGGGCTTTATTCTATTGATGATTTTAAGCTATTTATTGGAGAGAAGGTAATTGTAAAATTGAAAAAATCGCTTGATGGTCTTAAAAATATTAAAGGTGTTATTGTTGATGTGAATACATCAGATATCATATTAAAAACAAATAAGATAGAGATTACTGTGCCTTATAGTCAGATACAAAAGGCGAATTTAAATAGAGAGATAAAGGTCTAAATTATGAACAAAGAGATATTGCTAGTTGTCGAAACTGTATCAAATGAGAAAAATGTCAGCAGAGAAGTTATTGTAGACGCGATTGAGCAAGCGATTGCTGGTGCTGTTAAGAAAAAATATCGTCTTGTAGAAAAAAAGGATATAGATGCAAGAGTTGAGATAGAATTATCAACTGGAAGCTATAAAACATTTAGACGATGGAAAGTAGTAGACGAAGTAGAGTTAGATATGGATGATCAACAAATTTTGCCAAATCATGAATATGCTACTACTAATAATTTAAGTGTAGATGATTATTATGAGGAAGAAATTCCATCTATAGAGTTTGGTAGGATATTGGCTCAAACAGCAAAAAATGTAATAGTGCAAAAAGTAAGAGATGCAGAAAGAAGTAGGATAGTAGATTTATATTTACCCAAAGTTGGACAGTTAATTTTTGGAATAGTTAAAAGAGTAGAAAAAGGAAATGTGTTTATTGACTTAGGAATGCCAGATAAGGGAACAATCGATGAGGCTATTATTTTAAAAGATAATCTCATATCAAAAGAAGTCATACGATCTGGTGATAGACTAAGAGGTTACTTAAGCCATGTTCAATCAGAGACGAGAGGACCACAATTATATATTACAAGAAAAGCACCTGAATTCTTAGTAGAGTTGTTTAAACTTGAGGTTCCAGAGGTAGGACAGGGATTGATAGAGATACTTGGGGCGGCTCGTGATCCTGGTTTAAGAGCTAAGATATCTGTTAAATCTAATGACCCTAAACTCGATGCTATTGGAGCATGTGTTGGTATGCGTGGTTCGAGAGTGCAGTCGGTCTCAAATGAGCTTGGTGGTGAGAGGATTGATATTATTATGTGGGATGAAGATCCCGCAAAATTTGTAATTAATGCAATGTCTCCAGCAGAAGTTTTATCCATTGTTGTTGACGAAGAGAATAACTCTATGGATATTGCAGTTTCTGAGGAACAGCTATCTCAAGCGATTGGAAGAGGAGGACAAAATGTAAGGTTAGCAAGTGAGCTAACAGGATGGACATTAAATGTAATGAGTAAGGAGGATGCAGAGAATAAGATATCCGAAGAGAATTCTAAGCTGAGCAATATGTTTATGCAGGAATTAAATGTTGATGAAGATGTAGCAAGTATTCTAGCAGCAGAAGGCTTCAGCACTATTAGTGAGATAGCCTATTGTTCGATTGAGGAATTTAATGAAATAGAGGCTTTTGATTCTGAGATTATAGAAGAGCTAAGGAAGAGAGCAAAAGAAAATCTTGATGAGAAAAAAAGTAAGATTGATAAAGGTAACTTGTTGTCAGAGATATCTTCTTTAAGTGAAGAGAACATTATTAAGTTGAATAGCCACGAAGTCAATAGCAAGGATGATTTAGCCGATTTATCTGTTGATGAATTACTAGACATGATAGAATTAACCGAAGAGCAAGCCGGCGAAATCATAATGGAAGCGAGACAAAAATGGTTTAATAAAGAGTAATAGGTAGTAACGTGACTAATAATGATACTAAAAAAAGTTTATCCTTAAAAGACAGAGGACAAACAAATAAAAATTCTAAGATCATACCTGGATCAAAAAATGTTACCATTCAGGTAAGAAGAAAGAAAGTTATTAATACGCAAAACTTTCCTGAAAAAAAAGCTAATCAAGCTGTGAGTAGATCTGAGAAAATCAAAGTCAGAACAGGAACTCCTCAAAAAAATACTAAAAAAAATATTATCTCACCATCTAAACTTTCTGAGACACCTACTCAAAAAAAGAAAAATAAATTCAGTAAAGATCAAAAAATTGAACAATTTGAGAATAAGGAACTTCACTTAAAATCAAAAACAAAAAAAGTGACAAATAAACTAGAGACAGATCCCTCTCTACTTTCACAACATCAATTTGAGAAACCTACAGAACCGATCAAAAGGACTGTCGAGATTAATGAATCTATAACTGTGGGTGAACTAGCACAGAAGCTTTCAATAAAATCATCTGAACTCATGAAATCCCTAATGGGTATGGGCGTTATGGCAACCATAAATCAAACACTTGATCAAGATACAGCTATTCTAATCATAGAAGAGCTTGGTCATGAGGCTAAAATCAAACCCTCGGAACTTGATGATCATGTCTTAGAATCTAATACAGAAAACGTAGGAGATGAAACACCAAGAGCTCCTATTGTGACTATCATGGGTCATGTAGATCATGGAAAAACGTCTTTATTGGACTACATTCGTAAAACTAAAGTAGCAAACTCTGAGGCTGGTGGCATCACTCAACATATTGGAGCATATCAAGTTGATACGAAAAATGGCAAAATCACTTTTCTTGATACCCCTGGGCACGCTGCATTTTCATCAATGAGAGCGCGTGGCGCCCAAATTACAGATATAGTTGTACTTATTGTCGCAGCAGATGACGGTGTTATGCCACAAACAGAAGAAGCAATAGAGCATGCGTTATCAGCAAAAGTGCCAATAATTGTAGCTATTAATAAAATTGATAAGGAGAATGCAGATGTTGACAAAATCCTAACCGAATTAAGTAAAAAGAATGTATTAACAGAAGAGTGGGGCGGAGACACAATATGCATTAGAGTTTCAGCTATGACAGGTGAGGGTATCGATCAGCTCCTCGAGGCAATTTCATTACAATCTGAAATTCTAGAATTAAAAGCTTCATCCAAAGGAGCAGCAACCGGCACAGTTGTGGAGTCTTCGCTAGATAAAGGAAAAGGTCCGGTAGCTACAGTATTGATCGAATCAGGTATTCTTAATAAAAAAGACTATGTTTTAGTCGGTAAAGAATTCGGTAGAGTAAGAGCTATGTTTAATGAGTTCAATAATGAGATCAATTTAGCTGGTCCGAGCGTTCCAGTTGTTATAACAGGACTATCGGGAACACCAAACGTAGCAGACAAATTAATTTCAACCAGCGATGAGAGAAAAGTAAAGGAGATAGCTTCTTTGAGAGAGTCGAAACAAAAAGAAATTGAAATGCAATCAAAGCAAAAAACATTTTCTATAGATAACTTCAATTCTGAAAGTGCTACATCAAAAAAAATTATTAATCTTATTATAAAGTCAGATGTTCAAGGTAGTTCAGAGGCAATTGTTTCATCACTAAAAGCAATTAAAAATGATGATGTTGGTTTGGATATTATTTACAGTGGAGTTGGAGCAATAACAGAATCGGATGCTAACTTGGCAATGAGTTCAAATTCTAAGATAATAGGATTTAATGTTAGAGCTGATGTGAAAGCAAAAAAACTTATTGAATTAAATGGTCAAGATTTGCATTATTTCAGTGTAATTTATGATCTCATAGATAATATTAAGCAACAATTATCAGGTATGTTAGATCCTGACATAAAAGAGGAAATTATAGGGATTGCTGAGGTAAAGGATGTCTTCAGATCATCTAAAATTGGTGCTATTGCTGGCTCGATAGTTAGTGAGGGTGTAATACAAAAAGATCAGCCAATCAGAGTGTTGCGCGACAATGTTGTAATTTATGAGGGAGAATTAGAATCATTGAGACGTTTCAAAGAGGATGTTAAAGAAGTAAAAAGTGGAACAGAGTGTGGTATTGGTGTCAAAGATTATAATGATGTTCGAGCCGGCGATCAAATAGAAGTTTATAAACGTATTGAGATTAGAAGGAATGTATAATTATTATGTCTTCTAGAATTGATAAGGTTCAAGATTTACTGCATAGAGAAGTAGCAAAAATATTAATAAAAGATTTAGATAACCCACTTTTATCTTCCCTAGTAACCATATCAGGTGTAAGAGTATCAAAAGATCTCAGATATTCGGAAATATTTTTTACATCTTTAGATGAAGATATAGACAAAATAGAGCAGGAGCTTAATAAAGCCAGTTCATATATTAGAAATATACTCGCAAAGAGATTACACTTAAAAAGATTGCCTTCACTAAAATTTACCTATGACAAATCTTTTTCCTCTTCATACAAAATTGAATCAATTTTAAACACGCTTCCTGAGCATGACTAGGAACTCATTACTTCTTATAGACAAACCTAAAGGGATATCATCTAATACAGCTTTGAAACAGATTAAAAGGAAGTTAGATATTAAAAAAGCTGGAATTATAGGAATACTTGATCCATTAGCTACAGGAATGCTACCTATCGTTATTGGTGAGGCAACAAAATTATCAAGATTCATGGAAGATTTAAAAAAAAATTATAGAGTAAAAATTAGATTTGGTGTTAGGAGTAATACTGGCGACAATGAAGGAGAATTAACATTTGATAGGAGAAAAATTCCTTCTTTATCTATTCAAGATTACAAGAAAGTTTTAAAAAAATTCCATGGCATTTATATTCAAAAACCTCCTATGTTCAGTTCTGTGAAAATAAATGGTAAAAAATTGTATCAGTATGCCAGAAAGGGTGAGAAAATTCATAGACCTCTTAGGAAAACATACATCTACAATATAGATTTTTTAGATATAAATGAAGATATATTAGATATTGAGGTTTCTTGCTCAAAAGGGACTTATATTAGAACCTTGGTTGAGGATATTGGTAGCTTGTTAAACATTTATGCATTAACTGATAATTTGAGGAGAATAGGAGTAGGCCATTTTACTGAGAATGATATGGTAGATATAGAAGATTTAAATTCAGATGCCAATTCCAATAATGGTTTTTACGATATATCAGAAATGCTAAGCAATATACCAGTTATCGAAATTTCTGATAATGATGAGATATTATTGCGTCAAGGATTACAAATCAGCTTTGAATCAATGCTTAATTTTGAAGAGGTGATAATTAGAAATCCCGCTTCTAAGATAATTGGCATTGGTTATATTAGAAATAACATCATATCGCCAAAAAGATTATTGAAGATTGACTAATAATAGTTTGTATATGTTAATTCTGATGATAGAATACACGTCAATGGAGAAGTTTATGGCTTTAGATAGTAAAACTAAAGAAGAAATTGTAAAAAAATATCGCAAATCTGACAGTGATTGTGGTTCAAGTGAAGTACAAATAGCTCTATTGACAGCTAATATAAATAATCTAACTAATCATTTTTCCAAAAATATCAAAGACGTACATTCAAAGCGTGGTTTATTGAAAATGGTAATGAAAAGAAAGTCACTGATGAAGTATCTAAAAAATAAAAATATAAAAGATTATGAAAACCTTGTTAAAGAACTTGGTTTAAGGAAGTAGCATTAAAACATATACAAAAAAATTTAATCTTGGTAGTCAATCAGTAAATATTGAGACTGGGCTTATTGCAAAACAGTCTGACAGCTCTGTTTTAGTTAATATAGAAGATACAGTGGTATTAGCGACCCTAGTTGCTGATAAAAAAGATAGTGATCGAGATTTTTTTCCACTAACTGTTAATTATATTGAGAAAACATATGCTGCAGGAAAAATACCAGGCGGATTCTTTAAGAGAGAAGGAAGACCAACTGAAAGCGAGACACTAATTAGTAGGTTAGTTGATCGCCCACTTAGACCATTGTTTGACTCACTATTCACAAGAGAAGTTCAACTTACACTGACTTTACTATCCCACAACCCTTCAATAGATCCTGAAGTACCAGCTTTAATTGCTGCTTCTACAGCTGTCAAATTATCAGGCTTGCCTTTTAATGGAACACTTGGCGCTGTGAAAGTTGGATATAATGGCAACGATTATATTCTTAATCCGACTAATGAAGAACTAAAAAATTCGCTTTTAAATCTCACTGTTGCGGGTACTAAAAGTGCTGTAATGATGGTTGAATCTGAAGCAAAAGGTTTGTCTGAAGAAGCAATGCTTGGCGCAGTAAATTTTGGTCATACTGCAATGCAACCGATTATAACTGCTATTGAGGAATTAAATAATGAATTAAACATTAAACCTATCGACTGGAACCCTGTAGTTTTTGACAATAACTCATATAAAATCTTCTTTGATAAATATAGAGACCAGATTTCCTCAGCTTATCAAATAACTAAAAAACAAGATAGAAATGAAAACTTAGGTTCCCTCAGAGATGAAATCTTTCTAGCAGAAGCTGGAGAAGATGAGGATAAGAAAGAGTTGACTAATACCTTTTTTGAAAAAGCTCAAAAAGAGATAGTTAGAAAAAAAATATTAGATGGAGAAAAGAGAATTGATGGCAGAGACACCACTACCGTAAGACCGATAGATGTCCGTGTTGGTGTTCTTCCACGTACACATGGCTCAGCGCTATTTACCAGAGGAGAAACTCAGGCTTTAGTTGTCACAACTCTAGGTACTGAAAAGGATGCACAGATGATCGATTCACTCAATGGCAAAATAGATGATACTTTTATTTTTCATTACAATTTCCCACCATATTCAGTAGGTGAGATAGGATTCTCTGGTTCACCAAAAAGGAGAGAGATTGGTCACGGCAAACTAGCAAAAAGAGGTGTGCAAGCAGTTGTTCCTAAAGTAGAGGATTTTCCATATACGATTAGAGTTGTCTCTGAAATTATGGAGTCCAATGGCTCTAGTTCTATGGCATCCGTTTGTGGATCAAGCTTATCAATGATGGATGCAGGAGTACCCTTATCAGCACCAGTAGCTGGTATAGCTATGGGTTTGGTGAAAGAAGAAGATAACTTTGTTGTGTTAACAGACATACTCGGAGATGAAGATCATCTTGGTGATATGGACTTCAAAGTAGCAGGAACAGCTAGTGGCGTTAATGCCCTACAAATGGATATTAAAGTAGATGGTATTACATCAGAAATTATGTCACAAGCACTAGATCAAGCTAAACATGCTAGACTACATATTTTAGAAGAAATGAATAAAGTTATTAGCACACCAAGAGAAGAGACATCTAAATATGCCCCAAGATACACAACAATGAAAGTAGACCAATCTAAAATAGCTGCTGTTATAGGCAAAGGTGGAGCAACAATAAAATCAATTGTTGAGAAAACTGGTGCAGTAATTGACATTAATGATGATGGAGTAATTAAAATAGCAGCAACTGATGAAAAAATTGGTAACGCAGCAAAAGAGATGATAGAAGAAATTACTCAAGGCCCGCAAGTTAATAAAACATACGAAGGCAAAGTTGTGAAAATAATGGATTTTGGTGCTTTTGTTAGCATTACACCTAATCAAGATGGATTAGTACACATATCTCAAATAAGTCAGAACCGTGTAAATAATGTAAGTGATGTTTTATCAGAGGGTGATATGGTTAGAGTAAAAGTACTCGAGGTAGATAAGCAAGGAAGAGTGAAGTTAACAATGAAGGACGCGGAATAGAATTCAAAATTTAAACTATTTTTTTTAACTGTTCTATAATAGACTCATTTTCAAGCGTTGATGTGTCACTAGTAATATCTTCACCCCTAGCAAGATTTCTTAACAATCGTCTCATAATTTTGCCTGATCTAGTTTTTGGTAAAGCATCAGAAAAAGATATTCTTTCAGGTTTTGCAATAGAACCAATTTTTCGAGACACCCACTGTCGTAAATCATCTGCTAATTCACTTTTATTTTTTGAACTTTGTTTTAGCGAGATAAATGCTTGAATAGCCTCTCCTTTAATTTCATGTTTGTAACTCACCACTGCAGCCTCAGCGACTAATCTATGGGAAACTAATGCTGACTCTATTTCCATAGTCCCCAGTCTATGTCCAGAGACATTAACAACGTCATCAGATCTACCCATAATCCATATATTTCCATCTTCATCATATCTTGCGGTATCTCCTGTTACATAATATTTAGAAGAGTATTTAGACCAGTATGTCTCAACGTATCTATCTTTATCACCCCATATTCCAGCTAACATTGACGGCCAAGGTTGTCTGATTACTAGATCGCCTCCTTGATTTGGATCTCTTAATTCTTCGCCGTTTATATCTACAATAGCCACATCTATACCAGGCAGAGGTTTAGTACATGTGCCAGGAATAAGTGAATTAATACTCGGTATTGGAGCAATCATGTTTGCTCCAGTTTCCGTTTGCCACCATGTATCAACTATCGGACATAGGCTTTTACCGACTGTCTCAAAATACCACATCCAAGCCTTAGGGTTAATAGGTTCTCCAACAGTACCAAGAATTCTCAGAGATTCGAGATTATAGTTACTTGGATCATTTTCACCAACTTTCATAAGGGTTCTTAGTGCTGTTGGCGCAGTGTAGAAGATCGAGACATTGTTCTCTTGTATAATTTCCCAAAAACGATTTGAATGAGGATACAGTGGCGCGCCATCATATATCAAAATTGTTGCACCGCAAGCTAAAGGACCATATACAACATAACTATGCCCAGTAATCCATCCTATATCTGCGGTGCACCAAAAAATATCCTGATCTTTAAGATCAAAAACCCATTTATTGGTAATTATACAATTAAGAAGGTAACCACCGGATGTATGCATTATGCCTTTCGGCTTTCCCGTTGAACCGGATGTATACAGTATAAATAATAATTCATCAGAACTCATTGATACAGGATCAATGTATTTTTCCTCCCTAGGCAGTATCTCACTCCACAATACATCTTTTGTTTTTTTACTAGATAATGCATCATGATTCTCATAAACAATCACATTATCAACAAATTCACAATCCACTTTTATTGCATCATCAACAATTTCTTTTGAGTTAATAATTTTTCCAGATCTCATGTACGCATCAACAGTTATAATTGCTTTAGCTTTACAATCTATAATACGATCTCTAAGTGCAATTGATGAAAAACCTGCAAATACGACTGAATGAATCAAACCTAGCCTAGCACATGATAACATTGCAACTATAGATTCAGGTATGGTAGGCATGTATATAATTACTCTATCACCTGAGGTTAAACCTAATTTTCTAAGTGCATAAGAAAATTTATTAATATAAATATAAAGATCTGAATATGATAAGACTTTTCTCTTATTATTTTCTGAGATATGGATTATCGCAGATTTATTTTTGCTGATATGTCGATCTACACAATTTTTAGAAACATTTAATTTGCCATCACTAAACCACTTATAAAAAGGAGCTTTTCCTGATATTACGTCATTAAAGCTCTTATCCCAAAGGATATTTGACTTTGCAAGGTCAGACCAAGTTTTATTTCTGTTATTTTTGAATTGTTTTGTAAGACGTAAAAAATCTTTTTTAGTAAAATTAGCATCTTTCGTATGATGCTCTCTAGGAGAGAAAGATCTTTTTTCATCAAGATTAGATTCAATAATGGACATTACTTCATCAATCTATTTGTGATTTCTCTAGTTTTTCATGCCTTTCTTGTGCTTCTATGCATAGAGTAGCTATTGGTCTAGCTTCAAGCCTCTTAATCCCAATAGGCTCTCCAGTATCCTCACAGAATCCATAGAGACCATCGTCAACTCTTTGAAGTGCTTGATCAATTTTAATAATGAGTTTTCTCTCACGATCTCTTGTTCTCAGTTCCAATCTAAACTCCTCCTCTTGTGTAGCAGCATCATTAGGATCTGATAATTTAGTAGAATCTTTCTTCATGTGTTCTACAGTTTTTTCAGCTTCACGCATCAGCAAATTCTTCCAATCTAAAAGAATCCCTTTAAAATGTTCAATTTGCCTTGGACTCATGTATTCTTCTCCTTTTGAGGGCTTATATGGCTTAAAATCTAGGAATTTCGATAGGTCTTTTTTCATAATTATATAGTAAGTAATTATTCTGCATCTATGTAGGTTGGATATCAAGAATTTTTTTATTCAATTTCAATATTCTTAACTGTAATCATGCCATCTGAGAACTGTATCGAATCAACGGTTTTGCTCTTAAAACTACTGGTAGATTTAATTATTTTGCTGTCTTTTGACCTGATAATACTGAACCCACGTTTTAAATTAAGTGATGGGTTATATGAAGATATCATTTTTATCATGTTATTAATATCTGATGCTTTTCTTTTAAGAAGAGATTTTCTTTTTTCAATCATATTTTTTTTTGAGTCTAACACGGACTTTTTAAATAATCTGATAGCTTGATTAAGATTTCTAGAATTAGAACTTAGACGTGATTTTGATACTTCTAACTTATAGTAGATCTCATCAATTTTAGCTTTGAGTGTAATTCTCAGTATTTTCTCTAGACGTTTTCTTTCTTCAATATTATTTTTGATAATCTGTTTAGGATTAAATTGTTTTATTAGTAATAATCCATTGTCTGTTTGATTATTATATTCTTTTATCCTGTTGGCACATTTGTCTAAAAGACTAGATGTAAAAATATTTATAGAATTTATGATATCATCTATGTTCGGCGTCACGTATTCAGCAGCAGCAGTTGGCGTTGGAGTTGATTTATCGGATGCATAATCAGCAAGAGTAATATCAGGTTCATGGCCTATTCCGGTCACAACAGGTATCCGAGAATTACTAATTGCCCTAATAAGAGTTTCATCATTAAATGGCATCAAATCGAAAAAACTTCCTCCACCTCTAACAATCAATATGACATTTGAAATATTATCTTCATTCGCTTTTTGTATCTGTTTAACAAGGCTTTTTGACGCTGATTCACCTTGAACAATAGACGGATAAAGCAAGATATTCGAGATAGGAAACCTTCTATTAATAGCTGATTGAACATCATGTATTACTGCACCTTGTTCTGATGTTATAACTCCTATATTTTCAGGATATAGTGGTATCTCTCGCATATTATCAAATACGCCATCTTGAGCTAATTTCTTTTTAAGTTGTTCAATCCTTTGTCTCAGCGCCCCTTCACCAAAGATCTCAATGTTATTGATCTTAACTTGTAATCTCCCTGATCCATCATAGAAATCAACTTTTCCTGTCACTATTACTTCTTGCCCACTATATTCTTGTAGTTCAATACCTGAAAAATTTTCCCAACCAAGAATTACGCAAGCAATTTGATACTGTTTATCATCAGATTTCTCCAGCAATTGACAGTATTGACTACCATTTGAATATTTTTTTGGTGGTTGCAACTCACCTTTAATCAAAATAGCATCTTCAAATAGCTGTTCAACAGCATCACTAATTTTGGTATTTACTTCTCTGATACTGTATATTTTCATGATAAATTCTATATATTATGTTTAACATAATAGCTTTAATGTGTACAATATAGAATGGTAGACATCAAAAATTCAAAAGAGTCGAGCTATCTAAATCCTCTTGAACAAGGAATTGCTTTTGATGATGTCCTTCTTGTACCTCAATATTCAGAAATACTTCCCTCAAGTGTGAATTTAATCACCAATCTCACACCCAGAATTGAACTTAAGACACCAATACTCTCGGCGGCTATGGATACAGTTACCGAGGCTGAGATGGCTATTTCATTGGCTAGCGAGGGAGGAATGGGAGTGATTCATAAAAACATGTCTATTGATGAGCAATCAAGACAAATTAGAAGGGTAAAAAAATTCGAAAGTGGCGTAATTAACGATCCTATTACAGCACACCCCGATATGACAGTCGGTGAAATCTATAAAATAACCAAAAAATATGGCATATCTGGTGTACCAGTTGTGGACAAGGGCAAACTTGTTGGAATAGTTACAAACCGTGATTTAAGGTTTGTAGATGATCTTAACCTAAAAATATCGATGATTATGACAGTAAAAAATAAGTTGGTAACAGTAGGTGAGAATTATACTAAAACTGAGGTAATTTCTGCGCTTAAAGAGAATAGAATTGAAAAATTATTAATTACAAATTCTAAATTTGAGCTGAAAGGAATGATTACTTTTAAAGATATTCAAAAATCTACGACCTTTCCGAACGCCTCTAAAGATTCAAAAGGTCGATTGATCGTTGGTGGTGCAATAGGTACGAATAAAGAATCATTAGAGCGTGCTGAAGAATTAATTTTACAAGGCGCAGATGTTATAGTCATAGATACTGCTCACGGTCACTCCAAATTAGTTATTGATACTCTAGAGCATTTGAGAGATAAG
>CETL01068405.1_pt1 | contig 12603 bp, 23 predicted proteins | sample 356371 | NCBI WGS metagenome assembly CETL01 (sample SAMEA2622518, study PRJEB7988) | marine metagenome | biome: marine biome (ENVO:00000447); feature: surface water layer (ENVO:00002042); material: "saline water (ENVO:00002010), including plankton (ENVO:xxxxxxxx)" | depth 5 m | reverse complement strand
TCGTCGTCCCCTAATCCACCTTCATCGGGATCGATTGGAAATCCAAATTCTGGATCGAATAAAATATCAAGATAGTTATCTGGTTTCTTTGGACCATTATCTTCTAAGTCTTTAAGTATTTTATATATATCCTCTAACTCTAATTGTAAATGATGAGGAAGTCCTGCATATCTGTGAAACATTGCGTTTATCAGATTTAAAATAACAAACATATCTTTGGACTCTGGAGTATCTGGATCTCTAAATTTAACTCTAGAAAAAAGAGATTCTGTCATGTGTTGCAATTCAGATTCCATTACGTCCATCATATATGATGCAGTGTCTATTGATTCATTAGCAATAAAATCAACAGCTTCTTTAGATTGTTTTAGTTTTTCTTGTATTTGTTTTTCCTTTAGATTTGGAAAAGGAATAACATTGTCTTTATATTTTTTTGACATAGGCATATTATACCATAAAAATAAAGGTTTGTAAACCCCCTATTTTTTTAAATTTTTAATAGAATTACTACCAATACGACAGTTAATTATCCCATTATAGTAGTCATCTGTTAATAAAACATCTCTTTCGAATTGTTCTTTTGTCTCCATATAGGAGCATTCTCCTTTTGTTTTACAGAGATGTAGTATTTCTCTATAGAAAACATCACCCTGGGTTTCCAGTTCTTCTACGAGATGTTTATTCGATCCATAATATTCTCTCCAATTAGATTCTATTATTGACCTTCTTTTTCTTTTTTTACCTTTTAAAGGTGGGAGTGTTTTCTTACTCCAAAAGAATTTTTTACCAACATATTTGCGTCCATTCGTTCTGTTTGTAATCATATAAACAAAACCATAATAATCATCTGGGCTAAAATCTTTTGGTGGTTCGTATTTTACACCTTGATATATCCAATCCATAATAGTATTTATACATCAAATTCTAGCTCATCTTCTATTACTTCATCTACTGGATTTCCACAGAATGGACAGAATTTAGGTTTATCCTCTCCGTCCTCTGTTATAATATCGCAAACTTTAAAGCAATATCCGCAGTCAAATACATATTCAGGCATTATCTATTAGAGCTTTAAATTCTGTATATCCACCAATTGGTTCTTCATCAACAATAATTTGTGGAAAGGTTCTTGCATTTGGAAATTTAACTTCCATTAATTCACGTCCAAAATCTTCACCTAATTTAAATACTCTATATAAATTTGCATGCTGTTCTGCTAATTTGATTGCCATATCACAATACGGACAATTATCTTTACTGTAGATTTCTACTATCATTATTGGTAAACTCCTAATTGGATTGTTGCCATGGTTAATCCCATAAACCCAATTAATCCAAAAATACTGGCTGAACAAATAATTATAATTTTCATTGAATTATCTCCCCACCATTTTAGTTCACCTTCTTGCCATTCTTTAATTTGTTCTGGCGTAGCTTCTTTGTATGTATAATTTTTCTTATCCACCTAGTTCTACCTCCACATATTTACTTAAAGTTTCTATTTGCTGATCGGTTAAATTACCAGCTTGACCCCACATAAGAACTGATTGTGCTCCACGAGTTTCACCATTTCTATATTGTAATAAAGCCGTGCTGATATAATCCGCCGATCTTCCTGCTAATGCTGGGAATGCTGCAATACCTTTTCCATCTGTTCCGTGACATGCTGCACATCCAGCCCATAATCCTTTTATTGAACTAAATTCATCTGCTGCCATAGCAACTCTTTTTGCTTCTAGTTCTTCTAAAAAGGTTCCATTTACTCTTATGTATTCTTCGTAGCATTCGCCATAGCAGCTGTTAACTCTTTCATATCCTTTATATTCTAATTCAGGATATATAACACCCGCAAAAAACAAAGCAAATACGAAGCATCCACATAGTACTAATCCTAGTTCTTTCATTATAAACTTAATCCTTTTAATGTTGTATCATCTACGTCTTGTTTTACTCCACCTACGACGTAAGATGAAATTTCTGTTTCTTGTGGAGCAACCTGTACATTTCCACCACTTATCCATTTTTCAGTCCAAGGTAGTGGATTTAATTTGGAAACGGAGAACGGTGAATTTAATCCTAATGCACGCATTCTTTTTGTTCCGATCCATTCTATATATTCTTTTAAAATTGTATCATTTAAACCTATCATAGAACCATCTCTGAATAAGTATGTCGCCCATTCTTTTTCTTGTTCTATTACTTTAACAAATAAATCTATTACTTCTTGTTCTTTTTCTTTTGCAATCTTTTGATATACTGGTTCTTCTCTTAATAAAGATTTTATTAAAACAGTTGTTCCAGCTAAATGTGTATTCTCATCACGTGCAATAAATTTTATAATCTTTGCATTACCTTCCATCTTTTTCAGTTCAGCAAATGCCCAACTGCAGGCGAAGGAAACATAAAAACGAATTCCTTCTAGGGCATTTGCTGACATTAAACACATATATAAATTTTCTTTACTTGGATTCTTTATTAATGCATCATAATATTTTCCAATATCATTTCCACATTCTAGTATTTCTTTTATGTCTAACATACCATCAAATACTGTTGATGGATTAGGATATACATTTCTTATAATGTGTGTATAACTTCTACTGTGAATAGTTTCAAAAAAAGACCAAGTCTCTATCCAATTTTCTATTTCTGGTAAAGATGCTAAAGGAAGAAATGCTAAATTTGGTGCACGACCTTGTACACTATCTAATAGTATTTGTCTTTTTAAATTAGATGTAAAAATATGTTTTTCATGTGGAGTTAAATTATCAAAATCTTTTTTATCTTTTGAAACATCTACCTCTTCGGGTCTCCAAAAGAATCCTAATTGTTTATCTGTTATTTTTTCTATTTGTGGATATTTAACAACATCAAATCTTTGTATATCTACACCTTCGTCGAAAAACATTTCTTTTTTTAAATGTGATTTTTTATTCTTTTTTAATACGCTCATATTACACAGGCCTCGCAATCCTCTTCTTCGTATCCAGACATTACATTTGCAGCATCATCGGCTGCAGAAGGTAATTCATCTCTTGGATAATATTCTATTTCTTTTATTTCACCTGCACCATCAAACGTATTAAAATAATACAATTGTTTAATTCCAAACTTATAAGCTGTGACCAAGTCTTTTATCATTTCAGACATTGGAACTTTATTATCTTCAAAGTGTTCTGGGTTATAAGATGTGTTAACGGATATTCCTTGGTCAATATATTTTTGTAATATTGCACATATTTTTAAATAACCGTCTGGACTTTTTTGATCCCAGAGTAAATCGTATTTATTTTTTAAATGATGATAGCCAGGTACTACCTGAGCCATAACCCCGTCTTTAGATTGTTTGTAGCTAACTAAAGCACGTGGTGGTTCAATCCCATTAGTACTATTACTAATTTGAGCCGATGTTTCAGCAGGCATTAATGCCATGAGAGTTGAGTTTCGGATCCCGTGTTCTTTAAGTTCAGTTCTGAGCTCGTTCCACGGCAGACGTTCTTTATGCTCTATCAAATTATCTATCGCTCTCTTATATGTATCGATCGGCAAGTCTCCAGACGCATATTTTGTTTGATTATTTAACAAACATGCACCTTTTTTCTTAGCTAATTTCATAGATGTTTTAATTAAATAATAACTCCAGGATTCTGCATATTCATCGATAACTTCAAATGCTGATTCGTCATATTTTAATCCACGTTTTGCTAAGAAATAAGCCAAATTAATAATACCTATTCCAAGCGGTCTTCTTCCCATAGTACCGTTCTCTGCTGCTAAGACTGGGTAATCTTGATAATCTAACAGTTCATCTAATCCTCTTACAGCTAAATTACAATATTTTTTAAATTCACTTGGACGATTAATTAATCCCCAATTAATAGCTGATAATGTGCAAAGGCTTATTTCTCCGTTAGGATCATTTGCAGATTGTAATGGTTTGGTTGGTAAATCTATTTCACAACATAAATTACTCATATGGATAGGTGCTTCTTTTGCAACGAAAGAACCATGATCGTTTGCATGGTCAACATTCATTATATAAATTCTACCTGTATCTTTTCTTTCTGTAAGTAATTGTTGGAATACTTCTAATGCTGGTAATGTTTTCTTTCTAATACTATATGCTCTTTCGTACTTTTCATATAGCTCTTTAAATTGTTCTTGGTCACTATAGAATGATTCATATAAACCTGGTACATCATTTGGATCAAAGAAAGTAATATTACCACCTTCTAATAATCTTTCATACATTAATTTATTTACTTGGAAACCATAATCCATGTGTCGTACTCTTGTTTCATCTGTACCTTTATTGTTCTTTAATACTACAAGATCTTCAAATTCATAATGCCATACTGGAAGATATACGGTCGCCGCGCCCCCGCGTACGCCCCCTTGCGAGCACGATTTAACTGCCGATTGAAAGTACTTTAAAAATGGAATTAGACCTGTATGAACGATAGAACCATCTCCTACACGTGCACCAGCGGCTCGTATGGAGCCTGCACCGATACCTATACCGGCTTTCTTACTAATATATTTGACTATGGAAGTAGCAGTGCTATTAATACTATCAAGGGAATCGCCTGATTCAATAAGTACGCAGCTTGAAAATTGTCTGGTTGGAGTACGAACTCCCGCCATAACTGGGGTAGGTAATGAAATATAAAATTGTGAAATAGCATCATAGTAGTCTTTTACGTATTTTAAACGTCCTCCGTTATATTTTGCAAACAATGTCGCCGCAATCATCATGTATAATATTTGCGGTGATTCATATAGTTCTTTTGTTTTTCTATCTTGTACTAAATACTTACCCCTAAATTGTTCCATTCCAGCGTAAGTAAATGTATCATCTCTTTCATGTTTAATATAATTATTTAATTCAGCTAATTCTTGGTCACTATATTGCATTAATATTTCAGAATCATAAACACCACGTTCTACATTTTTTTGAATAATAGTTTTTAAATCCCAAGGTTGGTAATCACCATAAACCTCTTTTCGTATTTTATAAGATATTAATCTTGCTGCTACAAATTGGTAATTAGGTGTTTGGTCTGATATTAGTTCTGAAGCTGATTTGATTAAAAGTTCATGTATATCGTATGCTGGGATTCTATCATATAATTGAATATTAGCTCGTATTTCTATTTCCGACATAGAAACTCCAGTAATATCTTCCACTGCCCATTCTAATACTTTGTGTACTTTTTCTAAATCAAACTGCTGTGTGGTGCCATCTCTCTTGGTGACATTAATTTCCATGACATTTATCCCATTCATAACTGCATATTATATCATACTTTCCGAAAAAAGTAAATCTATTTTTTAAGTTTTTTTACGTCGTCTTCTAGAGCTTCTAGTCTTTCAGCTATGAGCGGGTATTGCTTTTTGAATCTAGACTCGGTCTTAGCTAATTCAATGTCATATCTCTCTGCGAAATAATCCATGAATCGGTTTACTTGTTTTTGAAACCAGATACCGAGTTTTGTATTTTGAAACCATTGATAGAAAGAACTTCCTATAACAGCACTAAGAATAGATTTAAGTGAAAGAATTAAAAGCCAATACATTATTTAATCCCCTGTATGGCTTTAACGTAGTTCGGCATGCCGTGGTCTACTATACCATCAAAGAATTTAAATCGTTTCCAAGAATTCCAAATACCAAGAAAGAGATCTTTCCAGCTTGGTTTAACTTGAACTTGTCCATCACAATTAAAATAAATCATTTCACCGTGATGTCTAAATCCTAACCATGCTGGTGGGATACGACAAACGATGTCATTATTGTTCATAAATCTGTAGTGTGGACATTTAATATGTCTAATAAATCTTTTTCCGCCAACTCTTGGAGAACCAAAAGTATATAATTCGTGTGGTGTATATCTGGTTGCTGCTATAGTTGCCATTGCTGCACCTAAAGAATGTCCAGTCATATAAACATCTTTACGTACTTTTAATTGATCGTTATGTTCTATTTCTGCTAGCACATCCATCCAAAGATCATTTACTTCTTTTTGGAATCCACTATGTACTCTTCCACCAGCTTTAGCAGAATTTTTAATAACATTTAAATCTGCCATTACATCGTTTAGTTTACTAGGTTCTGTTCCCCTAAATGCAAACCAAAGATCATTACGATCTTTAGCTATTAATACTTCTGCACCGTCTCGAGAAATAAGTTTTACCCATGCAAATCCTAATTTCTTTGCTGCTGTAATTGCAGGCTTTTCGTTTTTATAAGCAATACCTGCAAGCTTAGCTGCTATTAAAGCCCTATCTTTATTACTTAATTGTTCTTTCATTCTAGTTGTTGACATCGTCTTTTTTCTCCCATTCAATACCAACTCCTGGTTCTTCACCTTCTGGAGTCTTAATAGTTACGGAACGATAATATACTATTACTTCGCCGAGCTCTCTTACATATCGTTTCACCTCTTGCATATTATAAGCCATATTCTCATAATCTGCTATAGTCATGGCAACAAAAACTACGGTACCGCCAGACTGATCTTTAACTTCTTCAATAAAGGTATCTAGGTTATCTTCATTAACCACGTACCAATATGGTTCTCTAAGTTCTAATCCACGAGGTAAATTAGGTTGTACTATATCTATCTCTATTGGTTTACTTATAACTTCTACCGATCTACTAGCACATGCGCTAGTTATTAAGATCAGAAATAAGATTGCTATCGTTCTCAATGCCATCAAATACCTCTTTTGTCGCTTGGTTCATTCTTGGCTCAATTAAACCTGGTTTAGCTGCAGCCAATTTTGTTAAATTATGTCTTCTAAAAATATCTAAATACCTATTCATATCAGCTTCAATCTCTTGATTCTTTTTTGTAAGAGTACTTAGTGCTTGTGTTTGTTTTTCAAACTGTTCTGTTTGTGCGGCGATAGTAGCAATTTGTTCTGCATTTCTTATTTCAAATGCTTTATTTAATTCTACTAAACGTTGATTCTGGCTGTATAGAAAATAAGATCCCAAACCCATAACAACAATAATGCCAATCAATATTCTACTCATAATAATTTATTTTTTCTTTTTATCTTTACCTTTATATCCACTTGCAAATGCAGCTTTTCTTTGTGCATCACTTGCAAATTTTTCATTCTTAGCTCTTCTAGCTTCTCTTCGAGCTAACATTCTTTCTACGAATTTTTTACCTTCTCGAGTTCTACCATCGTACATAGATTTCTTAACTCGATCTTTATGTTTTTTATGTTTATCCTTGGGCATCATATCAGCTGGCATTGCTACACCGCCGTGACCAACTGCATTTGCTGCAGCGTCTTCCCAGTGTTTTAAGTATTCTTTAAATGATCTTCTCATCTTTTTATATCCTCGTTACTTATATATAAATCTTGTTTTGTTAAGATATGTTGAACCTTATAAATATTATTTCCAAGAAAACTAGAATATGGTTCTGTATGTTCTAGCACTTTTACTTTTGAATTCTTTTTTGCTATAGCTTCACCAGTATTCATAGAAACTATATCTTTTGTTAAACAATATACACCAGTATTTAAAGTGTCACCATCCATATACCATTGGCTTTCTGCTATGTTAGTTTCTAATTCACCTTCTAAAGCTTTACTTAATACTTCTTCTATTTTTTCTTCACTCATACCTGTATGTTCTTTTATTAAATATAAAGCTGCTGCATAAGAAGCTATTGTACTTTTTCCACCAGGTACTTTACCTAATAATCTTTTAATATTAAATACCAATCTATGAAAAATAGTATATGCAGATTTTTCTTCTGGAGTTTTAAGCTCTTTTGCTTTCTTTAGATTCTTTCCTTTCTCATCAACTATACCTAACTCGTATGCTTTTAATTTATTCCACGGCGTAGTCAATAGTTTTAGAAACCTAAATGCATATCCTAAATCTGCTGCTCTTGATAATATACTCATATTTCTCTAAGTCTTTCTACTATGTAAGGATCTAATGGTACCTCTACTTTTTCTTTTTCTGGCAAATAATTTAAAAACACTAAAAATGGTTTTATATAATGCCATTGTGATGAATCTATTTTAAACCAAATCATTTTATTTGCAGCTTGTATACCGAACACATTATATAATACTATTAAGTGATTTAAGATAAGACGCTCTTGTAAATCTTCGTCTTCTTCATATCTTCTTAATAACCTTTTAAGATATTTAAATCTTGCAATGTCTTCTTCAAACTCTGACACATCCGTGCATTCAGGGTTGTTATAATGCTTAGCTGCAAACATTTTAAAGTTCTTAGCATTTAGCTCATCAAATATTTTCATCATATAACTATTTATAATAGTTTAATTTATTGGTTGTCCAATTCTTTCTGTACGTCTTTTAAAGTTCTTGCCTTTTTAGAAACTCCTAGGTTGGCAATTGCATATTTAATTAACTTATTATCTGGAGCAGACATTTCAACGTTGTCTCCACCGAAAGGGCTTGATGATTTTTTCTTTACTTTAATACCAAGCTTCTTCGGATCTTGTCCACCCCCATCAGTAGACCAATCATTAACCTTAATAGTTCCTTCTCTTAATTCTTCAAAAGATTTCATTAGTCGCTTTCTTTATCCGCTTTGTAATTTTTATCGATGTAATCAAAGAATTCTTTTTTCTTCTTTTCATCTTTAAAGTCTGCAGGTGATTCAACATCAAACTTCTTCATAGCTTTCTTAAAGAATGCTTGATAAGCTTTTTGGTCTTCATCTAAATCATCTGGGTCTTCGTCTAAATAACCGTTTAATCTAGATTTCTCAGATAACTTTTTTTCAGAAACTTCTTCAACCTCTTCTTTAGTTACTGTACCATCTTCTTTCTCACCAGATTTTTTAACTTTATGCATAGCTTTAAATTTCTTTTCAGCTTCTGGTTTTGGTTCTTCAACCTCTTGTAGTTTAGATAAATTTTTGTAAGCAAATCCTTCAGCTTCATTCTTTCTTCCGAAAGCTTTTAAAACTTCTCCAGCCTTATTTACAACTTCAAATTGACCATCTTTATTTTGTTTGATATAATCACTTATATCAGGTTTCTTACCTTCTAATACATCACTGACAGTCTTAGCAATGCTTTGGGTAATTTCGTCGTTAAACATATCTTGCATAATAGTACCTCTATTGCATTAATAACATTCCAGTAATAGCTGTTGCGGCAGCTGCCATGACTATCCAGAACATTTTGTTAATTATATTTACTGTAGAAGCATTAGATTCTACTTTCTTTTCTAAAGCTTCTACTTTATTTATAACATTTTGAATCTGTTCAGATTGTTGTTTACTGAAAGATGTAAGTGTTATAATTTTTTCTTCTGCTCGAGCAAGAGCAATAACGGCATCCGCCATCCTATCGATTTTTTCATCTATACGATCCAGTCTTGCAGCTAATGCGATCCTTTGCTCTTCAGCTGTTAATTTGCTCATATCTGATTAACCTCACTTTAAGATTGTTTTTGCCTTTTATTAATCGATGATATTCACTGCCCATTATATGAAATATCATACCTGGTTTTAAAGCCCATGGTAAGCAATTTTCATATTGAAAACACCAACCATCACCTTCTAATATTTCACACTCGCGATCTTCTGCATCGCGGTGCCAAACATATTCGTCATCATCTTTCGTGATGTCAAATTCCCTTATGTCGCCTTGGTCTAAATAAGGCTTACCAAAAATAGTCTCCGCCACCTTTTAATCCTAGCTCCTTTGCGTATTGTGGTAATCTACAAGCCCAATAGCCTGCAGATAGTTTATCTTTCTTTGCTGGACAATTATGTCTATCAGAGAATGCTTTCGCTCTTTCTCTATTACTAATTTTAGCATTACCGCCAACAAAGTCCTTTTCATTACCAAAATTTATTTTCTTAACATTTCCAGTTGTAGGATCCTTAACATAAACAACAAACTTTTTAGGATCGTCTGGACCACTACGTTTTGGTTTGTTTAGTTCTGGTTCTCCTTCCAACAAAGGAGTTTCTAATGGATAAGTATATCCTTCATAAACTCCAAATTCTTTTTCTGCAAATCTATACATTATTTTTTTAACTTCCACAAATAAGATTTATTTTTACCTTGCATCTTTTTAGTTATACCGTATCCAGCCATTCTAGCTAATGCTTGCATTTTTGGCCAACTTTTTTCAACTTTACCTTTTAGTTTATCTTTAGTTATATCATCTTTTATTTTGTTTAAAATAGAATCTAATATATTTAAATCGCTAGCTACTAATTTTTCTTCCAGCGGATCGTTGTGAGAAACAACCATACCAACCTGGTTAATTAAAGCTGTTATAACTGGTGTTGGAAGAGTTGTCAATATTTGCATTTGGTCTTTAGTTAATCCTTTTACTTTTTTTATTTTCTTCTTCCAGCTGGATATAGCAGTCATATCCTTTTCGCTTAATTTTTGCTGCTCCTTAAATGTTTTCATTTATCTTGTTTCTCATAATTAGTCATAAGTTTTTTTAATGTTTTTAAATCTCTTTTATCATAAGCATTACCTAAATCAACAAACCGTCTAGAGTTAATTTGTCCTTTCGGTTTAACTAACATGACAATTTTTTCTTGTGTTTGTTTATCTAATCTAGGAAATCTAGCTTTGACTCTTTTTAGCATAGCTGCTTGTTGTGGTTTAAGAGCTTCACTTGTTGAACCTTGGGTCTTTCCAGCTTTAGCTTTGTCTATTGCAGCTGCAGTTGGTGCACCTTTTTCGCCTTTCTTACGCATACGCTCGCCTGAACCCCTTTTAATTCTTTCTCTTTTCTTATGAATGTTATCCCAAAGACCTTCATTCTCCATTTCTTTTTTCATCTTCTGGTATTGAAGTTCTTTTATTTTATAATTCAAACGTCTTTCAGCGTCTGCTATAATTTGTTCTTTTCGACTAAGTTTAGCTTCACTTAGACTTATTTGAGCTGCGAACTTAGCTGCCTTTTTAACATCACTTGAGTCATTCATAGGAAAAGGTTCTAAGGTTACAATATGTTTTTTTGAACCGTCTCTCATTTTAACAATTTGTACAGCTTCTGAATCTGGAAATTTTCTTTTAAATTGATTTGCACCTGACATAGTATCAAACCCAAATGCTATTGCTTCATTTTTCATATTGGCATCCTCACTAGTTTTCCTCGTCTGACATTACCAGATTTTCTTTTTAAAAGATTTTTTTCTTTCATGTGCTTCTCTTTCTCTTCTTGTGAGAATTCTGCTTGTTGAAAATCTTTTTCTGGTTTTAAATCGTAAGGTAAATCTTTAAAATTTTCTGGATTATCATCTCCAAAAATAGGACCAAAGAAGTGACCAGTCATATGAAAAGCTTTTCCTTTTCTTTTACCAGTTATCCATCTTTCCTGAACCAATGTATCACCTATAATGTGTGTCATATTAATTGGTCCGTTTTTAAATGTACCAGTTGCTTTCTTTAAAGGTCTATCTACTTCTAACGTTCCACCCGGTTCATACATGTAAGAATCTAATATATCATATAAAGCATCATCACCAATTGGTAATATTGAAATTAGTTTCTTAACATCATTTGAATTTTTAGCAAATCTTGGGCGAGCAAGTAGTGCAAAAATCATTCTTACTTCTTCAATTGTTTCTGGTATATGCCAAGTTCCTTCTTTTAGTGAAAGTTTAGATAAAGCTTCTTTTACAACATCTTCACCAAAGTTTGCAAACTCTAAGGCTTTAGCAACTTCTGGATGACTTGCTAATCCACGTTTCATCTTTTCGATATTTTTAATAGCATATGTCATAGCACCGCCGTGGTCTAAAGCAAACTCAATCGCCTTTTTGACTTTCGGATCTCGAGCAGCTTTCTTAGCACTTGGGTTCTTTCTGTAATATACAGAAACCTCTTGACCAGTTAGCTTACTACGGGACATTTTACTTCTAATTTTTTCTCTTATTTCTTTAAATTTCATTTTGGTTTCCTCCGTTTTAAAACCATATTTCTTTTTTAATATATTCATAGCAGTAGCTATTTTAATTGATTTCCAATCTTTACCATATAGATCTTTAAATGATTTATCTGGTAGATCTTTTGCAATCTTTTCTAATTCCTTTTCTCTTGCTGGAGTTAGTACAAAATCACTCATTATATTTCTATAAAATGCATAAACACATTATTTGTATTTAAATATTCTTTTCCTTTAGTTTCTGCCTTAGCAGACTTGTTAATTACATCTAATAAAAATTTCGATGCATCATAATTACCTACTGACTTAACTAATCCAGTTTCCTTAGCAAGACGATCTGGATATTCTAAATTTTTGTTCTTTGCAACTTCTTTTCTCATAAAGTCTCCGCCAAACCTAAATCCTTTTACTTTATGTTTTTTAATTACCTTGATAACACCATCTCTATTGGGGTTCTTTTCAATCTTACCTTTCGATAACATTGTTGTTCCAACCCCAACTCCAGCACCCTCAATATCTCTAAATTTTATAATCTTATCAACTATACCTTTTGCTTCGGGATATCCTGAGACATCTTTTGTAGGATTGGTTGCCTTAAATTTAAACTCTCTTATTTGTTTAAATGTTTTCAAGATTTTCTCCCTGGACTAAACCCAGCTTTTCTAGCTAACTTAGCCTG
>CETL01021174.1_pt1 | contig 12608 bp, 16 predicted proteins | sample 356371 | NCBI WGS metagenome assembly CETL01 (sample SAMEA2622518, study PRJEB7988) | marine metagenome | biome: marine biome (ENVO:00000447); feature: surface water layer (ENVO:00002042); material: "saline water (ENVO:00002010), including plankton (ENVO:xxxxxxxx)" | depth 5 m | reverse complement strand
GGAATCTACCATTCTAATATCACCTTTCCGCAATTACCGGATTTTAATACTTCAAAAGCATCATCAAAGTCATCAATATTAAATCGATGAGTTAAAACACCAGAAATTGACAAGCCGCTTCTAAGCATTTGAGTCATTTTATGCCAAGTATCAAACATTTCTCTCCCATAAATACCTTTAATATTTAATCCCTTGAAAATAACGTTATCCCAATTAATCTTTGTTGAATTTGGTAAAATGCCCAGTAATGCAATATTTCCCCCATTGTACATTTTATCTATCATTTGATTGAATGCCTCAGGGTTCCCTGACATTTCAAGACCCACATCAAAACCATGGTTAATGCCCAATTCTTTAAATACATCTTTGAGACTTTCCTTTTTTGGATTAATTGCTTTTGTCGCTCCAAGCTTAACAGCTAAATCTAGTCTGTAATCATTAACATCTGTAATTACCACGTTTCTAGACCCAGAAAATTTGCATATAGCTACGGCCATTATTCCAATTGGTCCAGCTCCAGAAATCAAAACATCTTCGCCTGTCAATCTATACGATAAAGCAGTATGAACTGCATTTCCAAACGGATCAAAGAAAGAAGCAATTTCAGATGGTATATCGTTATGAATAGGCCAAACGTTTGATTCAGGAATTACTAAATATTCTGCAAAAGCACCATTTCGATGAATACCTACTCCAATTGTTTTATGACATAAATGCTGTTTCCCAGCCCTACAGTTTCTGCAGTTTTTGCAGGTTAAATGACCTTCGCCTGACACACGATCACCAACTCTGTATTGTGAGACGGCTGAGCCAATTTCATCGATGACTCCACAAAATTCGTGCCCAATAGTTAAAGGAAGATTTAGATTTTTTTGAGCCCATTCATCCCATTTGTATATGTGCATATCCGTTCCACATATTGCAGTATGAGTAATTTTGATCTTTACATCGTTAACACCGCATTGAGGAATGGCAACATCTTCCATCCAAATTCCTTCTCTCGGACTATGTTTGACTAGGGCTTTCATAAGTTTTTTACATTCATTGATTGTTAAGAAAAATTTAATGGGTTATACTTACTATACACAATGGAATTAACTAAAGAGGTTAAGTTTAGTTCATGCGCGTTCAAACACAATTTTTACTGATAAATATCATTGGAGGAATTGCCGTACTCGGAGGGTATGTTATTGCTCTTATCAATAACCCTGAAACAAGGAATGAGCTATGGGGCGGAGTTCCAGAAAATTTAAGGCTATGGATAACTGCATTTATGTTTATCTCTGCTATTGGTTATTGCTTTGCAATGTATTACTTAATATTTGATGAGGGGTTGAGCCTTGGTTTTTTTTGGGGAAAATTCGACTATAAATTAATTAAAGCTCTTTTAATAATCTTCCTTACAACAGCCGCATTGTGGATCCATACCACATTCTTGTATATGGAATCTGGTTCAAAATTTCACTGGAGTCTTGTTCAAATTGAGCTATGGCTTACAGGTGCATCTGTTTTTTTAATTATGATAGGTTTAGCTAGTGCAACTGAAGTTAAAAATAGCAATTTACATTTCTATTCAATCTTAGGTTTGTGCGCTATTTCGTTCCATTGTTTAATTTTAGATGCATTTTTATGGCTAAACAAATTTCCCCTAAAACACTGATCGATTCGCAAAAAAGATTTTGACCCATTTAAAGAAAACGTTAGGGCTTATCGATGGCATTTCATTGTTAATTGGAATAACGATTGGCTCTGCTATCTTTGCTACTCCTCAAATAATCGCAACATATCAAAATTCATTTGCAAGCATATTAATGCTTTGGATTATCGTAACTATTTTTGTTTTTATAGGATCATTGATATATGCTGAACTAGGATCGCGTTTCCCAAATACTGGAGGGGAGTTTATCTATATATCAAAAGCTTTTGGACCATTTTGGGGATTTATATTTGGATGGGCACAATTATTAATTATCAGAACAAGTCCCGCAGCAGGAATTAGCTTAATTACCGCAAATTATGTTGGCTATTTTTTTGATATAAATCAATTTCAAAAAAATATTATAGCCATTCTAATAATTATTCTATTTGGCATTGTAAATTATCTGGGTGTTCAAAGAGCGAGTTTTTATAATAAGTTTTCATCATTAGTTAAAACTCTTGGAATTATTGTTTTTGTTTCAACAGGACTAATCTTCTATGGAAGCGATTTTTCGAACCTCCAACCTTCGATACAGCCAACCCAAAGTCTCGGCCCTGTTGGTAATTTTGTTGCGGCATCTATTTTGGTTTTATTCTCTTATCTAGGATGGGATAGAGTTGGGTATGTTGCTGGAGAAATGAAAGATCCTAAAAAAATAATACCTCAAACAATGTTTTATGGAATTTCATTGATTGCATTAATATATCTGGCTGCAAACCTCCTTTATCACACTGTTTTAGGACTCGAAGGTGTAAGAAATAGTGTCATTGTTGCTTCGGATACTGCTTCGACTTTATTTGGAAATATAGGTGCTACTATAATATCACTTGTTGTTATTATTTCGGCAACAGGAAGTATAAACGGGACTATGATGTCTGCAAGTAGACTCTACTATGCTATGGCACGGGAGGGATTGCTTTTTAATTGGTTCAACCATCTTCACCCTCAGTACAAGACCCCTACTCACTCAATTATTGCTCACTGTATTTGGGGTATAGCGCTTCTTGTGATTAGGCAAAATTTTGAAACAATTGTATCGGGTATGGTTTTTACAATTCTCATATTTTACATAATTACGACACTAGCTTTTTTTAAATTCAGAAAAAAAAGGCAAGGCGCTGAAGGATACAGATTGCCGTTTTACCCAGCCCTACCCTTGGCTTACCTAATTGGACTAATAACACTAGTAATATTGCGATTAATTTTCCAGTTTAATATTTCAGTACAGGACTTAAGCTTTGTTTTAACCGGTGTTCCTATATATTTTCTTTTTTTTAAGCAGAAAGTTAATCGCTAACTTTAGCCCCGCTTACAATGTGTGAAAAATAAATTATGAGCAAAATTGTTTCTTTAACCAATCAAAAAGGCGGAGTTGGTAAAACCACAACTTCCGTTAATCTCGCAGTTAGTTTTGCAGTGTCAGAAGTTAAGACGTTGTTGATTGATCTTGACCCCCAATCAAATGCTACAACTGGCCTTGAGGCCCTTGTTGATGACAAGCAAGGTTCTATTTATGATCTAATTGTTGGAGACTCGAGCGCTTCTGAGGTTATTTCTAATACTAGATTAGAATGTTTAGACATTATAGGCTCAACCAATGATTTAGTAGGAGCTGAAGTTGAATTGGTAAATTTAATGGCTCGTGAGAGACAGCTTGAAAAAAAACTTAAATCAATACGAAAAAAATACGATTATATTTTAATTGACTGTCCTCCCTCACTTGGGTTATTAACCTTAAATGCACTTACATGTTCCAATTCAATCATTATACCGATTCAATGTGAGTATTATGCTCTTGAAGGATTAGGACAGCTTCTTAATACATTTAGATTAGTGCAAAAAAATTTAAATCCAAAGCTTGAAATTGAGGGCGTTCTTTTAACAATGTTTGATTCCAGATTAAATTTATCGAGTCAAGTTGCTGATGAGGTCAAAGGTTTCTTTAAAGACAAAATTTTTGAAACTGTCATCCATCGCAATGTTCGCTTAAGTGAGGCGCCGAGCTTTGGGAAGCCCGCACTTTTGTATGATGCCAATTCAACTGGAGCTCAAAATTATTTATCATTAGTAGAGGAGATTCTAAAGGATGGCAACTAAGAGACTTGGAAAAGGGCTTGAGGCTCTTATTAGATCAAATTCAACTCAAACCTCAGAAACTTCAAAACTTTCAAGTGTTTCCAGCATTTTGATCTCAAAAATCAAAACCAATCCCTTGCAACCCCGAAAAGAATTTAAAAAAGATTCGCTAGAAGATTTGGCTTCTTCAATAAAAGAAAATGGTGTAATTAGTCCCATTACCGTTCGTGAAGATGGGGGAAATTATACACTCATTGCTGGAGAACGACGACTAAGAGCTTCTCGCTTTGTAAAATTAAAAGAGATACCAGCATACGTTATTGAGGTAAAAAATAATTCCGATATGATGCAATTAGCTCTCATTGAAAATATTCAACGAGAGAACCTAAACCCTATGGAAGAATCTGAAGCCTATGCCATACTTCAAGACAAATTTAATTTTTCACAAAATGCCATTGCAAAATCTTTAGGAAAAAGCCGTTCTACTATAACAAATTCATTAAGATTATTGCAGCTTCCCAAAGAGATAAGAAAAAGTTTAAGGCAAAATAAAATCAGCCCCGGACATGCTCGAGCTATATTAGCTGCTGGCTCAAAAAAAGCAATGTTTGGACTTTGGAAGCGAATATTAAAAGATGGCTTGTCTGTTAGATCTGCTGAGGTTTTCTCAAAAAAAACGAGTACCATCAAACAAAAAAAGTCGGCTAATAAAAAAACAAAAACCAAATCACTTATTTCGCTTGAGAATGAACTAATTTCAATTTTTGGGACTAGAGTTCAATTTAAAATCAAGAATGAAAAATCAGGATCTATTTCCATTGAATATTTCACAAACGAAGACCTCGATAGAATTTTGGATTTAATAAGGAATATAAACAACTAAATGAAACCAAACAGGTATACTTTTTTAGTGGTCCCTGATCATGATGGTGAAAGTAGAAGATTTTCATTATCAAGAAATGGTACTCTTTTTATTATTATTTTTACAATTTTTATGTTCATAGGCATATCAATTTCTTATGTGTATTTAATTCCGCTCTCTTTGAACTATAAACGAATGGAGTCTAGATATAATGACGTAATTGGCGAAAGAGTAGAAGTTCTTGAACTTTATAGAGATTTAGAAAGAATGAAACAAATGGAAATCGTTGTTCAGAAAGCATTGGGAATGGATTTAGGTGAAAGCGATTCTTCTGAAGCTGGATTATCTGAGATGATGAATGACTACCCAATAAAACTGTCTTATTTAAACAATGTACCATCTCTAGTTCCAATAGATGGTGTACTAACACAAGACATGGTTGTTTCAAATGAAGAAGAAATTCGAGAGCATTATGGTGTTGATATTGCTGCTCCAATTGGTGAGCCAGTAATGGCTTCAGCATCAGGCCAGGTTGTTTTTTCCGGATGGACCACAGAGCTTGGTAATTTAGTAATCATTTATCACGGAAACGAATATTTTACATACTATGGGCATAATGAATTAATTTTAGTAAAAGTTTATGATAAAGTAAAGCGTGGTGATGTAATTTCAACCTCCGGAAATTCAGGAATAAGCTCCGGTCCTCATCTTCATTTTGAAATATGGAAAGATGGGGAGCCAGTTGATCCTTTGTTATATTTTCCAGAGTTAAACAAAACAAATATTAGTGTGAAATAGATTATGGGTAAAAATGATTATAAAGATGTGCATACAATGATTGGCGCAGATGCTGTAATTCAGGGAAACGTGACCTGTCAGGGAGGCGTTGCTGTCTATGGAAAGGTTTTCGGCGATGTTGTATCTGAAGGACCTGTTCGCATAGCGCGTGGTGGAGAGGTGCATGGGAATGTGCAGGCAAACGATTCGCAAATAGGAGGTATGGTTGATGGAAATGTACGTGTTGAGAATAGAGCAATATTAGGCTCAGAATGCAACCTTAAGGGTGATTTAGTATATAGAACGCTAGTTATTGAAGAGGGTGCTCAGTTTCAAGGGCATTGCGTAATGGTCGACAATGAAAAACAAACGAATAAAGAAAACTAGCCAATAGCCCTTTCATATGGATGAAAATGATGATTTCGTTCGAAAAGCTTTGAATGAATTTCAGCGTATTTTAAGACTTTCAGGGCCTGCTGCTAGCGCTTCGTATTCATTATTAGGCTCAATAATTATCTTTTCAATGGGCGGATATTTTCTTGATAATCACTTACTCACCTTTCCACTTTTCTTAATTGTAGGGCTTTTACTCGGTCTTATAGTTGGCTTTTATGGATTGTATAAGTTTATAAATAAATAAATGAAGCAGATCTCTTATTTCATCTATCTCGAGTTAATAATTTTAATAGCTGGCAGTCTTCTAAGTTATCAAAATAAAGTTGAAATTTTTTTATCAAGTATAATACCTTTTGTTGTTTATGGAATTGAAAGTTATCTTTACTTAAATTCTAAAAAAACGAATCCGCTTCAATCTACAAGGATTTTGATTTTTGGCTTTATTTTTAAGATGGCGTTCTTTGGGCCTTTTTTATTAGGATTTATTTACTTTTATGCTTTTAACACACGCATATTTGTGTTTAGTTTTTTGTGCTCAATTATATTGTTTCATACATTAGAAGCAATGATTATTGGTTCATTATTTAAACTAAAAGACAATAAAGTATAAATGATTTTAGGTGGCGACAAGCTTGAAGGTAAAAGTGTAACTGAACAGGTTGCTGAATACCTTATCTCCCATGTTTCCAATTCAAGTATAGAAAAACCCATTATCAAAATTAATGAAATTTTTGGTGTAGACATGTCTGTTACCAAGCATGTTGTGATGTTATGGATTGTTGCTATCCTTGTTTCTATTTCAGTGATAATTCCTATTAGAAAATATTTGCGCCAAGCAACTTACAGTCCGTCAAAAACCTCGAGCGCAATTGAAGCAATTGTCCAATTTATTAGAGATTCTATTGTTCTGCCGAATGTTGGTCCTAAATGGGTGAACACCTGGACCCCTCTTGTACTCACTTTTTTCTTTTTTATCCTTTTTGCTAATGGAATTGGAATGATTCCTATTTTTGATGTAATAGGTTTAGCAAGGTATTCAGGTCTAACAGACTCTAATTTTTTGTACTCACTTACAAAAGGAGGTGCTACAGCAACCGGTAATTTTCAAGTAACTGCTGCTCTAGCCACTATAACATTTTTTGCAATAATTGTAGCTGGCACCAAAGCTCATGGATTTATTAAACATTGGAAAAATCTTGTACCACATGGCTTAGCATGGCCTATTTATTTTTTATTAATTCCGATTGAATTAATGGGAATGATAGTAAAGCCATTTGCTCTAACTATGAGATTGGCTGCTAATATGACTGGTGGGCATATTGCTATTTTGGCCCTTTTATCGCTAACTGCAATATTTGCGGATAAATTTCAATCGGCCTTAGCAGGGGTAGGAGTAGCATTAATTTCTATTCCAATGGCAACCGCAATCTCTGGACTTGAGATTATAGTTGTGTTAGTGCAGGCCTATGTTTTTACACTTTTAACTGCTGTTTTTATAGGAATGGCAATCAACGTTCATCATTAAAATAATATAAGGAAAAAATAAAATGGAACCTACTACACTACTTCCAATCGGATTAGGCTTAATAGTTATTGGTGCTGCAATGGGTATTGGCAAATTTGCTACTGCAGCGGCAGAAAGCATTGCACGCCAGCCAGAAGCAGCCGATAAAATCACAGGAGCAATTAATCTTCCTCTGTTTTTGTTAGAGGGTGTTGCTATCCTTGCTGAAGTTTTTGCTTTTTTAATGCTTGTTCTTTAGAACATAGCAAAAATATCTTAGGAAATTGATGTGAATTTTTTATTGATAGCTATCTTTGCTGAATCTAGTACTGGTAAAAATCCGCTAACTGCAGTAACGCCTGGACTATACATTTGGACCATAATAACATTTTTATTGTTATTTTATGTTTTGGCGAAATTTGCTTGGAAACCTTTACTTAGTATGCTTGAAGAGCGAGAGAACTTGATTAAAAGATCTTTAAGTGATGCTGAAACTGCAAGGGAAGAGCTTCAAAAAATAAATTTAGAATCTGAAGCAATAATAACCAAAGCCCGAACTGAGGCTCAATCTATCCTCTCCGATGGAAAAGCTGCAGCTGAGAAGATTAAAGACGATACTATTACAAAGGCTAAAGAAGAAGCAAGTAAAATAAGAGAAGAAGCCAAGCAGCAGATTAAGGCAGAAAAAGATAGAGCAATCTCTGATATCAAAAAAGAAGTCGTTGACTTATCCTTAAATGTTGCTGAAAAACTGATTAAAAAGAATATCAGTGAAAAAGACAATGCCTCATTAATTGAAGAATCTTTGGAGAAGATTAAACAATATGAAGCTTAATCATAAAGCAAAACAGTACGCAGAGGCCATGTTTTATGTTGCTTCTGAATCTGATTCTGAAATGGAAATGAAAGATTCTTTGTCCTTTTTATCAGAATCGATTAAAAATTTTCCAGAGCTTAGATCTTTTCTACTTTCAAAAAGGGTCTCCAATCATGATAAATCAAATGCGATAAAAGCAATATTCTCGGACAAATGTCATATAATATTAGCAGAATTTATTGCTATGGTTGAAAAAGTAAATATCGTGAAGCTAATCCCTTTATTAGAAAAATATTTCAACATATTGCTTATTGAAAAGAAAAATGTTGTAAATGTTAGTGCTGACATAGCAATGGACATAGATGAAAACAAAAAAAACGAGTTCAAATCAATGTTAGATAAAGCCTTGAGTAAAGATTCAGAACTCTCATTTCATGTTAATCCCAAACTTTTGGGTGGTATCAGGCTTAGAGTCGGTAACGAACTTATAGATGCCTCTTTAATTAATCATTTAAATAAACTGCGCCACGAGATGCTAGGCGCAAAATAGCTTAGAAAGAAACTATGGAAATTAAAACCGAAAATATAGCTGCATTACTTAAAGAGCAGATTGAAAAATTTGATCTATCAGTTGATGTTTCAGAGGTGGGAGAAGTAATTGAGATTGGCGATGGAGTTGCCCGCGTTTCAGGGCTCGAAAAAGTGATGAGCTCGGAGCTTGTTGAGCTCCCAAATGGTGTCTATGGAATGGCGCTTAACCTTGAGGATGATAATGTAGGTGTCGTTCTCTTTGGAGAGTCTAGCCATGTTAAAGAAGGCGATCTTGCAAAGCGCACAGGAAAAGTTGTCGAGGTTCCTGTGGGTGATGCAATGCTCGGGCGAGTTGTTAACCCTTTAGGGCAGCCTATAGATGGAAAAGGAGCTATTGAAACAAAAGAATATTTACCAATTGAAAGAAAAGCTTTAGGGGTAATGTCTCGTTCTCCCGTTAATCAACCCCTTCAAACTGGAATTAAAGCAGTTGATAGCATGATACCAATTGGACGTGGACAAAGAGAGCTAATCATCGGTGATCGCCAAACAGGAAAGACAGCGGTTGCGGTTGATGCAATAATCAATCAAAAGTATACTCATGATACGGATTCACCGGTTTATTGTATTTATGTCGCTATTGGGCAAAAGGCTTCAACGGTAGCCTCAATTGTTTCGGAACTTGAAGCCAATGGAGCAATGGATTATACAACTGTGGTCTCAGCTAGTGCTTCTGATGAAGCACCGTTACAATATATCGCTCCATATTCGGGCTGTGCTATGGGTGAGCATTTTAGAGATAATGGTAAGGATGCCCTCATCATATATGATGATCTATCTAAGCAAGCTGTTGCCTATAGACAAATGTCTTTAGTTCTAAGGAGACCTCCAGGAAGAGAAGCGTTTCCAGGGGATGTATTCTATTTGCACAGCAGGCTACTTGAAAGAGCTTCGAAGCTTTCTAAGGATCTTGGAGGCGGATCTCTTACAGCCCTTCCTATTATAGAGACTCAGGAAGGCGATGTATCTGCCTATATCCCAACCAACGTAATTTCAATTACTGATGGACAGATTTATCTTGAGAAAAACTTATTTAACTCAGGTGTTAGACCTGCTATTGATGTTGGAATATCCGTATCTCGTGTTGGGGGTAATGCGCAAATCAAAGCAATGAAGGGTGTTGCTGGCACATTGCGTCTTGATCTAGCCCAGTATCGCGAACTTGAGGCTTTTGCAAAATTTGGCTCAGACCTTGATAAGAGTACACAAGCTCAATTGACAAGAGGTGAGCGTATGGTAGAAATTTTAAAACAGGGTCAGTATGTTCCAATGCCGGTTGAAAAACAAGTTGCAATCATTTTTGCTGCATCAAAAGGATATATTGATTCAGTACCAGCTGAAAAGGTACCAGAATTTGAATCAAGCCTCTTTGATTATTTAGAAGCAAATAATTCTGAGGATCTAAAAGCAATAGTTGCTGAAGGCTCTATTTCTGATGAGCTTTCCGCCACTTTAGAAAAAGCAATATCTTCATTTGCTGAAGGATTTGATTCATAAATTATGGCCAATCTTAAAGATATTCGCGATCGAATCAAATCGGTCAAAAGCATTCAAAAGGTTACCAAGGCAATGAAAATGGTTGCGGCCGCAAAAATGCGTAGAGCACAAGAGAATATGGAAAAAGCAAGGCCCTACAATCATCGATTGGTTGAGATAATTCAGCATTTACTTCCATCTGTTGAAAGGTCGATGCTACCCCTTCTTGAAGTTAGAGAAGTTAAAAGAATAGCCTATGTTGTTGTGACATCTGATAGAGGATTAGCAGGTTCCTTCAATAGCAGTATTTTACGAAAAGCGCATAATGATATTGATGAATTTGGTAAGCAAAACGTCGACATATTCTGCATTGGAAAAAAAGCTAAAGATTATTTTAAGTCTCGACAATACAATATCATTGCATCATATTCTGATTTTTGGAACGATTTAAATTTTAACCAATCAATGAAGATTGGTAGTACGATCATTAATCATTTTCTTGATTTGTCTGTTGATGAAATTCGAGTGACATATAATGAATTTGTCAATGTAGCAACTCAGGCAACAGTTTCGGAAAAGTTATTACCAATCGAATTAAACGATGATGAGTTGAGTCATACAGATTTTCTTTATGAGCCATCAAAGGATAGAATCGTTAAGTCACTTATTCCTCGCTATCTGAATGCTCAGGTATGGAAATATTTATTGGAGTCATATGCTAGTGAGCAAGCAGCGAGGATGGTTGCAATGGAAAACGCAACAACGAACTCTGAAGATATGATTAAAAATTTAACTTTAGAATTTAACAAAGCACGCCAAGCTACCATTACAACTGAAATGCTAGAGATTGTCAGTGGAGCTGAAGCGTTAAAAGAATAAAAGGATCCTTAATATGTCAAATATGACTGGAAAAATTTCTCAAATAATGGGTGCAGTAGTAGATGTTGCATTTGAAGATGGTCATTTACCTAATATAATGAATTCGCTTAGCGTTGATAGGGGCGATGAAGGTACATTAGTTCTTGAGGTAGCGCAGCACCTTGGAGATAATATGGTCCGAACTGTTGCTATGGATTCTACCGATGGTTTAACCAGAGGCATAGATGTTGTTGATAGCGGATCCCCGATTTCTGTGCCAGTTGGCCAAGAAACGCTTGGACGCCTCTTTGACGTCCTAGGAAATGTTATTGATGGAAAAGGAGATTTAAAAACTGATAAAAAGAATCCTATCCATAGGCCAGCACCAAAACATGAAGAATTAGCCACTTCAACAGAAATTCTTGTAACTGGGATAAAGGTTGTAGATTTAATGGAGCCTTATACAAAGGGTGGAAAGACCGGTCTTTTTGGAGGAGCGGGTGTGGGTAAAACCGTTTTAATTCAAGAGTTGATTCGCAACATTGCAACCGAGCATGGAGGGTACTCAGTTTTTGCTGGAGTTGGTGAGAGAACTCGTGAAGGAAATGACTTATATAATGAAATGACTGAATCAGGTGTAATTGATAAAACTACCATGGTATTTGGTCAAATGAACGAACCTCCCGGTGCGAGATTAAGAGTGGCTTTAAGTGGACTTGCAATGGCTGAGTTTTTCAGAGACGATGAAGGAAGAGATGTTCTACTATTTGTTGATAATATATTTAGATTTACTCAGGCAGGTTCAGAGGTCTCTGCTCTACTAGGAAGAATGCCTTCTGCTGTTGGGTATCAGCCAACTTTATCAACAGAGATGGGTGAACTTCAAGAAAGAATCACTTCAACTAAAAAGGGCTCAATAACATCTGTACAAGCGGTATATGTTCCAGCAGATGACTTAACAGATCCTGCTCCCGCTACTGCTTTTGCTCACCTTGACGCTACATCTGTTCTTGAGAGAAAAATTGCAGAGTTAGGTATTTATCCAGCAGTTGACCCTTTGGCTTCTACATCTAGAATTCTAGACCCTAGAATTATTGGAGACAGGCATTATAGTGTTGCGAGAAATGTTCAAGGTGTTCTCCAAAAATATAGAGATTTGCAAGACATTATTGCAATCCTAGGTATGGATGAGCTTTCAGATGAAGACAAATTAACAGTTTCAAGAGCAAGAAAAATTCAAAAATTCTTCTCACAGCCATTTTTTGTTGCTGAGCAGTTTACCGGGACACCTGGACGCTATGTTGAACTCGAAGATACCGTTTCAGGATTTGAAGCAATCTTAAATGGTGAAGCTGATGAAATACCAGAAAATGCATTTTCATATGTTGGATCGATTGACGAAGCCTTTGATAAAAGTAAAGAGGTGAAATCAGATAAATCTAACGATAATCCAAAACAAGAAGAAGGTTCGATTGAAGAAGATAGCGTTCCAGCTGAAGAAAGCGCAGAATAAGCATAAAATTTATGAGAACATTTAATTTAGAAATAGTTA
>CETL01014414.1_pt1 | contig 12635 bp, 15 predicted proteins | sample 356371 | NCBI WGS metagenome assembly CETL01 (sample SAMEA2622518, study PRJEB7988) | marine metagenome | biome: marine biome (ENVO:00000447); feature: surface water layer (ENVO:00002042); material: "saline water (ENVO:00002010), including plankton (ENVO:xxxxxxxx)" | depth 5 m | reverse complement strand
AGCATATTTCTAAAAGCTTGAGGTAGCACAATAAATCTCATGACTTGCCTATCTGTTAACCCAAGTGATGCACCACCCTCTCGCTGACCAACATTTACAGATTCAATTCCTGCCCTAAAAACTTCTGCAATATACGCTCCATAAAATACTGACAAAGCGATTATTGCTCTCACAAGCATTGGAACATTGCCGTTATTAATATTAAAAAATTCAGCACCTCTAACTACAACAACAAAAGCAATTGTAAAAATTAAAATTAACACAGGAACACCTCTTATAAACTCAATATATGTTCTTGAGATTGTGCTAGCTATTTTGCTTTCTGATATGCGACCTATACCAGATATAAGCCCTAAGAATAATGCAATTATAAATGAAATAATTGTTGATAAAAATGTTATTGAAAGCCCAGGAAGAATAAAATTAAATGCTTTGTTGTATTCTGGATTTGAAAATATGACGTATATCATCCATGTTATAATCCCAATCAATATTAATAACCACCAATTATCTGGCTTGAATAAATTTTTAATTTTCATACTTTTTTCTAATAATAAAGCAATAGGCACGGTTTTCCGTGCCTATTACAAATTAATATATAAGTAATTGAGTTACTTATTCATCACTTCCAGGGTCACAACCTTCAGGAAGGTATTCTTCAGGAATGTTTTCATCACATTCTGCAATATCATCATAAGTTACTGCGAAATCTGGTGAAAAGAACTTTGCATTAATTTCTGCAAGTTTTCCACTTTCTTCCATAGCTGCAAGTCCTTGATTAACAACATCTACCAATTGACTTCCATTAGGAAAAGCGAATCCTAATTGTTCAGATGTTAAATCTCCACCTACCAATTTAACTTGATCCTTATTTGCTCCCATATAACCTAAACCAGCAGTTTCATCAATTATTGATGCATCTGCATCACCAGAAATAACAGCTTGAATAGCAAAGTTAAAATCATCAAATGCTTTAACTTTGTCTTCACCTAATTCAGCAACTGCAAACTCATAATTTGTAGTTCCTTTTTGTGTTGCGACTGTGTAATCTCCATTTTTAAGGTCATCAATACTTTTAATATCGTCGTTACCAACTGCTACAAGTACTCTCTGGGCTAGATTTATGTAACCATCAGAAAAGTCAATAATCTTGTCTCTTTCTTCAGTAATTGTGATTCCGTCTCCAGCAACCATAAATTGCCCATCAGCAACAGCTTGAATCATTCCATCCCACGCTGCTGGTACATATACAGGGACAAAATTCATCAATTCACCCATATGATTAAATACATCATAATCCCAACCTTTTGCTACGCCATCAGCTGCATCAATATAGTTAAATGGTAAATATGCATTTTCTACAGCAAACGTAAATTCACAACCACCCAAATCAGGTAATCCATTTTCTCCAGTTGTAATTTCTACCTCATCGCAAGGAACTGCAGTTGTTGAACAAGCTGCTGAAACCATGGCTAATATAAAAATCAACAGGAGTGATTTTTTAGTTTTCACTTAGTAAACCTCCAAATATACTTAATCAAATTATTGCATAAAAATACATTTAAATGAATAATTATAAAATAATTTTATTCATCCAATGTATTTTTATAATTTGGTTGTCTTTTTTCAAAAAAAGCAGTCATTCCTTCAACGACATCTTGGTGTTGAAATCTACTATTTTGATTTACAGTTTCATTCCCTATTGATTTTTCAAAAGTTAAATCTAATCCGTCTTTAATTTGTTGTTTAACCATACATATAGATATAAAACTTTGTTCATTTAAATTTTCTATTAATTCTTTAAATACAGTATCCATATTTTCTGCGTTAGTAAGTTTGTACAAAACTCCTAATTTGTCTAATTCTTCACCACTAATTTCATTCGATGTCATCATTAATTCTTTGGCTTTCTGTATGCCAATTATTCTTGGCAATACCCACGAACCTCCAAAATCCACAACTAATCCCCTTCGAACAAAAACTTCTATAAATCTTGTTTCCGGCGTAGCAATAATAAAATCGCTAATAAGCATCATGTTTGCTCCAGCACCAGCAGCAATTCCATCAACAAGCGAAATTATTGGTTTTTTACAATTCCACATTTTTACAGCAGCTTTAGAAACATCATCCATTAGCGCGCTGACAGTTTCACCCAACTGAGCACCAGCAGAATAGTTTCCATTAATATGCTTTATAACTAAGTACTTTAAATCACTGTTTTCAAATGATTCAATTTCTTCCTGTAGTTTTATCCAATCTTCAGCACTTATCGCGTTCCTAGCTTTTTCATCATTGAATTGTAAAAATTTAATCTCGTTTACAATATTTGATTCAAGTGTCATATAAGAAAGTTTAATACAAATCTATTTAGAATGTAGTAATGGGATTTGATCCAAATAAACCTTACAAAGCCAATAAGACAGACTACATTAATATAATTGCCGCATTGTTGCTTATCATTATTGTAGTTATTTGGGCATTAAGTTAAAAGATTTACGGTGAATATCAGAAAGACCATGTCTTTGAATTGCTGACCTGTGCTCTTTAGTTCCGTAACCTTTGTTTTTCTCAAATGCATATTTGTTATATTTATTTGATATCTCAACCATAAATTTGTCTCTAAGAACTTTTGCTATAATACTTGCAAGAGCAATTGCCCTACAATTGTCTTCACCTCTAATAACTGAGATAGCATTGAATTTTGGTACCTTAAAATGATCAACATATACAATATCTCCATCATGAAATATTGAAGAAATAGAATCTTCTAGAACTTTTTCATTTGCCAATTTTATCCCATAAAGATCAATAAATTTATTGTCACGTTCTATGTAAGAATATTCAATTTCATTTTTTTGAACTAACTCAAAAATATGATTTCTTTTTTTTGGAGATAATTTTTTTGAGTCTTTAACATCTGCCAACAAATCAATGTGTTGATAATTTACTCTTACAGAAGCTGCACCAATCGGGCCAGCAAAAGACCCCCTTCCAACTTCATCACTTCCTATAATATAGCTATTAGGATTTGATTTCCATATTTTATCTTCTATCATCTAACTTCTTAAAGTTTTCAAATGGGTAAATCAAATAACTTGCCTTTCCAATGATATTACTAATAGGTATAGTTCCAATGTATCTTGAGTCTTGACTATTAGGTCTATTGTCACCCAATACAAAAATCTCATTATCAGGAATTACAAATGTCTCTTTTTTGAAGGTCACTCCCTCATTTATATTAAGTATCGTAAACTTTTCATTGTTAACAAATACTTCTCCGTTTTCAAATATATCAACAACATCTCCTCCTACCCCTACCACTCTTTTAATTAGGGCAGAATTTTCTTGCGAATCAACATCGTTAATTCTCCAAATTTGGAGTTCATCTAAATATTGCCGCAAAATACTATCTGAATATTTAGAGTTAATATTATGAAAAACCACAATATCACCGCTTTTGATATCAAATTCTACAATTGAATTCTTAAGAACAAGAACCCTATCATCTATTTTTAGTGTAGGTTCCATTGAGGTTGATGGGATGTAGTATACCTGCAATAAGAATGTTCTAATTGCTGTGGCTAGAAGAACTGCCAAAAAAACAGTTGAAATTAGTTTAAGTAATCTTTTGATAATAATTTAATAATAATTAATTAATTTCTATCTTCTTTAATTTTCGCAGATTTACCTACTCGATCACGAAGGTAATATAATTTAGAACGCCTAACTTTTCCTTTTCTAATTACTTCTATTGAATCAACTATTGGTGCATGAACAGGAAATATTCTCTCTACGCCAACTCCAAATGACAGTTTTCGAACTGTGATAGTCTTATTAACACCTACATTATTGACAGCTATAATTATTCCTTCAAATGTTTGGATTCTCTCCCTATTGCCTTCAGAAACTTTAACGTTTACTTTTACAGTATCGCCAGAATTAAATTCAGGTAAATCTTCTTTTAAATAACTTTTTTCAATGTTTTCTATCAAGTCCATAAGCTCTCCAGTGATAAATTATATAAGTAAATATACTTTATATATCTTTTAAATTATTCTTTTTCCATTCTTCAATATCTTTATGATTTCCAGATAACAAAACTTCTGGAACCGATAAATCATTGAATGTTTCAGGTCTGGTATATACAGGAAAATCAAATTTGTTGTTAGTAAATGTTTCATATTTTAAAGATTCAGGATTTCCCAATACTCCTGGAATTCTCCTAGTCAATGCCTCAAGTAGGTACATCGCTGGAACTTCTCCTCCAGAAATAACAGAGTGCCCTATGGATATTTTATAATCTGCATGGATATCTAATATTCTTTGGTCAAACCCTTCATACCTGCCCGCAATAAAATTTATTGACTTAAAGGATAATAATCTATTTAATAAGGCTTCATCAAATTGTTCACCTGAAGGAGTTAGAAAAACATTTACTTCTAAATTTGATGACTTAATTGCATTATCTAACGGTTCAGGCATCAATACCATTCCTGGTCCGCCTCCATAAGGAGAATCATCTACTTGTTTGTAATCACCAATTCCAAATTCTCTTAAATCTGTAGTTTGAATGTTAACCAGCTCATTCTCAATGGCTCGTCTGACAATACCTATTGTTTTCCACTCTTCAATTAAATTAGGGAAAAGTGTAATTACATTATACGTTTTCATGAATATTGAATTAAAGTTTTAGGATTTCGAAATTCTGTATAAAGAGTATTCCTTAATACAGGTATTTTGTTGTGATACTCTATAAGATTTACAAATTGCTCACTTGTAGTTTCTTGACCATGATCAGCACCTGAAGCTCTACTAATGTTTTCATTTATCAATGTTCCACCTAAATCATTTACTCCTGCATTTAATAATTTACCTGCACCATCATGCCCAAGTTTTACCCAACTCGCTTGTATATTATCAATTACATTGGAGAAATATATACGAGCAATTGAATGAATTAAAACAACTTCATCCCATGTAGGGCCTGGCATACTTTTACCTTGAAGATAAATTGGAGAGCCCATATGTACAAATGGCAATGGTACAACTTCTGTAAAACCTCCTGTATTCAATTGTATATTCTTTATCAATGAAAAATGATTTACCCATGAATCTATATCGTCTATGTGGCCAAACATAATTGTGGCTGTTGATTTCATTCCTAAACTATGTGCTACTTCCATAACATATGCCCATTGAGATGAAGTTATTTTATCAGGACATAAAAATCTTCGTATTCTATCATCTAATATTTCAGCTGCAGTACCTGGTAGAGTATTTAAACCTGCATCCATAAGAAGTTTTAAATACTCTTCGATACTTAGATTTATTGTTTCAGCACCTTGCCATATCTCCAAAGGAGTAAAGCCGTGGATGTGTATGTCAGGAATATAATGTTTAATTTCTTTAACCATATTTAGATAAAATTCACCCGTGTAATTTGGATGAATCCCACCTTGTAGACAAACTTCTGAAGCACCCATTTCGAAAGCTTCTACAGACCTATCAACTATCTCTTGGATATCAATAGAGTAGGGTTTTTCTTTCAGATTTAAACTATTTGGACCTTTTGAAAAACCGCAGAATCCACATTTGTAAGTACATTGGTTTGTATAATTAATATTTCGATTTTTGACAAAAGTAACATTATTACCATTTTTTATAAAATTTAATTCTTTAGCAGTATTTGAAATATCATTAATTTTTTCACCTGCGGTATTAAATAATAACTTTAATTCTTCATCTGTAATTTGATATCCATTAGTAACATTTTGCAAAATCTCATCTATTTCGGAATATTTAAGTTGACTTTTGTTATTAAATACAAAATTATTTAATTCTGGAATGTTTTTTCCACTACCTGGAAACCAATCTGTTTTTTCTCTTCTGAATCCCCGTACATTTCTTGTGTTTAGATATCTGAAATATCTTTCTTTATTGAATTCTTTACGTGCTTCATCAATGGAAAAAATTGGAGACAGCAATGTTCTCTCATAAAAATTGAATCCTTCGATGTTTTGTAATTCGACGATCTGTGCTGAGCTCCAGTCTCTCAACAATAAATCTGATATACCAAATTTTAAATATTCAATAACTTCTTCAATGTTGTCAACGTATGCAGTTGTTATAAATTTTGTTTTTGTATTTGCCGTATTTAAAAATTTAAGATTTGCAGGTTTAGAAACTAAAATTGTATGAGGTTTCAACCTGTCTATAACTTCTAAAGCTATTTCTTTTTTATTTTTAAATTTATAAATTAACCTTTTGGGATGTTGGTCAAGAAATTTTTTCCAATTGCTATCATTTATTAACCATGAGTCTGCGTCAATTTCTAAATCTTCAGAAAGTGTTTGAAACTCTTTATGATGGATTTTTTTTATGTCGAGTTTGAGCTCACTTCTAATTAAAAAAGCGGAAGTCCCTTCTTGTCGTCTTGAATTAAGATAAATCTCATTTTGATTATCACAAGGCCTAATCCTTAAAAACGATATATTTTTATTCATTTGTGTCCTTTGGGTATCCATCTGTATCAATAATATTATTTACTTTTTCAAAGATACTGTCATTTAACCACTCTTTTTCTATAAATTCTGGATATACTGGCAACCTCTTTTTTAATTTTTGTCCAGTACTTAAAATATTATTTCTTAAATCATTGATATTTGGCCAAAGGTGGTCTGGATTGACCCAGTCAATAGTTAAAGGTGAAATTCCGCCAAGATCATTGATTCCACTTTTAAAAAATAGCTTAATGTCAGGTGACAAATTAGGCGGAACCTGTATTGAAACATGAGAAGGGGAATAAATTCTTGTAGTAGCTATTATCCGTAAGAATAAGTCATTTGTTATTTCAGAATTATTTTTCATGATAGTATTTTTCTTTGCTCTAAAATTTTGAAGTATAACTTCCTGAATAGCCTTATTTGCTTTAATTAATAAAATCAGCTTTGTTATATCTTCTACAATTTCCTCTTTTGTATCTGTAAGTCCTAAAAGCAAACCTGTAGTTACTGGATACATTTCATCCAATGCATTATCAAGTGTTTTGATTCTCTGATTTACAAATTTAGTGTTAGTTTTATAATGAGCTCTACCTTTTTCATGTACTTTGCTTGAAAATGTTTCTATCATCAATCCTCCTGATGGTGAGTATTTCTTTAATTCTTTAATTTCTTGTTTACTCATAATTCCAGGATTTGCATGAGGAAATAAATTATACTCTCCGTTAACTTTCTGCATTAAATTTACTAAATATTCGTGAGTAGTAGAAAATCCGTATTGATTTAATTGCTCTCTAGCAAAATCCCATTTTAATTCTGGCTTATCTCCCAATGTAAATAAAGCCTCGTAACATCCAGCTTCATCACCAGCACTTGCAATACTAATAACTTCATCTTCATTTAAATATGTTCCGCCTTGTTTTGGTGATTTTACAAAAGTACAATATCCACAATTATCTCGACACATAGTTGTTAATGGGATGAACACTTTTGGACTATAGGTTATTGAATTACCAAAATGTTCTTTTTTCTTATCAAATGCTTTATTAAGCAACTCTGTTGTTGACAGTGATCCAAATATTGAATCATGAATATTTATTGCTAATTCTCTCATAGTTTATATATTTAAGGTATATTATTAGTTGATTGTACCAAGAATTAATCAATAATTATTGAGGGTTGATGACAAATATATCATTAGTTGGTTTTGGAAGAATAGGCAGAGACCTATTTAGACAAACTTTCAATAATAGTGATGTCAACATTGTTTCAATTTCTGATACAGCTGATAAAGCTAACTTGATATACCTTCTAAAATATGACTCCATTTATGGAAAATTTAATGCGAATATTGAAGAAACAGATAAAGGTATTGCTGTTGATGGCAAAGAAATAATCTTTAACGCATGGAAAAATGGCGATGAAGCTGATTGGAAAAAAATTCAAAGTGATATAGTAATTCTTGCAACTGGTAAACCAAAAACAAAGAAAGAAGTTGACATACATTTATCCAAAGGATGCAAAAAGGTCATTATTGCATCTACACCAGAAAACTTTAAAGATATTCAAATTTATGTGCCGGGTGCAAATGATGAAAAAATTGATTTCAAATCAAATGTATTTTCGTTAGGATCAAATACTGCAAATGCCGTTGCACCTATATTAAAAGTTTTGAATAATGAGATTGGGGTAGAAAGAGCTTTTTTAACTACTGTACATGGATATTCAAACTCAAATAGATTAGCTGATGTAGCTGGAGAAGGTTTAAGATTAAACAGAGCTGCTGGAGAAAATATTATACCAAGCATAACAAAATCATCGGAAGTTATTATAAATGTACTTCCTTTTTTAAAAGACAAAATAGCATCCTCGTCAATGACAGTACCCATTCCTGATGGCAGTACGGTTGACTTAACCATAGACATTACAAAAGAAACAAATATAAAAGAAATAAATACTATCCTTGAAAATTTTTCAAAAAATGAATTAAAAAATATCATTGGAATTACGTATGATCCAATTGTTTCGTCAGATGTAGTTGGAAGTACTTTATCAGGCCTCGTAGACGGTATCGCTACAATGGGTATCAATAATAAAAAAATTAAATTAATAATTTGGTTTGATAATGGTTGGGGTTATGCAGCAAGAATTGTTGATACTATAAAAAGACTTGGTAAGGAAATATAAATGGGAAGAATTGCGATAAATGGGTTTGGAAGGATTGGAAGATCAATTCTAAGAATCATTGTAGAAAATGACTCTGATATAAATGTTGTAGCAATAAATGATTTAGGAAACTATGAAAATCTTGCTTACCTGCTTAAACATGATTCTGTAATGGGAATACTAGATGCAAATGTAAGTATTAATGGAGATAAATTATTAGTAGATGACAGATCTATTCAATTAACTTCAATTAAAGACCCTGTGGATCTTCCATGGAAAGAAATGAATGTTGATGTTGTTGTTGAATCTACTGGAATATTCAGAGATAGTAAATCATTAAATAAACACCTTGATGCCGGAGCAAAAAAAGTATTACTAACTGTACCTCCAAAAGACGATATAGATGCAACAATAGTCCTCGGAGTCAATGATGGTGATCTCAAGCCTGAAGATAAAATAGTATCAAATGCATCTTGCACTACAAACTGTTTAGCACCAATAGCAAAAGTTTTAGATGATAATTTTGGAATTATATCCGGATTGATGACCACAGTACATGCATATACTAATGATCAAGCATTAGCTGAAACTACCCATAGTGACTTTAGAAGAGGACGTAGTGCAACTCAAAATATTATTCCTACATCTACAGGTGCAGCAAAAGCTGTTGGTATGGTACTTCCAGAACTAAATGGAAAATTAGATGGGATGGCAATGAGAGTACCTGTTCCTGATGGGAGTGTTGTTGATCTTGTCGTTGAGTTAGAAAAAAAAGTCTCTATAGATGATATCAACAAAGCAGTTAAGAATGCTGCAGATAATGAGTTGATGGGAATATTAGAGTATTCTGAAGTGCCTCTTGTATCTACAGATATTTTAAATAATCCACACTCAAGTATATATGATGCTTCATCAACTCAGCTGCTAGAAGGTAATCATGTAAAAGTAGTTTGCTGGTACGACAATGAGTGGGGATATTCAAATAGAGTTGTAGATTTAATTGGAAACTTACTAAACAATGGATAAAGAATTACCAGTTGCACCAAAGGCTATCGGAAATTATGTAACATATAAAAAAGTTGGAGATTATATATATACTTCTGGTCACGTTCCATTTACTGATAAGAAAAAATTTCTAGGAAAGATACCTTCTGAGGTATCAATAGAAGATGGTTATGAAGCTGCTTCCCTATGTGCTGAATTAACTATATCTACAATTTTAGCAAATGGTGAAATTGAAAATCTACAGCCAGTGAATGTATTGGGATTTGTAAATGCTGATAGTGGTTTTCAAGATCACGCAAAAGTACTGAATGGTTTTACAGATAAGCTTGCAGAGTATTTTGATAAAAAGTCAACTCGATCTGCTGTTGGAGTTGGCAGCTTGCCACTGAATGTATCAGTAGAAGTTCAATGTATTTTTGTGTGTGAGTAAATTAATTGGAATCTCAACTGGGATAAAAGATGTTCAAATGGCGCCTGGAAATATTCCATCTGTTGTAATAAACAATGATTTTATAAACTTATGTAACAAATTTGGGAATACTGCGATAGTTATTGGTCCACAAAGCGACGGTCTTGAAATTGACGCTACAAAATTTGATGCGTTAATAATTTCTGGAGGTGGAGATATAAACCCCAAAAGGTATAGCCAAAAAATAGATTCTAAAACAATTCGAATATCAGACAATAGAGATTTTACTGAATTGAATCTACTCAAATCTGCAGAAGAAAACAATGTTAAAACTCTTGCAATTTGTAGAGGACATCAATTATTAAATGTTTATAAAAACGGTACTTTGTATCAAGATCTTAATAATTCAGGTTTTAAAGACATTGAGCACGATAAACCTTTCGAAGATGCTCGATCTCACATTCATGAGATTGAAGTTTACGAAGACTCAAAACTATATGAAATAATTCAAGAAAAAAATATTATGGTGAATTCTATACATCATCAAGGCATTGATAAACTGGGTGAAGATTTAAAAATTACTGCAAAATCAAATGATGGTGTGATTGAAGGAATAGAAACTACTAATGCATGGAATGCTATTGGTATTCAATGGCACCCAGAGAATATGATAGAAGATATATACAGTAATTTAATTTTTGACTGGTTAAATAGTTAGGTCATCATTAATTAAAACAAGTTCATCATTCTTATAAGAAAAGAACTTATCATTATAAGGAATAGGAAAATCAGTTAAATTAGAAACTTCACAAAAAGTGAAGTTTTGAGAAAAGCTAAACCCAAGGAGAACAAAGTTTGATTTGCCTAAGTTTTTATTAATAAAAAAACCAGGCCAAGGTAATTTACTATCATTTAGAAAATCATTTTTATATTTATCTGAAATAGAGACAACCTTATCCCTAAGTCTTTCAATCGACTCTATTGTATCAAAATCTTTAAATTTAATTAGATTTCTATCTTTTAAGTGGGTCTTAAAATTCTCTACTACTAATTCTTCATTGCCAACTTGCATTGATATATTGCTTAAGTTAAATCCTCTAAAAAAATTGTCTATATTTATATATTGATATCCCCTAAGTGAGTGAGGTTTACCTAATTTAGCAAATTGATACAGATTAATATTAGTCAATAAATTCAACACTAGATTGAAGACCTTCTTCATCTGCTGCTGCTTGAGCTACTGTACGAATCGCTCTAGCAACTCTTCCTCTTTTACCGATTACTCTTCCCATATCATTTGGAGAAGTTCTAACTTCAATCGTTACATTTTCATCATCTGAGTCTGCAATATCGACTTTTACAGATTTTGTGTCCTCCACAATTTGAGTAACAATATATTCAACTACATTTTTTACAATTGAACCCTCAGCCATAAATTATTCCTCTTCTGTTTCTTCTAAAGATTCTTCAGAAGTTTCTTCTTGAGTAGCTTCTTCTTTCTTTTTATTTGCCTTTGAACTACTTTTAATTTTTTCTGCAGGCGGAGTAGGAATAGAAACAACCTCGCCCTTTGATGATCTCCATTGAGCCCATGCTCCAGAAATTTCAAGTAATTTTTGTGCGCGCTCTGATGGTTGAGCACCCTTGTCTAACCATGACACAGCTTTATCAATATTAATTTCAACTTTTGAAGGGTTATGATGCGGATTGTAGTAACCCAAGTCTTCGATAAACTTTCCATCTCTTGGTGAGCGAGAATCAGCAACAACTACCCTGTATGTTCTATTCTTTTTCTTACCTCTTTGTGCAAGTCTTATCTTTACAGGCATTAATTTCCTTTTTTAAATAGCAATACATAATATTACATTAAGTAGAGCATAAAATATACTTTTATTAGATTAACTTCTTAACAAAAATAACTAGAAAAGATTTAATGTTTTGCTAACCTATTTTTTAATGCAAGTAATTGAATTATCTCATCCACTTAAAAGCCATTATTTAACAATACTTAGAAATGAAAAAACAAACAGTGAAGAATTTAGAGCATACGCCACCAAGCTTTCATATTTACTTTTTATTGAAGGTACAAAAAATATTTCTTTGAAAGAAAAAAATATAACTACACCATTAGTAGACACCAAGGGTTATGAAGTAGAAAACGACAGTGTTGCTATTTCAGTACTTCGAGCAGGACTTGGTTTAATTGATGGAGTTAAAGAGCTTCTACCAAATGTTTCATTTGGGTATATTGGTGTTCAAAGAAATGAAGAAACTGCAGAACCAGAATATTATTATGAAAATTTACCTGATTTAAACAGCAAAAACGTGTTTATATTAGAACCCATGCTTGCTACCGGTGGTTCCCTATCTTTTGCTATAAATAAAGTAAAGGAACAAAAGCCAAAAGATATTATTGCTCTAACTGTTATTTCTGCCCCTGAGGGTATTGAACGATTAGAAAAAGAGCATCCAGATGTTACATTGATAACAGGTAATATAGACGAAAAGCTGAACGAAAGTTGGTATATAGTTCCAGGCCTTGGAGATATGGGAGA